>Ga0209491_10011816_pt1 | contig 10218 bp, 5 predicted proteins | sample BON02_FD_187213 | JGI IMG/M metagenome (GOLD analysis project Ga0209491, IMG submission 187213) | Freshwater microbial communities from Lake Bonney liftoff mats and glacier meltwater in Antarctica - BON-02 (SPAdes) (version 2) | ecosystem: Environmental > Aquatic > Freshwater > Ice > Glacier...
CGAGGGCAATGTTGGCATGAACGCTGTTGGGAAGTCAGATGACTTCGTAGTACTATCGACGCAGGTGAACAAAGCGGCAACCGCCGTGGCGGAATCTGTCGAGGGAAGGAGGTCACCGAAGGGAAGTCTTGCTGAACTGTCACCGATGCTTCGGACTCAGAGCCGAATCGAGCATCAATCGGAGTGGCACGGCAATCACGACGGGTAGCGGAATGTCCGCGATCGTTTGACCTGACAGAGGAGCCGTATGAGGTAGTTCCTCAAGTACGGATCTGTGCGGGGGGCGGCTGGCAACAGCCGTCCCTACCGCGATGCTCATTGATTCGGCAACCGGGAAAAACAATTGTCGCTAGACAGCGGCTTTGCACTTGACGCGATGGGCTGCCAGACAGAAATCATCGAGAAGATCGTAGAAAAAGAAGCGGACGCATGCATCGCTGTGAAGCAGAATCAGCCCAAGCTGTATGCAGCCATCGAACAGCATTTTGATGCACTGGTCGAGACCGATTTTCAGGATGCGAAAATTCGCTGGATGGACTCGTCAGAGAAAGGACATGGCCGCGAAGACTCTCGCGTGTATGCGATCTGTCCTGTTCCTGAATCCGTCAAAGATCTGGAACGATGGAATCGCGTGCGTGCGATCGGGATGGCGACAAATATTTCCGTTCGCGACGGCAAAGAACACACCGAGATTCGGTATTACATTCTGACGCGATATGTTTCCGGCAAACGTTTTGCGGATGCCGCCCGCGGTCATTGGGGAATCGAAAATAGTCTTCACTGGCAACTGGATGTGACGTTCCGCGAAGACGATTGCCGAGTCCGCAAAGGGCACGCCGATGCGAACCTCAGCGTCATCCGCCGCTTCGCTCTAAGCATGCTGAAGAACGAGAAATCAGAAAAGCTGGGAATCAAAAACAAACGACTCCTCGCTGCATGGGACACAGACTACCTCGCAAAAGTCCTGTTCGGATAACGACTTAACACGCAATCGCCCTGGGTGCTTAACGGCATCGCGTCGTCCAGCCAAAACCCTCCTACCGCAACACCGGCAACGGCGGCGCGGCCTGAGGCTCTTCTGACGGATAGTCGAACCCCAGGCAGGCGGCGACAGTCGCTGCGATTTGTGATTGAGTCACAGTCGTCCCCTTGATGATCGTATGAGGCGTATCCGGTCCCATCACTGCCATCCAGATATACTCACTGTTCTCGATCTTTTCACCATGGCTTTTCCAGTCGATTCGATTGTCGCCTCGGCCATGGTCAGTCGTCAGAATCAGAGTTGTACAATCACGATACTGAGGCATCGACTGCATCTGCAGCCACAGTCGGCGGATGTAGTCATCGCTCCGGAATGCGGCGTCCAGATATAAGTCGTATCGCCCCGCGTGAGCCCAGTCGTCGGTTTCCCCCAAAGACACGTACATAAGTCGTGGCCGCTTCGCCTTGAGGTACTCCTCGGCCCCTCGAAACGTGACGTAGTCGTATCGCACTTCCGGAAAATATCGAGGGAACTCCGTTGAGACTTCATCCAGCGTTCGCAACGCTGCCTCAGCGTCCGTCCCAGCGAGATTCAGCGAAAGATCCGTCGCAAGTGGTTCCCAGCCAGCGTTGACAGGAATCCCACTGCGAGACCTATTGATGATGAAGGGAAAAACATCCCAACTGCAAAAGGCCGCAACGGAATTCTCGAAGCCCGGCTTGTGTTTGATCCGCTCCAGCACCGTCATATTCGTATTATTCTGTTTCGCATTCGAATCGATCTTCGGGTCCGCGAAGCCGCACAAGATTTCGCTGTATCCGGGGTAAGAAAAATTCAGCCCATTCGTTACGACGGCCTTCGATTCCTGCTCAGGATCGCCAAATATCATTCCCTGCCCGGCAATACTATTCCAGAAGAACGGCATCAGAGCTTCCCGACTCTCCGTAGCGGTCTCACGCTCAAATCGCTCCGTGAGTGCTGGCAGATCTTTGACACCACCCGCCTCTTTTTCCATCAGTGTCACATCCACGCCACCAAAGACTTCCTGCCATCGAAGACCATCGATCGTGACCAGCAGGACGTTCTGTGTCCGCAGCGGGGGATTACGTTTGGTCGCGACTAATTGGGATTCTGCCGTATTGACAAACAACGACAGGAAACAGACAATCAGCACGAACCGGATTCGCTGCCCTTTCGATGAAGAATGAACACAGGCACAAGCAGTGGTCGTCATGGCAGGATTTTCCATCCGTCGAATTTGAAAGAGATCAGCATTCAAAGTTGATAAAGACTCGCAATGCCCGTGGCGGACTTTAAGGCATTCTGAAAGTCGCCCCCGCCGCTAAATCAGCAACCCCAGCATTGTAACTTGATCGCTGAAGAAAGAAAGGGGTCGCAGCTCATTTCTGAATCAATGAGCTGCGTCCCCTTTCGCGCCCGGCATATGAGGTCATCGTCAATGGGAATGTCGTCGCCTCATATATACCGAACGATCCAGGTCCGGGCTTTCTCAACTTGGGAGGAGCTATTGCCGTCAATCTAGCAGTAGATGTGCATATTCTTCCGCCTGATCGAAGATAAACCTGTTGCGTAACATATTTTTACGCGACAAGCCATCCGAAGTGCAGCAAATTTCCCCCGCGAGTTTCATTCGGCGCGTGCAGCGAAGAAATGCTTCTTTCCTTAATCGCACTTGAAAGAATCGAGGACAATCAATGCGGCATTCAATGTTGCTGGTTTTCTTTTCCATCGTGTTCTGTTCTGTCGGGTGTGATTCATCAGGACACGATCTTTACTTTGCGTGTGACGAGATGCCGACGGAAATATCACTCACCGTAGACAAGAGAATCGGTGTCGAACCGAAATCCGTGACTGGTGAAGAGGGACGGCGGTCCTATTTGATTCGCCTGGATGGCGATGGTGCTGCAGTTATCAAGAGCGATTGGGTACTCACGCGTTACCATCGCACCTTTATCTTACTCCCTGAGCGCACAATGCTTGAAGGAGATGGTTTCGAATGGAAAGGATTGCCCACGGTGAGACCGACCGTCAAATCGGTTGGCAAGGGTTCAGTCACTTCTACTTCTACAGTGGAAGGAACGGTTTACCGTTTTGCAATTCGGGAGACCGAAAATGCAAAGTAGGCAAAGTAAGCTCGGTTGAAGACAACCCGTATGCGTGCTCAGCCACGGCGAAACCAAGTGCCACGGTTCAATGGTCTGGAATTCGGGCGACGTACCAGGGGACGCAGCTCATTGTTTCAGAAATGAGTTGCGTCCCCTGGTACGCTCCTTCTATCTGTAATTGGGCCGGCGACTTCAGCCCAAAGACAGTAGTCCGAAAGCAAGGCGTCACACCTTGAGTCCCCGCCGCAGCGCCTGTTTCTGTGCCCACACCATCATGTTCGTAACCACCGACATTGTGTGACCTCCCTTTCGGCATACGGCCAGCCACAGCCAAGGTTGTTTGCCAACGGAAGCTATTTGTCGATTAAGAGATCAAGAGTTCGAGATATGCTCGGAGTCGGTTCCATGTCCACCGAGGAACGTTGTTGCGATAGGATTTGATTCGCTCAAGCTGAAACTGAAAAGCAGGTTCCAACTGGGACACGTCGTCTCTTTCCCGCACTCGACGCAACGCTGAAGGGCAGTTCCCGACTGCCGAACTGCAAAGGATTCCGTTGAAAACTATCGCCTTCGTCTCGAGCGAGTCTACATGGTCCAGCCATTCAACGAGGAGATGAGGCAACTCGTGAAGCCATGGGTCACCTGCCTGATGCTGTGTTGACAGTAACAAATCGATCATGAGCGGAACGTTCTCGGACGATAACGCACTGACGAAATTCTTGCGTTCACTCTGGTTGCGAAGCATCTTCTGTATTGGGGCCAAAGCCAGTTTTTGATTCAGAGCGGCGATTCGAAATCGGTTTAGCCAATTGCTTCGCTCGATTTCTTCATAGCCGTCGAATCGTCTTAAGATGTCGTCGATGAAATTCTCTTCAGAAAGCTTCTCGCACTCTTCTACTAAATTTGAAAACGCAGCGTCAACATCAGGTTCCTGACTGATCGTCTCTTTCCACGCAGCCAGCACACGACCAATCTTTGCTGAATGGTCGCGGAAGAGGACGCTGTTAGGCTGCGTCACTCCTGTGGGCCGATGTATTGCATAAACCAGCAACCATTCCGCAATTCGCTCTTTCGCATCAGCGTCCAGGCATTCGACGATGTCGCTTAAAAACTCTCCCATGCTCGCGATGAGCGACGTGAAAAATGGGCCCCCGTTCCGGATCAGATGCGTGTTCAACTGGAAGACAGTCCCAGTGGCACTGCCCCGAACAAGCTGTTTTGCCGAAGAACTGGATTTGCATGGCGGATCAACTATTCTCTCACGCAGAAATTCAAATCGCTCCTTCGGATTGTTACTTCCTTCGATGTCAGCCACGAGGACCGCTGTCAATCGTTCAGATAGCCACCAAGCGAGACTCGCACTGTTGTCTTCTCCCACTTCTGGTCCGTAGAGCGATATCCAGTCGAGGAAATGATTTGCCAGTCGATGGAGCAAATACCAATGCCGCCCTTCAACCGTATAGAGGTTCTCGCCGCGGGACATCACAACGAATCTTGAAAGACACGTACCGGCTCTTGACCGCTGCTCGGGACTCAATTTCTTCCAAAAGTCAACCAGCACTCGGCAGCCCTGATAAGCGTGCAGTGGACTATTAATACCCGCCGTGTTGAGAACACAATCGATGATTGGCTCCATACCTGACTTCTGTGCCAGACGTTCGAGAAGTGACGACAGAGACCATTCGTTATCGAGTGGCAAATGCCCGACTCGTTGGCAGTACTTTTCAATCAGCAGATTTGGATCCGACTCTGCCTCGAGCTCATTGAATACTCGATCCTTCAGCGTTGTAGCATCTGTGCATGCATTGAAAGCCTCAGGAGGCACCGTACTTGCGGGATGACTTTCGGGACGCACACATCGCACCCAGTATTTCTGAATCCAATCCTGACTCTGCGCTATCGTTGCCTGCCTGAAGCCAGCAACATTCAACTGCCAGTCGCTTTCAATAGCCGCCAAAAGGTCCTCGGCTGCCGGATACCAGTTGACGGCCCGCTGTTGAACAATCTTTGAGCGGTGTACCCTCAATGCTTCGATTGTTCGACGCGAAACCACATCCTGCGTACCAGAAGCCAGAATCTTGAAATATTCCAGCACCGCTGACCGAGCATCAGCATTTGGGTAGATCAACAGATCAGTGCTTTCAAAGACTCCACCACGTTGTTTGCTTTCTTCGAGGTGAAAAAACAAAGGCCCGAGAGGCACAGACTTCACGAACCGTTCATGTTGAAAGTCTCTCATTACCTCCGTTATCGAGTCCGGTGGAACGTCGCCACCAATTCGTCTCTTGAGCGATCGTGAAGCTTCGAGCAGGGCCGCTCCGCGGGCATCGACCTGATACCCGCCATCATCGTGAAACTGGGCGAGTGCATGCTTGGCAACTCCGCGTCGATGTACTTCTTTTGCTCGTTTCCAGTTGTCCGGAGAAATATCCAACCCGTCTCCATCAGCGTCTACTTCAATCAGGCCAAACACACTTCGCCAGAATTCGCCATCCCGCATTCCGAGGCACTCGCGGAGGACGGACATCAGTTGTGCTGAACGCGACGTATCTGGATTCAATCCACGTTGTGAGAGTAGGTGCGAGAGAAACAACCTCGCCTGATTCTGGATCAGATTCATCCGAAGGTCAGGGCGTATTGTGATACCAATTGTCGGCAAGAGGTTGTCAATCGCCCAGCGCGTCAGCAAATCCGCGTCGGCATCGGAGAATGCAGCATCGCTCCACAAACGATTCACAAAGCGGGCACAGACCTGCGTCCAATGTCTGAAATGGTCGATTGCCATAGAACGCGGAGGGTCCACCTGTTCATTGCCTCCAAACAAACCAACGTCAATCATGGTGTCCTGAATGTAGGCTGCAATGCGCCTGAGTGGCCCTGATAAACCATGAGAGTTTGCCCGAAATGCTTTTGCAGCGAATAGCAGTACTGACTCGTCCAGCAAGACAAATCGGTATCGCCACTCAATGAGTCTCAGTACATGCGTCAGGAAATCATCGTCGTCAAGCTCCTTGGCACTTCGCAGACTCGAAAGTAACTCGATCGTGCTAAATGCGGACGAGGAAGTGGGGGCAACGTTTCCCGTATTCTGCATCAATGCGTGCAATACTCGGTCGTCCGAAAACAGCGGCAATTGACGCTTTTTAGCCAGCATTAAAGAACTAAAACACACATCAAAGCCAATGCTGGTCTCTTTGTCGGCCAAGTCAGAATCATCTGTGTCATTAGCATCGCTCAGCGACTTGTTCACTCGCGCGAATACGAATGAATCATTATCACGCATGGCTTGCCAGAATTTACGGCTCTCTCTTGCCACTCTGGCTTGTTGGTTCATTGAAAACTGATCATGTTCAATCTCAGTGACTGCTTCTTTCGTCAAATAGACTTTGTGAGATTTCAAGAGGTGATCGAGTAGCCCGTTGGACTCGATCGTTTGCAGTGCGTAGCTTGTAAATCGGAACTGCTCCACTGTCGATGCGTTGTCGAGAACACTGACCTCCAATGACTGCAAGTTCCCGAAGTTAAATGCACGATCGCGAATCTTGTGCGAAATAAGCCCTTGCCTGAACATCCACTCAACAAAATCACCCACCGTACATTGGTTGGTTTTGTCGTCCCGCTCAGCGTCCACGGTGTATTCACCACCGGAAGTTGTCTCGGTGCGTCTCAGTTCTCCCCGCGATAGTAGCTCATAGAGGCGAGATGATTGGTCGACTTGGGAACGTTGGTGTGGCTGTAAACGCCGGGCGTCTTCCAGTTCGAGACCTCGATACAATGCTGGAACGTAAATCGTGCCGAAGTACGTTGTCACCATTTCAGTCAGGCCGAGACTGTGCAGTGTTAAAAGTGCTGAGATATCAGCGACAATATCAGTGCCACGTTCCGGGGCGGTTATTGGGTTCAGCTGGCGTGTTCCATCCACATCCGTTTCTGCACAATAGCCGTTGCTGACGTAAGTTGAAAATTGACCACGGCCCGCTACAGATTCCCAGGGAATCAGTTTTTGCGTGCGGTAGGCCCATGCCTGTTGCAGAGGAACTCCCATCTTTAGCGGGAGTAGCGTCCACGGAGTGCGACCGCCTACGACTTGGGCGTTCATTTTCTCCATGAATTCGCGTCGGTCCCGCAACTGTTCAACGACGGCATCAAAGTCGAACTCGCGAATCGTCCGGTTCGATTCATTGATGCCGTCTTCGAGGCTGCGGACCTGCATCATCGCCGCATGAGCCTCTAATTCATGGCTTGTTCGATACCCAAGTTCCATGTAGAGCACCAGGTATTTGTTTTCAGTCCAGAAACGATTCCGGATAGGTTCTTCGTTCAGGAGCGAGAATGCCTGATCAGTCTGATTGTTTGCCATCAGCAGATACGCAAAGGTGGTGAATGCCCTCAAGAAATCCGGATGCGAGCTTGTGACTTCCTGGAGCAATGCGAACGCCCTGGGCAGTTCGTTGAGATCCACGAAACAAACGACTGCATTCATCGCCAGTTCGGGTTTATCTGGCGATTCGTTGTACAGGCATTCGTAGATTTCGGCAGCTCGGAAAGTTTTGTCACCCCCCTCTGACTTATACAAGGTATCTGCGAGTTTTTGCGAAGCGAATCGACGTTGTTCGGGAAAGTGAACCAAGCGTTCAATCAATTCGATTGCCACATCAACCCTTCCCAGCCTCTCTGCCATCTCTGCAGCCCGTCGAAGCGCATGCCACGCACTTGTTAGCTGACACAATTGTTGTAGATCTGCGAGGGCCTCATCCAGCTTTCCGAGCTGTTCCAACACACTGGCACGCAATCCCAGCCAATGTGCATCTTCCGACGCAGGTCGCTCATTTAAAAGCTCTAACGCTCGCTCGAACTTCTTTTCGTCAAGTGCCCACTTCGCCTCAACCATTTTCAAGTAGTAGTGCTTGGCCCCCGCAAGCTTGGCAAGCAAGCCAAAAGCGGCGTCACGAAGCCCCGGTTCGGAGTCGATGGTAATCTGAAGCGCCGCGCGCGACAATTGAATATTCTGCTCGGCTGTGAGGTCGCACTCGGAGAGTCGGTCGAGCGCATCAATTGCGTCTTCAATTTCACTAGGCATCATGCTTTGAGCCTCGACAATCGAAATTGCAACGTCGATGTCTTCAGGCCAATCGACTTTTAGTCTGTCAAAAATCACTTTCGTTGGAGTTAGGTAGCCACCGCGAAACGACTGAATCACATATTTTGAGATTGGTCGTGATGTGGCAAGAATCTCCGAAAGTCTAGCCTTGAATTCCGCAGGTACCGAGTCTGTGTGAATTCGAAGTCGGTCAACCTGTTTCGTGTCACCGACTAAGTGCGATGTTCCAATCGCCAGTTCGACTGCAGCACGCTCAACACCATTTTCAACTCTACTGGCTCCCAGCACTTTGGAAGTGATCGGTTCCAGAATGCGTAGCACGTGTACCAGGCTTTTCCGTTCTTCGTTCAGCAATCGATCAGGGTAAAGTCGTTCGCCAGAATTGCGATTGGCAAATGCTTTCCCATAAAGCTCATGTGCGAAACAACTCAGGCAACGAAAGTATCGTAAATATGAACTACGCGAATCCGCTGACGGTTCATTTGAACGCATTTTTTCACAGATAGCTTCCGCATCTAACATGCGATCTTTTCGAACGTACACCACGACAGCGAGTTCAGCCCAGCGATCATCCAACGGGTTGTGGTGGACCAAATCAAAGGCTTCATCAATGAATTGTCGATTGAGCAGTATTCGGATTCTATTTGCTAATGCGATCGGGTGATCAATACTCTTCAAGGCATCGAGTGACGCAGGAACATCGCCAGTCAACTCCTGAAAATGAGTGCTGATCGCAACGCTCAGCGCTTCCAATTGAATATCCGGAGGAGCTTTCTCTTTGTTTGCCCTGTCAACAAGCTTTGACACATCAACCAAACCGTGTGTCTTGATTCGTTGGTCGTTCTGGTCATGAAGAAGGGCGTTACTCAACCAGAGAAGCAATCTCCTTTTCACAGCAGGTGTTGCAAACTCTGCTCCAGACTCAATCCATGACATACCCTGGTGGAACAGCCGCTGGATTTCGATTTCATTCTCGGCCCGGCAATCGGCCTCCAGTTGAATTGCGATTGCATTTCCAACTTGATCCGCGAGATCCTGGGAGATAGTCCAATCCTGTTGACCAGGAGGCGAAGCGTGACTCGCTTCTTGAATTGGGATCAGACTCAGAATCTCCGCAAAACTGTCGTTCACAATCTCATCGAATCCACGCTTCATCACCACATCGTTCAACACACTTAGCATTTCGGGCAGTCGCTCCGCCATCTCCTGCATCTGATTGACAAAGGAGCGAGATGCTTTTGCGAGCGGATCAGACTTTACCAACTCGTCTTGGAGTGAGTTTGCTCTTTCATGCCAAAATGCGGCCAGCTCGGCAACCTTTTGCGGGTTGCTCAAAGTGCCACTTGCATCATCAAGTACGACCTGAATGATCTCTTCCTGAAACTCAAGACGATCGTAATTTCGTCGCGTATATGCCTGGAACAACTCATCGACCATGCAATATCTGGATCGGAGGTAACGGTCACTGATCACCGCAATGATCCGCTTCGATTTGGATATCTGTTTTGCAAACTCTGCGATTGACTTTCCTGCTGTAAGGTGGTCTTTATCCCTGTGTACTTGGACACCTCGATCGCGAAGTGTTTTGCAGAGCAGATCGACGATTTGCTCCCTGTTACGCCCCTCCGGTGAATTGTCCCCCCACGCATAAGAAACATACACCGAACTGCGCTCAGGGATTGCCGAGCTCGCCGTGTTTGCGCTTGCATCTTCCGCCGTCGGCAGACTCGCACCGGGATACTGTGAGCGAAGCTTTCGCACTTCAAGATGGCGTTTTTCCACGTTGAGCAGGTAAACAAGATTTGCCAGTGCTGTTGATAAGAATGGATCGCCCGACGAACAATTCTCCAAAACGGATCGCAGACATCTTTCCGCGTCCGCGACTTCATCGAGCAGGAAATGCAGATACGCGTAAGCGTCCGGGGAAACCATTCTTGCTAGGGTCGGTAGTCTTGGGGCCGGTGAATTTCGGTCTCTTGGCTTTTTCAGGTGAGGTGAGTTATGAGCGA
>Ga0209491_10011817_pt1 | contig 10217 bp, 6 predicted proteins | sample BON02_FD_187213 | JGI IMG/M metagenome (GOLD analysis project Ga0209491, IMG submission 187213) | Freshwater microbial communities from Lake Bonney liftoff mats and glacier meltwater in Antarctica - BON-02 (SPAdes) (version 2) | ecosystem: Environmental > Aquatic > Freshwater > Ice > Glacier...
TTCAACAAGATACTCTTGTTTATTAAGAAATTAGCATTTGATGGCTTTTATCCACTACTAGTAGTTTTAAAAAAATCGATTTTTGTTGTTGTTTAAAAAAAAAAATGTAAATACAAAATCGTGATGTTCGTTGCCAGACGGAGTTCACTTGTTGCCAGTCGATCGTTAAGTACTGTACGCATTACGTTCATCGATGGAGATGGAGACAGAGAGACCGTGGATGCAAAGATTGGCAACAACCTGCTGGAGGTGGCTCATGACAACGACATAGAAGTGGAAGGTGCATGCGGAGGAGAGATGGCGTGTAGCACCTGTCACATGATACTTGATGAAGAGACATTTGGAAAGCTTCCGCATCCTGAAGAAGAAGAGGAGGACATGCTTGATTTGGCGTTAGGCCTTACTCCTACCAGTCGTTTAGGTTGCCAGGTTTTCGTCACCAAAGAGATGGATGGGATTGAAGTAAAACTGCCTTCAGAAACAGCAAGCATGCTCCAAACTGATTAAGGTGAATTCTATATAATGATCTTAATATAAATAAATTCATATGAATGAACTTCGACATAAATAATGAATCCGATATCAATGAATGGGACCCAACTATGAAAAATCTAATACTCTCCCAAGACGAGAATGGTGGTCTGCGAGGGAGTCAAAATCTCGAATTTGCACCACAGTTGGATGTCGTTTCATTTGAGAAAGAAGCGGCTCCAATATAGAATGCTCTGTATTATCTCTGTGATTTTTCGTGTTGTTCAACTCGGATTTAAACTGCAGAAATCTCGTCATTTTATCAGACCGCGACGTTTTCTGTATTGAGCCAGGCCTCTGTTTTTCTTCAGCTTCAATTTCTTTTTTTCGTTTCGCTGGGTCTTCTCCGTTCTTTTTTCCTTTCACTATGTCTACTTTTTTCTTGCCGTTTAACGCTTGGAACAAAATGTGCACATCTGTATCATCTAGTGTCAGTTCTTGTTGCAATTTCCCCAGTTTTTCTGACAGTCGAACTGATGTAGCAATCGTGGTCCCTGCAGATTTCGCGGTGCTGTCAGAGTTAGTTCTATGTCTTGACTTGCAAACCATCTCCGCAATAGCTTCTTTCAAGAAAACCGACAATGCCCCAGCAAGAAAGTTCTGGGCTTCTTCAGTTAGATCATATTTCTCAACACAATCCTGCATTCGGTCATAAACTAGGGGACTTTGCATATCTTGAATACTCGAAGGTTTGTGAGTCAGTTTGAGGAGTGGTTTCGGCTTGATAGCTTCAACAATCGGCAATCTTGGCACCTGTACCTTCATAATTTTCTCAATTGGTGGTCTTCTATAGGCATTCTCTTGAGTAGCAATGCTTGGAGCGCTAGGTACTTCATACTGTTGAGAAGGCACTGCGTCGGCAATCTTAGAAGCCGCTTTCAAAACTTCCTCCCACACTTGGTTTTCAAAATTCTTTTCTCGCTGAATATCCTGGAATCCATCATCCCCACTAACTCGAGAATCTCGGGCGAGCTTGAGCGCAAGTGCGATATTATAAAGTGTCGAACTGGATGCAAATTGTTGGTACTTGCTATTCATCATGACTTTATCAGCGCCCTTGGGATAGTGGGTCTTCAATAAACTTTCAAAAACGAATCTCGCACCTTGGTTTGAATACTTCTGTACCAAATCAGCAACGGTAACTATTCGGTTTCCAACTACCGTGGATAGTCTCAACATTTGAAGAACGTGTTGCTGCGGTACTAGTGGGTTCGACGATTTCCCATGTAGCTGTATATACTTATTCATCGTCCTCGTTGTCTCTTCATTTCTGTTGTCTCCGGCTATTCTTTCAAACCGTCTCAGGGTGTATGTTAAGAAATCTTTTTTGTAATTGGCCACAAAGTGAGAAATAGAAGTTATGATGGCTTCAGACTTGCATATGTCTAGAAATATTTGAGCGAATTTCCTTTCGTACTCGTCACTTCTGCTTCCAACGAGTTCTTTAAAATCGTTGACCAGCCGAACTAGATTCATATGCGATTGTGGTGTAGTCGACTTTTCAAAGTTCTCAAATATTAGAGCCACCGACGTGGATCTCGCTGCTAATGTTTTCTTGATCTTTCTATAAAATGAAATTTCCAAACGGAAAACCAACCGATCGAGTTCCTTGTGTTTGGTTTCATCTTGAAAAGCACCTAAGAGACTTGTAATGAAATAAGGTCCCCCTTTTACCCACGACGCATCATCCAGCGTAAACTTCGCGAATTGAATTCCATAGAAGTAAATTTTGGGGATAAGTTTCTCTGCGTACTTCATAAAGCCTTCCCAAAACCATCGCGGAAGCTCCATTGCCACTTGAACGCTCAACCTGCCCATTCTTATAGATCGATGATCTGGAGGCAACCTTAGCGAGAGCAAAAATCGTTCACTAGTCAGCTTCAATATGGAGCGAACCAATATCTTATCGCGCTGGATGATATCGAACTCGTTGATTCGACTGTCCAGTGACAAAATGGAAGATGAGTTACGGTCGTCTTCTGATTCAGAGCTTAAAGTAAAACGGTCCTTAGAAGACAGTCTGGTGATCCATGGGTTGACACGAATAACTTCATGAAAACAATTCAAATATCTCACTTGCGCTTCTTTTACACGAATGAGGGTTTCCGGAAAAGTTGCCACGCAAAGCAAGAAGAAGAATCTTGGGGAAGCAATGTGCTCATTTCCCAATGACTCAAAACACTTTTTTAATTGATCTGGTTTCTTGCAGCTACTTCTCAAAGAGAACAACAACACCGTCCAGAACTCGCTGCTGTTTTGCACGAGGTTTTCCAACAATATTGAAAGATCTCTTATCTGAGGACCCGACATTTGTTTTTGAATTAAATCTGCGAATGGATTTAGATCAATATCTGTATTGTAGGATCGCAATTCATTCCACAGATTCGGCAGAGCGTCTTTCACAATGCTGGCCCCACTGCGCCCTTTAACTAGAACGAGGTACATAATTGATACCAGCGCAAACACACGCGACAGAAAATTCGTCCTATCTTCTCTGTATTCATCACCTGTGTAATTCGCGTACAAACTTCGGTACATCGACACCCAGCGGGCAAATAAAGCAGGTTGTGTTTTAGGATAGTTCGGCTGATTCGTATCCTGGTTGTACATGTACTGAGGGGGTCGCGGGGGCGGCTGTCCAGGATAATAAGTAGCTTCATTGTTGTACGATCGGTATTCGGCTGGGGGTGCAGGCACATCATCATCAAACCAGCTCATGTTCTCACTCATCCTTCTTTTGATGAATAGAATTCAAGAAAAGCCCCCCTTCCTTGCTCCTAAGAATGGGGGGGGCTACCTCGAACAGATAGAAAATTTGTGACATAACGCTAATGGAAGTTCCACTTGACAGTGAGGAGTATGGATGTGAATTTCACCATGTGCATATTTACGTGGATAGCTTAAAACCTCTACCTTATTACAAAAAGGTGGAGCTGCAACTGAATCAACTAGCTCATGAAGGCAGTTTCGATCCTTTCTCAGGAGGGATGCGATTCCTTGAGAGCTCCAAAGTATTGCCAGCACGAGTAGGGATGGGGAACCAAGTATGGAAAGAATTATGCGAGAAAAATGGAATCGATTTTGTCGATGCAGTGAATTTTTCTTCTGACGGACAGGATTTCGTTGAGCAGTTGATTGTCGGCCTTGGTTGGCGAATTACGGCGCAATTCACAGGGTCCACGACACGATCTTTCCTTGTAACCTCACAAGATGCTCGGGGCGTTAAATTTATCGTGAGTGCCCTTGACGAAAATAGCGAGAAAGAGACACTGTATGACCATTTTGAAGGCAGACATTTGGTTCGTTTCTTTGAGCAGAATCATTCAAGAATGGGGATAGCTGTTCTGGCTTTTCAACTTCCATCAGAGGAAGCGATTGAAGTTTGTTTTCAGAGATACAAGAAACTGCATCCTGAACTTGTTATAGGAATGTACGAATACTGTGACAGTCGAAACATATCATGTCCCACTGGTAGTCAATCTTTTGTACTTGGAAAGATGAAAATCATGGAGGCATTTGCATACTACGAAACAGATGATAAGTCAGCTGTGGATAAAGGCACAGTGTTGCGCTTTGTCTATCGGGAAGGCACGATGGGCACGAAAGAGGGATTCGGAAACCCGCAAGGTGTGCTTCCAGGGTTGGAGGACGTGATCGCCACCTTCGATGGAACTTCTATCCCTGCGTATTCTGATCACTGGGTGAGCAACGTCACCGACAGAAACTCTTTTTTGAAGTGTCTCGAAGATGTCCTGAGGTTCACACCCAAGGTTGATTTCAACGCTGGAGTTGTAGCTGCTGGTCAAGCACGTATTGAAAGCACAGTGACTGGAAATACCGCGAAAATAGATCCAAAAGCTGACGTAGCTGCAATTCTTCGGGATCAATCTCAAGTATTTCTTCCTATCAACAACGCGCTCACCAGTGTAGGTCATGTACATCTCTTCTTGGAGCAGATGGGCCAAGGTGTGCAACATCTGGCTAGTAGAGTCAAAGATTTGGTTTCATTTATTGAAAGAGTTAATAACTATCGGTTAATGACTGGCAGAGGATTTTCGTTTCTCAATATTCCTCTGTCCTATTATGGCAGACTGGATGCAAACCGAGATTTAGGGCCTATTTTGAATCCAGAGCAAGTATCCATGGTGATGGGTTTAATGACTACCAATCAGCTATGCAGCCCTTTGGGTATTGTCAAATTGGATATTACTGATTCAGAAATTGCCGCTGTACTGTCGTCTGTACTTGCCGCTGATACGCTTCTAACGGTTTCTTCCGTTGTCAAGGCTGCACGGTATAACAACTTGTACAGCCTTTTGAAGGATCACTTTTCAGAAGAAACGTATCTTCAAATTGTTAGAAATAAGATCCTTGTGGATATTCAAGCTAATGATGTATTGTTTCAGATATTTACCTGTAACATTCTTCAGAGGAATGCAGGCGAGGAAGCCCCATTTCTTGAATTTATTCAACGAGTTTGTTCCGAAAAGAAAACTTTATGCGGAGAGTGTGCACCTATTAAACCTGGATGTGGAGGATTCGGTATCCGTAACTTTCTCACATTGTTTTTGTCCATCGAGGTCTCTAAAGCAATGCATCAAGCAGAGAGCGCATCTTCGCCTGAACAGGCTCAATCAGCGACACGGAAAGTCGAGCTGTTCACAAAGCAACTAGACGAGTCAAACCCGATTCTAACGGCTATATCAGATGCAATGACAGCTGAGGGTGACGCACTGGAGGAACTTTTGAATATCAAAAAATCAGGAGGTCAACTCGAAAGGATTCTAGAACTCGAGAGTATCGCGAAAGATCAAGCAAGATTAAAGCAGCAAGGAAATGCTCAACTTCAACAACTGTCCAAGAGATACTCCGCGTTGATGTCGGAAATCAAGTAGTAACAAAATTAATTAATATTCATTATTGGAAATCTGCTTGACGTTAGATCGTCTAATCAGCATATTTTGAAGCAAAGCTGCTTGAACTCCAAGGTACCCAGAAAGGTCGGCCATACTCTTCGCAGCCATGCCAGATGTCTCAGGCCCGACCGGTATCGTGTTCGCGAGGAGAGGCAACGCACTAAAAGCAAGTTTCTGATCCAAGAGCCCTGCAGCATCTGCAATAGGCATCAAAGGCAACAATGGAACAATTTTGTGCAAAACAGCCATGGTTCGAGGCAAGTTATCACCCATCACCATGAGGTCCATGTGTTTGACCAGAATACGCATGTAACATGGATCTTCCAAAAGAGCTGGCAAATTGTCAGCGAGGGTCTTGAAGTGGGGAGCCAGTACATCCAAATGAGGGATCATCCCTGGAAGATGCTCGTTAATAGCCCCCCATCCTGGCACTTCTGTGATGAAAAGCATGTTCTCCATGTGAGGGGCTAGTTCTGGCATATATGGCAATAGGTTTTTAATCTCAGGAGCTAAACGAAGCATGACATCAGATGTGAGGAGATGGGATTTTTCAAGAAGAAGTTCCAAGTGAACCATCGTCTCTCCCATAACTGGGATGAAGTATTCCTTGCATCCTGGTTGCATCATGAGAGGTATAAGAGGTCCGACTTGTTCAATATTGTCAATGACCATCTCCGTGTAAGGCAGCATAACCGGCAATGTTTTCACCAAGTCCATAGCGTACGCAGGGTTCGCAAGGTATTTAAATTGAGCTCGTACGGCTCCGACGCGATCAAGGAAATAAGCGAATTGTGCAAAGGGGAAGAACCAAAAAAAGATCGTGGCAAGAGCAACGGCTGTCATTGGATTCGGAGTTGTCACACCATCGAACACGAACTTAAAATCCGGGTGGTTTTTGCAAAGCACCAAGACTACTGCTGAAAATGCTACTTGTTGGAGGAACACAACAGCTGTAACTCCCTTTCCAGTGAGAGCATCGAGTACTTGAGACTTCTTAGAGGTCATTGTTGTTGATTTGAAGTCTTTCAGTCGTTCCTTTGATACAACCATTTAATTCTATTCACGTGTGTGAAATTTTACACGTGGTGAATGAAATCAGATTTCCGAAAGTGGGGACCGTATCGCTGGAAACGTTATGACGGATTTGCTTGCATGTTTGTTATGCTTGATGGTTGCTGGTTGTTTGGGTATTGTGCATGGGGAGATTTGTTCAGATCCTAAAACGAATCTTAACGATTTCGTGACTCCGCATTGCATGATTCCAACTTCTGATGACGCGGATTCTTTGGTAGTGGATTGGACGAATTACACCGTAATGTCGAATGAGGAGCTTGCCCGCGATTTTTGCATATGGGACGCCAGGATTAGAGACTACTGCAATATCAACAGCTCATTTAATGGCAACTCCTCCATCGTGGATCCGACTGCATGGTACATGACCAGCAATGGAGACCCTTTGGAAGACACGTGGCCAGCCGACAGTTTTAGGGAACGAGGTATCAGTGAACGACCTTCTCTCCCTTTGAGCATCGGGCTTGAGTTAACTAAAATTGTGGGTATGGATATCATTGCAGGATATATCACTATTAGCGGAAAAGTGTATATCCACAAACTCAATTTAACTGGCGAAAAGTCAGTGACAACATTCTCGCATGAAGGTGTGCCTGGATATTTTAAAGATTCATTACAAGCTTTAAATGCGGTGAAAAATGACTCTAGTGTATTTTGCTCCGATGCTGCGAGTGCGTTTTTACAACCTTTGACTCCTGATGATTTTGGAAAAGTGGACCTATCTTTCCTAGATGGATCAACGAGTCAGCTCACTCCAATATACTCGACAATGAGAGTGCAAGGAACCAACGATAAGCGTAAGATACTTGAACATGTTATTCTGAAAGAGACCAGAGTGAAAATGAGTCTAGATCGAGGTCAGTGGCCTCTCGGGGTTCAAAATTCGTTTATTTCGATTATGCCACGAGCTCATTCCCTGGAATCATCCGGCTTTAGTGCATTCTGTATAAGCCGTCCGTTTACTAGTATTTCTATTGGCGTGACTGATTACTTCACAGCTGGTGCTTTGGATGGATATAAAATTCGGCTCTCATCATACATTATTCCAGTTGGGACGTTGCCCACGTACAGGGGTGCTGCTGATGGCACACAACTGGCATATGGTAGCATGGAGTTTCCATTTGATTTTTCCCTTCATAGCCACTACGGATCATTTCGATCTCCCGCTGCTTTGTTCCGATTGCAGATAGAATTGTCCGCGTATTACGGATTTAGCGTGTTGGCTCCAGTTTTTCTTTCGGGAATAGCTATACTCGCCCAATTCTTCCTAGGCTACGCTAAAACATCTCTAGTTAGTGCAATACTGCAACTGAATGCCGCACTAAGCGCTAGCATTGTAACCACATCTAAAGTACCAGTGTCGCTATCAAGTGGCAGTACAATTGTTGAGCAGATTGCCTATCTGAATCTAATCAATGTCGTGATACTCATTGGTGTTACTGTTGCCATGAGCTCAATGGGACAGACATCGAGAGCGAAACAATTGTACAGCATGATGCGTCGATGTGCTTTCTCTTCTGTGTTTCTTTATTTTGCAGTTTTGATGCCCTATTGGGGACCCGGTGGTCCTGGGTTCACAGGTGATGCTAAATCAGTGAATAGATTTCTCACTATCACTTCATTAGTCCTCTATTTTCTAGGATTGTTTCTCTCGTTTGGTCATTTCGCTTTGTTTGATTATTATCAAGCCAGAATTCGAAATCATGCTATTACTAAATTATCTCAAGCGATATCCTTGGAGCATTGGAGTCAGAAGGCACTTGTTGTGTATTCAAAATTCAAATGCAAACATAAATACTCCCGAATGGAGAGGTCACAGATCACGCTGATTGTTGATGCAAATGGATTATCGGGAAAATTAATCGCAGATTTTAATTTAGATGGTTCTAAATTAGCGAGCACGAATATAGCTACTAAATTGCTGATGACCGATTGGATGGACCACTTGCGTAAGAACTATTTAATCCCATTTGAGTCTCAACAAAATCACACCGACACGTATGCATCTGTTTGCAACAAGAAATTCGAATTATGTTTTAAAGTTCCATTCAAATTGGTTCTTCTGGAGTTATACTATGATATAACATCTATATTTATCAGAAACAATGAACGTGATTGCGAAGACTCGAGTGATGACGAATCTCATGATGACGAAATCTTTCCTCAAAACAGTCTTCGTTATATATAAACGCATTTATTTTCAAAATCAAATAATAATAATACATTGTATATCTAAATTTACACAATTACGCATGCCCAAGAATAGCTTTCATGTCCATTTGGGAAAACTTCGAAACATCCTTGGCTCTGACTAATTTAGCATTCGCCTTGCGACTGACGGTAAGAGATTTTTTGGCCTTAACAGATTCCTCTCTTGTTTTCTTCTTCTTCTTCTCTTTCTTTGACTTTTTCTTGTCTTCTTCGTATTCCGATCGCTTTCGTTTCTTCGCCGATAGTTTTCTTTCGCCATCACTCTCATCGTCCTGTCCATGAACTTTCTGGAGCAATGCGAGCACGTTATTAAAGCCGTGAATCTGTTTTGAAAACGCCAAGTTTCCTGTTTCATCCACTTCCGACCCAATCCCCAGCTTGTCACTTCTCTTGTCAACCTTAATGTGAGTGGCCATCCCGTCCTCGTTCTTACCAAGGCCTTTACCTTGCGACCAACCCAGCTTCAACATCATCTTGTACCCAAACTTGGAAGTGTCTTTGCTCCATTGTTGATTACATGTGTCCATCCTTCCTCACACCGAAGTTTCACTGGTTCTGAATAAGGAGATAGCCCCCCACTGCAGCACGATTTCAAAAAGCCTCTCTGACTCATCATTTATTCACTCATTTCATGGACTATGGAGTAGTGCGAACTTCTGGAAGAGATCGAGTGAATCGCATCATGAATGTGGACGGCTACTCCATCTTGCGAGAGAACAATTATGTGGTTCGAGGAGGCACCTATTGTTTCGGTGCAGAGCATTCTATATCGATTCCACCCTCCAAGAATAAGCGGGTGGCGGCTAAACGTGAAGCCATTGTGAAGAAGCCACGTATGGTGGCACCAGAAGAAGTCATCAGGAAGCGATTCGTTGCAAAAATAGCTGCCGAGAATGTCCTTCGGCGATCGTCTCAACTTGAATACTTGGCTGGGTTTAAAGATACGTTGGCTCCATTTGTGGAACGTAAAGTGTATGATCGTCTCTCATCACTGGAGCCTCAAAAAGAAACATTCCGGGAAATTTTCTTGCAGCCGGAATTGGTTCAAGGAGGGGAGATGAGGGATTATCAGTTGATAGGCCTGAACTTCTTGGCACGAATGCATAACCATGGGTGCCCAATGATCCTTGGGGATGAAATGGGTCTGGGTAAAACACTGCAGACGATCGCCTTCATCTGCTACCTTAAAGAGTCTCTCAAGTACGACGGGCCATCTTTAATAGTTTGTCCGCTCTCAGTCGTTTCCTCGTGGGTTAAGGAGTTGGAACGATGGGCACCTGCTTTGAAGGTTTTAAGAATGCATTCTTCAGATAGCAACCAAATGGAAGCTCTTCGCCAAGAAGTGACTCAAAATGCGCACTCCTACGACGTTATTCTCACCACCTACGAAATGACCAAGAACCCAAAACTAGCGGGATTGTGGCAGCGGCAACATTTTAGGTATTTGGTGTTGGATGAAGGACACATCATCAAAAACCATGAATCTTT
>Ga0209491_10011821_pt1 | contig 10215 bp, 10 predicted proteins | sample BON02_FD_187213 | JGI IMG/M metagenome (GOLD analysis project Ga0209491, IMG submission 187213) | Freshwater microbial communities from Lake Bonney liftoff mats and glacier meltwater in Antarctica - BON-02 (SPAdes) (version 2) | ecosystem: Environmental > Aquatic > Freshwater > Ice > Glacier...
CATGATGGCGGTACACGCTGCCATCGGCAGCCCGCTGCTCGAAGACGTGGATTTGCAAGGCGCTTGTGGCGTGCTGGTGAATATCACCGCCGGCATGAACCTGACCATGCGCGAGTTCAAAGAAATTGGTGATGTGATCAATGGCTTCGCATCTGATGATGCAACCGTTGTGATCGGCACCGTGATCGATCCTGAAATCGGTGATGAGCTGCGGGTAACCGTGGTGGCCACCGGCCTTGGCGGCAGCCATTTGAAAAAGCGGGATGAAGAGCCTGTCGAGCAATACATTCACGTGGTACGCAACGGCACCACTGGCATGGTGGAGTCGACCAATGAGGATGACTACGATGCTGTAGTCGGTGGCAGTTTTAGCAAAGGCAACCACAGGGGCTCGAGCTCCGGCCAACAAGGCAGGTCACATAGCGAGCCCAAGACAGATGATATGTTCAGTGGCAACGATAAAGATATGGACTATCTGGATATTCCTGCTTTTCTGAGGAATCAGGCGGACTGATGGTACTGGAATGAAAGTGACGGAGTGAATGTAACGGACTAAATGTAACGGACTGAATGTGACGGATTTTGGGTTTGAGTGTCGTTGACACTTATGAGGTTTTGACAGCCGCCCGTCGGCCATGGGGGAGTTTGCTCGCCGTAAATTTCCGGACCAGTGGTCCGGCGATGCTCCGGCCGACGGGTGTTGTCATATCTGGTTTCATGTTTAGGGTCATATTTAGGGTCATATTTAGGGTCACATTTATGCTAATTTTCGTTTGGACTCTCGTTAAAATGTTGTTAATAAACGACATCTGTGGCAGAAAGCCCAAATTAATCTTTGTCACATATGGTCGCTGTGATAAAATGCCGCAAAATAAATGGCCGTGGTGGACAATAAAATGATCCCACAAAGAACCCTTAAAAATGTCATCCGTGCCACCGGTGTAGGCTTGCACACTGGCGACAAAGTAATCATGACCCTGCGCCCCGCACCGGTAAACACCGGTATCGTGTTCCGTCGCGTCGATCTGGACCCGGCACACGAAATCCCGGCCTTCGCCACCAATGTGGGCGATACCAGCATGTCCTCGACTCTGATCGACGGCAACGTGCGTGTAGCCACCGTAGAGCATCTTTTGTCGGCTTTCGCCGGCATGGGTATCGATAACTGCTACGTCGACCTGAGCGCCCCTGAAGTACCCATCATGGACGGCAGCGCCGGCCCCTTCGTATTCCTGATTCAATCTGCCGGCATCCAGGACCAATCCGCTGCCAAGCGTTTTATCCGTATACTCGAGCCGATCGAATACAAGTTCGAAGACAAGTGGGCCAAACTGGAACCGTATGAAGGTTTCCATGTTTCATTCAAAATCGACTTCAACCACCCGGTATTCAAATCGCATACCAGTTTTGCCAAAGTTGATTTCTCGACCACCTCCTACCTGCAAGAAATCTCCCGTGCCCGTACCTTCGGCTTTATGCGCGATCTTGAAATGCTACGCGACCGCAAATTGGTGCTAGGCGGCAGCATGGACAATGCCGTGGTGCTGGATGACTACCGCGTGCTGAATGAAGACGGTCTTCGTTATGAAGATGAGTTTGTAAAACACAAAGTGCTGGATGCGATTGGTGATTTGTATCTGCTGGGCCATAGCCTGCTGGGCGCTTATTCCGGGTATAAATCCGGCCATGAGTTGAATAATCAGTTGTTACGGCAGTTGTTGCGGCAGCCTGATTCCTGGGAAGAAGTTACCTTTGGTGAGCAGGAAGGCGCGCCGATTTCTTATTTGCATCCTGCTGCAGCTGTTTGATCTTCTGCTGACTTCGCCCTGACTGGAAGACCCATTCCGTTATAAACTAAACCCAATAACCATATTTGGGGGATCGCATGGGCACAAAAAGGATTTTGGTTACGGGTGGAGCTGGGTTTTTGGGCTCGCATTTATGCGAACGCCTGTTAAACGACGGCCACGACGTACTCTGCGTCGACAATTTCTACACCAGTACCCGCCGTAACATCCTCCACCTGTTGGATAACCCCAATTTTGAGTTAATGCGTCACGATGTGACCTTCCCCCTGTATGTCGAAGTCGACCAGATCTACAACATGGCCTGCCCGGCATCGCCGATTCACTACCAACGCGACCCAGTACAAACCACCAAAACCATCGTTCATGGTGCCATCAACCTGCTGGGCCTGGCCAAGCGCACCGGCGCTCGGATACTCCAGGCCTCGACCAGTGAAGTGTATGGCGATCCACAGGTGCACCCGCAGACTGAAGACTATTGGGGCAATGTGAACCCGATTGGCGTGCGGTCTTGCTATGACGAAGGCAAGCGTTGCGCTGAGACGCTGTTTTTTGATTACTACCGGCAGTATGAAACGAAGATCAAGGTAGCACGGATTTTTAATACTTACGGGCCACGTATGCTGCCAAATGATGGCCGGGTGGTTTCTAACTTTATCGTCCAGGCGCTGAGTGGGCAGGATATTACGATTTATGGGGATGGTAGCCAGACCCGGTCGTTTTGTTATGTGGATGACTTGATTGACGGCTTGGTGGCTTTGATGAACTCGGGTGATGATTTTGTAGGGCCGGTTAATTTGGGGAATCCCGGGGAGTTTTCTATTAAGGAGTTGGCTGAGAAGGTTGTTGAGATGACGGGGAGTGGTTCTGAGATTGTGTTTAACGACTTGCCTCAGGATGACCCTACTCAAAGGAAGCCTGATATTTCGATTGCTGAGAGGGAGTTGGGATGGGTGCCAACGGTTGGGTTGGATGAGGGATTGGTGCCTACGGTTGAGTTTTTCGGTAGATGAATATCACTAAAAAAATTGCAAAATACGTTTCTGATTATCAGAGTGAGGAGTCTATAGGTTCAAAATTAAGGGCTAAGCGAGCTGCTCCATTGTTAGAAATGATTAGGCGAGCCTACAACAGCCATGGTCATGTCAACATTATTGACATCGGTGGAACGGAGGAATATTGGCAGATAATTCCGAGAGAGTACTTTGATATTTACAAAATTGAAATTACAATTGTTAATCTTCCACAAGAAAGCAAGTCAATCATTAACGAACACTTTATTTGTGCTGCTGGCGATGGATGTGATCTATCGGAGTTCACCAAAAATTCATTCCATATAGCACATTCTAATTCAGTCTTGGAGCATGTTGGCGATTGGGACCGAATGGTGAAGTTTGCTAATGAAATAAAGCGAGTCGGTGTTAACTACTTTGTGCAGACGCCAAATTACTGGTTTCCCATTGAACCACATTGCATGACGCCTTTTTTTCAATGGCTGCCAAAACCTTGTAGATTATGGCTGGTTCGTAAGCGCCAAGTGAACGCGGGTCTTGTTTAACTGCCCTTGATCTGATCTTGTGTCAGATCACCCGGCAGCAATGCCTCGATAGCCTCAACCGTACCTGCCTTCGGCAGTTCGGTAAAGACATAGCGCAGATACGCATAGGGCTCCAGACCATTGATCTTGGCGCACTCAATCAGTGAATAAAGGTTGGCACTGGCTTTCACGCCCTTGACCGAGGTTGAGAACAACCAGTTGCGTCGGCCTATGACGAAGGGCCGGATGGCATTCTCTGCAAGATTGTTATCGATCTCCAGACGGCCATCATCCAGGTAACGGATCAGCCGGCCCCATTCATTGTGCAGGTAGTTCAGCGCCTGCCCCGTGGCACTTGATGGTGCTATCTGCGGCAGTGTTTCTTCCAACCAGGTACGTATATCCTCAAACACGGGGCGTGCATGTTTCTGGCGCCGGGCGTAACGCGCTTGTGGTTCCAGCTTTCGCGCCTGGCGTTCAACCCGGTATAGTTTTCTGATCAGCGTCAGGCCCCGATGGGCTTCGCCACGCTTCTTGGATTTGCCCTGCGCTTTGATGGCATCAGTGAACTTGCGCCGTGCATGTGCCATGCAACCGAGGCGTATCAGCCCATTGGCCGCCACCACGGCGTTGTATCCCGCGTAGGCGTCGGCCTGCAGATAGCCTTTAAAGTCACCCAGCAAGCGTTTGGGTACTTCGGCACTACGTCCCGGATCATAGTCATACAACACCACCGGCTTTTCAGGTGGCCCACCACGCTGCAACCAGATATAAGATTTTGATTGCGCCTGTTTGTCGGGTTCTTTGAGTACCTGCACCGTGGTCTCATCCATCTGGATAATGTCATATTCCAGTATCCGATCCCGTAACAGATTGATCAGGGGTTGTATCAATATTCCCACCTGGATCATCCAGTTCGCCAGCGTTACGCGGGGGATATCCACGCCGATACGGCGCAGGATGGTTTCCTGTCGATACAGTGGTAAAGCATCCTGATATTTGGATACTGCGATATGGGCCAGTAAGCCCGGTGATGCCATGGACTTGGGGATCGGTTGCTTGGGTAAGCCTGCGGTTTTAATACACTGGCCACATTTGCAAGCATATTGCTTGCGGATGTGACGGATCACCTGGATCTTGGCAGGTATGATATCCAGCTGTTCGGAGGTCACTGCACCGATCTCGGCCAGGGTGGCGCCATCATGCGGACAGATACGCTCTTGGGCGCTTAGTTCATGAATGACATCTACACGTGGCAGGATTTCGGGCAGTTTCTTGCGCCCACCTTTCTTGCGGATATGTGCCGGTACGATGATCTTGTCATCTACCCACTCGATCTCGGTGTCAGCCTCGGCTTCATCAAACAGACGGTATTGATCCGGAGATATCTTCTCACTGCTCGCAGCATAGCGCCTGGCAATGGCCAGGTGCAGTTGTTCCTTGAGAGTGAGAACCTGGGCTTTGTAATGTTGATTCTGGTTGTTGAGCTGCTCGTTACGAGCAAGCAATTGCTGTTTTTGGGTCGCAGCTTCATTGAGTTGTATGGCCTGATCAGCCAGCAAAGACTTGAGTAAATCAATGTCATCCGGTAACTGTTTTTGGGCCTTTTCCATGCCCTGTATTATACGATAAAATAGAGATAATTACCTTATAAAACACTATGATAGTGCAGTCTTTCATGCGCCTGCATACGCATGATATCGTGCCCGTCCAAAAGCCAGTTTAACTGCTGGCCGGTCAAGGTAATAACCTCATCAAGCGCCTTGCGGGGCCATTTAAAGCGCGCCTTCTCCAGGCACTTTTGCCACATGCAAAAACCATTGCGTTCCCAGTAAAGTACCTTTACCTTGTCACGCTTGCGGTTGCAGAACACAAACAGATGTTCGGAGAATGGATCCAGTGCCAGTGCGCCTTCAACCAATACGCTTAAACCCCCTATCCCCTTTCTGAAATCGACGACATCCCGGCACACGTAAACCAGCGGCAGATCATTCGATGGTCGTCTCATTCAAGTGATGCCGCGCTGCTCAACACGGTGGTCAATGTTTTGGCATCCACCTCTCCAGCAAAGGCCACCGACACACCGTTGGGCAAGCCAATACGCCACTGGTTGCTGGCCGCTGCTTCCATCACATGTACACGTTGGAACCGGGGCGGTTGTGCGGCCGGTAACACACCTTTTTCAACCAGCGTCTTCTTACCGGCATACATCGTCTGTGCGGAAATACCTTGTGCCGCCGCATACTCGGCCATGCTTTGCCCTGAAGCTTCGCATGCCTGGATATGCTCAAGCCAAAAACGCTGACGGTCCGTCAGCGCGGGAATCATCTTCTGCATTGCACTTTACTCCTGGCTCGTTAAGAGCGTAGAGTTTGATGTCATTGAGATTATGAAAACAGGGCGTCGTTTATTTGGCGCTTACGCTGGTTCAGCATTTCCAATTAGGGCACTGGGCAAAAGCCGAATCGATTAGTGATGCTGTCAGAATTATTGAAAGTGCCAGGCTCCTAAACCGCAGTATGTTTAAATCGCTTTTCTTGGAAGGAACGATTGACACTGAGAGAGTATTAGGTTTATCTAAATCTTTCGTGGCTATAAGTGTTGCGCCTGATTAAGTTATTTGATTCGTGGTGCATCAAAATGCGTTTTGATGAATCATCGCCAATGGTGTTTGCATTAAAATTTTAAGATCAAGCCATAATGACCAGTTTTGAATGTACCAGAGATCGTATTCTATTCTGAGTGCCATCTTGTCGTCGGTGTCTGTAATTCCACGATAGCCATTTACTTGTGCCCAACCTGTGATACCTGGTTTGACCTTGTGACGCAGCATATAGCGTGGGATACGGGACATAAACTGTTCATTTAATTCGATAGGGTGTGGTCTGGGGCCAACCAACGACATTTCACCTTTTAGCACATTAAAAAGTTGAGGTAGCTCGTCAAGACTGGTTTTGCGCAGGATTCGCCCGATTGGAGTTACGCGATTATCTGCAGCTGTAGCCTGCGAAAACCCACCACTGTGTTCTGACATGCTGCGGAACTTGAGGATATTTATAGCCTCACCGCCTGTTCCGGCTCGCTTTTGGCGAAAGAATATGGGGCCTGAACCGGAGAGGCGTACCAAGATCATCAAGATCAGAAAAACAGGTGACAAAATTGTGATCAATACTAATGAGCCTAGTCGGTCGAATATTGATTTTAATCGCTGTTCAGTACCAGACATCGGCGTGCCGCTGAGACTGATAACCGGGAGGCCGTCCCATTCGATCATTTTCTGGTTTAGTAGTCGGTATTGGTGAAGATCGGGGACAACAATTACGTCAACCACCAGTTCATTTAGCGATCTTAATGCGACTTTTAGTAAGTTTTGCTCATCTCCCGGTGCGGCTACCCAAACTTCTTCAATATCATTGTTTTGAATAAATGAACCCAGTTGTGCTACTGGATAAGAATTTTCTCCTGACCAATCGGTACCAAAGAACGCTATCAACTGCAAAGCACCATCAGGGTCGGTAGTAATACGATTCTTGACGCTTAGACCATGTTGCCCACCACCCACTAAAACCACACGACGGAAAGCCTTTAAGTGATTCTTTCTATGAATCTGCCAACCATGCTCAATTATTTGGCTCAAAATCAAACTTGCGCCAGTAAACAAAACCCAGTACCCAAACCAAATACGTGAAAACTCAGCACTAACTTTAAACAACGCAGCTAAAGTGACCAAGATGGTTACGACAAGCGCCCAGCCTGCAAGTAATCTTCTAATCTTACGTAGAAATGCCCAACGAAACTCGTGGCGAAAAGCACCTGTTGCCGGCATGACAACTGCGGCCGTAAGCAATCCACCTAATAGGGCAATAATATAGTTTGTATCTAGATATAGCGTGTTGAAACGAACGTAGTATGCAAGTAGCAATGCTAAAAGGATTACCATTTGTATTTGCAAATTCTTCACTTTCCGCTAACCAAGTATTTTATATAACTTTTTATGAATGGCAGATAGTCGATAAAATATCTCTTGCTGAGCCTTCGAGGTTCTTTCATAAGTCGACCAAGAAAGCGCACATTGTGTTTTTCCGCCCATTCTGGGTAATCCTTCTTAGGGTTTGAGATTTTATCAAAGAAACCTCCAACACAAATTCCCACACCAGACCAACCAAAATCGACCATATCCATTAAAAATGTTTCTTGCTTACCCATACCGCATCCTACCAGTACCATATCTGGTTTATACTTCAGTATATATTCCTTAGCCTTTTTGATTGATTTGCCGTAACCGTCGAAGCTCGCGACGCTGGTGTAACCAGGATATTTAGAGCTTATGAATTTAGAGGTTTGTAAAGCTGTATCCGGATCACTCCCTACAAGACACAAAGACATTTTAAGTTTGGCGCCCATCTGGAGGTACACCTCTCCAATTCCCGAATAGTCCAAAGAAATAATTTGTGTGCTTTTTTTAAAGACGGCTTTAGTAGCAGTCTGAATGCCCACTCCATCGCAAACTACTAGATCAAATCTTTGGAGCGCCTCGTGATATGCATGATTGGATCTAGCAATCTTATAGGCATATGGATTCAAGTAGCTTAGAAGTAGTTTTTTTGATGATATACGATCTTCAATGCTTTTTTGGTTAACATTAATATCAAGAGGCAAATTAAAAAGTGACACTCGTTTGATGGTTTCATCTAATTGTGTCGGAGTGTGCTTCATTGAAATATATCTATGCACGTAACTTTCGGCAGGTGAACTGAATGCCCGAATTTGCCATCACTTCGGTTCAGTGATTTTCTGGATATAGAATGATCCTGGTTCTCGTCCAGGAGTTAAAAATGGGGCAACATTCTTGAGGTCACTATAGTGGTTGTGGTGCAGATAGTTTAGTGCACTGATAATTTTCCAATCCGAGTTGTTGGAAAGAAAGGCCTCAACTAAGTACTGCTCATTCCAGAATAGAATTTTTTCTTCCAACCAGAAAGCCGGATAATTCCTGGGTGAAAAAATGCCATGAATATGAACTATCACGCCGGCATTTAATCTTGGTAATAACTCCAAGTATTCGAACAAAACATCTCCCTGAGGCCTAATTATATGAGATGAGTCTATAAAAAGTATATCGTTGGCCTGCAACTCTAAAAAGACTGAAAAATCGACTTCTTCTACTAACTTTCTCAGAATAGTTACGCCAGTTTTCTCTAGCCAAGGTTGCTCGTAGGGTTCAATACAGACATGCTTGCATTGATATTCCGAGTTGTCGGACTGATTCTCTTTGATTGCGCGAATAGCCTTGAGTGTGGAATGGCCACTTCCAACTTCAAAAATCCGAGTCGGTTTTAGCGCTCGTATTATTTGATACCAAAACTCTGCATCCCCAGATTGAAAGTTTTTATTTTCAAGGTAAAACTCCAGTTCGTCTTGCTGTTGCAAAGCCACGTTTTCAAGTTCATTTGAGTAGTGAAGCTTTGACAACAAGGCAATTTGACTTGGCAGATTCCAGTCAATACCAGGAAGGCTCCTCTCTTTAGCCCAGGGCAGTCTATGAGAGCGGTGGTCAAATTGTGGTTCGTAATAGTGGTTTCGAATTGGGAAAACCCCAACACCCAGAAAAGCTTTCCTGCAGATGGGCAAATTTTGTACTCCGAGCCTTCTTATTGATTTTAAAAACCACGCCGAAAACCAGACTGGAATCACTAGAATCCAATCTGCCAAACGTAGTATTTTTAATATAAACTTCTTCATTGAGAAGGTCATATCCATTTTCGAGTAACTCGCCTGAACCAAGGCCATTTGGCCAGCTTGAAGTTAAATAGTCGTATATTTTTTATTGCGTTGCCACATAACCGAGGAATAGGGAAATACTTGAGGCGAACTATATTTTCTTCATTGAAAGTCAATTCTGTTTGGGTGCCGCTAACGCCGCCTCTGTGGAACACAGAAACGAGAGAGTCTAAAAATTCCACCTTCGAATCGTTTTTTAAAAGACGGCACAAAAGGTCGTAGTCACCAGCAATCTTAAAGTTGGTGTCAAAGGGTGCCTGCCCGAGTGAATTGCGTGCGTAGAAAGTTGATTGATGGCAAACAGGAGTACCCCACCAGGCCCAGTTTCGGGATCGGGTTTTGATTTGCACAAGCGCTCCAGACTCATATTTTTCCTGGCAGAGCCCCCAAATCATATCTGGTCGAGTGATGTTGGACATCGATTTAAGTATTGCCAAGTCAAATTCTGTGTGCAGTTCATCCCCAGCATTCATGTATAGGACATATGTACCTGTTGCTAGTCCCGCACCTTTGTTCATGGCGTCATAAATGCCTTTGTCTGATTCCGAGATAAACTGGTCAGCTGAATCACTTATCTGTTTGAGAGATTGCAATTCTTTTGCGTTTCTGAGTTCTGAAGCGCCATCAATTACTATCCATTCAACCTCTCCAGAACTGATTAGCTTTTGTATGGAGTTCAATGTGATTAATAAACCACTTAAGTTGTTTTTATGAACTGTGATTATTGATAGAAATGTCATTTCATTCGGGTTTGTTTTTTCGTAAGACTCTAGTATCGTACACACATAGGAGCGTTACATTTGAGTAATTCGATTAGAAGCTGTTATGTGTAGGAAACTAGAGCGTTTCCAGTGCGAAAGTTACAGCCATAAGACAAAACTCGCCAATTCGTATGTCTTGAAACTAGAATGTTATTTTAATTTCTTCACTAAAGCGGTTATTTGGCATATCTATTTCGCGAGGAAATTGAAACTGCGTTTTGACCAGCTTCGGAGTTTTACTAAAAGTTAGTTCCAAGACAAGTGGCAGCTTATTAATATTCAGTGGTGCAAAATTGTTTGCATGTATATGGACTAAAATCAAATCAAAATC
>Ga0209491_10011824_pt1 | contig 10214 bp, 4 predicted proteins | sample BON02_FD_187213 | JGI IMG/M metagenome (GOLD analysis project Ga0209491, IMG submission 187213) | Freshwater microbial communities from Lake Bonney liftoff mats and glacier meltwater in Antarctica - BON-02 (SPAdes) (version 2) | ecosystem: Environmental > Aquatic > Freshwater > Ice > Glacier...
TATATATATATATATATATATCGGGTTAATCCACCCACCTACGCACCCGTTCCACTTTGAGCAGTCGCATCTTCTTCACGGGCTCGGGCTATACATATCTCTCTCTATGTTTATATATATCTATATATCTATATATACATACATATTTACATACATATCTACAATATTTATATATCTGTGTGTGCGCGAATCTGTTTGTACATACAACACGCACCCTCTCCTCTTTGAGCAGTCGCATCTTTTTCACGGGCGGACGCGGGCTATACATTTGTCTCTCTATCTCTCTCTATGTATATGTATATGCATATGTTTATCGATGTGTGTGTATACATGTGTGCAAGTATACTGGCACGCACCCTTTTTATTGGTGTTGTTTTCAGGTCCTCACAAAGCCACACACGGGCAAGGAGAAGCTACATCCCAGCACAGCCACAGAGGGCAGCAAACCCCGCGTCACGAAGTGCCGCAGGCTTGAGAGGCTAAGACGAACCCTCTCCACTTTGAGCAGTCTTATCTTCTTCATAGGCGGACGCGGGCTATATCTATATCTAAAAGATATCTCTGCATATGTCTACATTTCTACATATAATTACATATATATATATGTGTGTGAATGTGTGTGTACATAGAGCAGTCTCACCCTCTCCACTTTGAGCAGCCGCATCGTTTTCACAGGCGGGCGCGGGTCCGTCCTCTCCGCAAATTGGCTGAAGTTATGCGTTCCAGTCATCGCGTCTGCAGCCTGTAAAAGGGGTATGTTCTAAGGTTAGTAACAGTCTAAGTTTAGTGATTGGGTCAATTATAAGGTTAGTACCAGCTCAGGTTAGTATGTGTATAAGGTTAGTAACAGTCTAAGATTAGTAACTGGTTGAAGTTGTGCGTTCCAGTCAACGCGTCTGCAGCCTACAAAAGGTCCGCTCTAAAGTTAGTAACAGTCTAAGGTTCGTGACTGGTTCAAGTGTAAGGTTAGTAACGGCCTAAGGTCAGTATGTGTATGAGGTTAGTAACAGTCTGAGATTAGTAACTGGCTAAAGTCATGTGTCCCGGTCAACGCGTCTGCAACCTGCAAATGGTGCGTTGTAATATCAGTAACCTTTGGCCTTTATAAGATATTAGTTTACTTCGAGGCGTTTTGGCACGAACCAATCATCCTTTGATTGCCCCCTCTCACATGCATTGATTGCACTATTGCAGTACTATTGCACGTATATAGCGCAATGCATGACCCCCCACCCTTGTGTACGCCATACACCATACGACATTGGTAATGGGAATATCGTGGAACGGCCAAAAGTCTAAGGTTAGTATCTGTCTAAGGTAAGTAACAGTCTAAGGTTAGTAACTGGCTGAAGTTGTGCGTCCCAGTCAACGCGTCTGCAGCCTACAAAGGGTCCACTCTAAATTTAGTAACAGTCTTAGGTTAGTGACTGGGTCCATTATAAGGTTAGTAACAGCTCATGTTAGTATGTGTTTAAGGTTAGTAACAGTCCAAGGTTAGTAACTGGCTGAAGTTATGCGTTCCAGTCAGCGCGTCTGCAGCCTGCGAAGAGGTGTGTCATAAAGTTAGTAGTCGTTTAAAGGGGCCCTCTGCGCCTAAGTGATTCAACTTTCGAGTTTCCTATAAACAAAACGACGAAACTTCTAGTCGAATCCCGCTCGGGTACCTGAGTAAAGCGAAGTTACCCATAGCGCTTAATTAGTAGCTGCAGGGCACCTGTCACCCAAACCTGCTAATATCCGTGCAACGAACCTGTAGGGTTTCATGTAAGGATAGTAACAGTCTAAGGTTAGTAAGCGTCTAGAGCTAATAACAGGTCCGTCCTCTCCGCAAACTGGCTGAAGTTGTGTGTCCCAGTCAACGCGTCTGCAGCCTGTAAACGAATGCGTCATAAAGTTAGTAACAGTCTAAAGTTAGCAGGGACCCTACGTAACAGTATACAGTTAGTATACGTCTAGGGTTAGTCACGGGTCCGTCCTCTCCGCAAACTGGCTGACGTTGTGCGTCCCAGTCAACGCGTCCGCGACCTGTAAAGGGGAGCGTCATAAAGTTAGTAACAGTCTAAAGTTAGCAGGGACCCTAAGTAACAGTCTAAAGTTAGTATACGCCGTAAGTTAATCACGGGTCTGTTCCGTCCTCTCAGCGAACTGGCTGAAGTTGTGCAGCCCAGTCAACGCGTCCGCGACCTGTAAAGGGGAGCGTTCTAAGGTGTTAAATAGGGTTAGGGTTAGCCCTTATGGAATAACAGGTGAACCCTAACGGGTTAACTCGAACCTGTTAATATCCGTACAACGAACCTGTAGGGGTTCATGTAAGGGTTAACTAACCTTAGACTGTTACCAGCCTCAAGGCTTAGGGTTCATCCGAACGTACTACCCTCGGGTAAACAGTCGACGGTTAGTATACGTCTAAGCTTAGTCACGGGTCCGTCCTCTCCGCAAATTAGCTGAAATTGCGCGCCCCAGTCCACGCGTCTGCAGCCTATAAACGAATGCGTCATAAAGCTTGTAACAGTCTAAAGTTAGTAGGGACCCTACGTAACAGTCTACAGTTAATATACGCCGTAAGTTAATCACGGGTCTGTTCCGTCCTCTCTGCGAACTGGCTGCAGTTGTGCGTCCCAGTCAACGCGTCCGCGGCCTGTGAAGGGGTGCATTATACAATTAGTACATGTCTAAGGTTACTAATTAAAAGTCTAACGTTAGTTTACGTCCAGGGTTAGTTTTAGTCTTGAGGTTGGTAGCTGGCTGAAATCATCTGTTCCGGTTAACGCGTCTGCGGCCTAAAAAAGGTGCATTCTAAGGTAAGTAACCTACATATACACGGAACGAGGAAAACAACCCGGTATTCTATTCATATTTGGCCTGTTTTGTGAATACATTCACCGGTGAGTGAGAACGTATCCATGCTGTATACAGGGGTTACCCGGCAAAATACAGTATTCGTTTTCGTGTGCTTGCGCCAGAGGAATACGTGAATAACTATTCAACACGTAGGGTTAGTCATCAAGTCTGAGGTTAGTATGTGTCTAAGGTTGATCACAGGTTTGTTTCGGCTTCCGCAAACTATATGAAATCACGCATCCGAGTCAATGCGCCCACGGCCTAGGTGTTGAATAGGTGTTCACGTATTCCTGCGGCGCAGCCACACAAATACTAATAACGTATTCTGCCTGGTTAACCCTGCATTGGACATGGATACGTACGTATTCAAGGTTGTTGTATTTACAATACAGGCTACACATGAATAGAGTACCGTTTATTTTCTGCGCCCCGTGTGTTCAATATGTAGGGGTTCAGGTTAACCCGTAATCAGTAACCAGTAACCCTTAACCTTTAATCTTTAACCCGTGACCCCTAACCGTTGACCCGGCACCCGTAACCCGTCAGGGTTAAGGGTTAACCCCCGTCGGGTTAATCCGTAACCAGTAACCTGTAACTCTTAACCCGTAACCCTTTAACTCATAACCCGTAACCCGTAACCCTGAACCCGTAACCCAATACCCTTAACCTGTAATCCGTAACCCTTAACCCTCAACCCTTAACCCTTAACACCTAACCCTAACCCTTAATCCTTAACCCCGAACCCCGAACCCGTAACCCTGACCCTTAACCAATAACCCTTAACCCCGAACCCGCAACCCTTAACCTTAACCCTTAACCCTAACCCTTAATCCTTAACCCCGAACCCTAAACCCGTAACCCTGACCCTTAACCCTTAACCCTTAACCCCGAACCCGTAACCCTTAACCGTAACCCTTAACCCTAACCCTTAATCCTTAACCCCGAACCCTAAACCCGTAACCCTGACCCTTAACCCTTAACCCTTAACCCCGAACCCGTAACCCTTAACCGTAACCCTTAACCCTAACCCTTAATCCTTAAACCCGAACCCTGAACCCGTAACCCTGACCCTTAACCCGTAACCCTTAACCCCGAACCCGTAACCCTTAACCGTAACCCTCAACCCTCAACACTTAACCCATGACCCGTAACCCGTAACCCGTATCCCGTAACCCGTAACTGTATCCCCTAACCCGTAACTTGTAACCCGTGACCCGTAACTCTTGACCCTTGACCCGTCACCGTCACCCTGAACCTGTAACTCTTGACCCTGAACCCGTAACCCGTAACCCTAACCCTGAACCCTTAACCCTGACCCCTCACCCCTGAACACGTAACCCTTAACCCTTGACCCTCAACTAACTCTAACCCTAACCCTAACCCTAACCCTTTAAACCCTTAACCCTTAACCCTTGACCCGTAACCCGTAACCCGTAACCCGCAACCCATTACACTTAACCCTGAAACATTAACCCTTAACCCTAACGCTTAACCCGTAACCCTTAACCCACAACCCATAACCCGTAACCCTGAACTCTGAACCCTGAACCCATCACCCTGAACCCGTAACCCTGAACTCTTAACCCTAACCCGTAACCCGTAACCCGTTGCTCTTAACCCTAACCCTTAACCCGTAACCCTCGACCCGTAGCTCGGGTTAACCCGCCAGGCGAAACAGACGACTGAAGGGTCGGTCGGCCAGCCCGTTGTGAGGGCCGCGGGTTAACCCTAACCCGTAACCCGTAACCCGCAACCCTAACCCTTACCCAAACCCTAACCCGTAACTCATAACCCTAACCCGTAACCCACAACCCGTAACCTTTAACCCGTAACCCATAATCCGTAACTGGTAGCCGGTAACCGGTAACTGTTAACTGGTAACCGGTAACCGGCAACCCATAAGCCATAATCCGTAACCCGTAACCACTAACCCGTAACCGTTACCACTAACCACTAACCCGTAACGCTTAACTTTTAACCCGTAACCCGTAACCCTTAACCCTCAACCCGTAACCCGTAACCCGTAACCCGTAAATGGTAACCCGTAATCTGTAACCCGTACCCCTTAACCCTTGAACCTTTACTCTACACCTTAACCTTTGACACTTAACTCTTGAACCCGTAACCCTTAACCTTACTCTTAACCCTTGACCCGTAACCCTTAACCCGTAACCCTTAACCCTTCACTCTTCATCCTTAACCCTAACCCTTAACCCTCAACCCCTAACCCTTAACCCTTAACCCTAACGCTTCACCTGTAACCATCAACCCGTAACCAGTAACCCTTAACCCGTAACCCCCAACCTTTAACCCTAACCTTTAACCCCTAACCCTTAACCCCTAACGTTGCACCCGTAAACCTTAACCTTGAACCTTTAACCCTAACCCTTAACCCTTAACCCTTAAGACGTGAACCCGTAACCCTGAACCCGTAACCCTTCACCCGTAATCCGTAACCCTTGACCCTACACCCGTAACCCGTAATCCTGAACCCCTTAACCCTTAACCCCTACCTCCAACTCTTAACCTTAAACCCTTAACCCGTGATCCTGAACCCTTAACGCGTAACCCTTACGGTTAAACGCTTAACCTTGAACCCTTAACCCGTAATCCTGAACCCTGAACCCTAAACCCTTAACCCTAACCCTTAGCGCATTCGCGGCCTGAGGCGGTCAGGGGGGATTCTGTCAAAACCAAATCTAGATTTTGCGACTAGATCAGCCGGGTTCACCCTGAAAAGGGGATCTTTATAAGGATCGTAATGGTCTAAGGTTAGATTGGGTCAAAAGTTAGTGACGGCCATATTTATTGCCGCCTCGGGTGAACCATATAGTAAGTAAGTTTCTAAGGTTAGTGAGAACTTGCGATGTAATTCATAAGCTTCGAAGGTTAGTGAGTGGCAGAAGGTTCAGCTCCACCTTGCGTCCCAAAATACAAAGTCGCTAACAGATTCGTAAGTGTCAAAGCTTATTATCTGTTCCATTGCGTGTGTGAGGAAGTTATCAAGCAGTCCCTTTCATTTTCCTCCAGGGAGGGACGACTGAGCGCGGCTCAGGGGTAAACCCGTAACCCTTTACCTCGCGGGGAGGCATTCGACCTGTTGAACAGGAAAGTGCCTGGTTATAAAGTTAGCAAGTGGCAAAGGCTAGTAAGTGGCCTTTCCTGCATCGCCCCCAAGTCCAGCTGTACGCTGCGTCCAGAAATAGAACGCAGTTCTAACGTTAGTACGTGTCAAAGCTTATTATCTGTTCCATTACGTCTGTGGGGAAGTTGGCAAGCAGTCCCTTTTATTTTCCTCCAGGGAGTGACGACTGAGCGCGGTTCAGGGGTGAACCCGTAACCCTTTACCTCGCGGGTAGATATTCGACCTGTCTAAAACATAAGTGCCTGGTTATAAAGTTAGGAAGCGGCAAAGGCTAGTAAGTGGCACCTCCTGCATCTCGCACAAGTCCAGCTGCACGCGGTTAACCCTACCATTTTAAATTTAGTAAGTATCTGAGGCTAGTAAGCTGCACCTGCTGCATCGCGTTTGAGTCCCAACTTCACGTTGTTTCAGAACAGAAAGTATGTTTAAGGTTAGTAAGAGTATGCCATTTTATATCTGTCCAATGGCCAATGGATGTTGGATGTGCCAAGTACTCATAACGCCAGTTAGCGCTAGTGTCATCATTAGCGTCAAAGGCTAGTGGGTGGCCTTTCCTGCATCGCGCCAACGTTCAGCTTCACGGTACGTCTCAAAATAGGACGCAGTTACAATGTTAGTAGGCGTCTAAGCTTCGTATCTGTGCAATAGGTTTGCGAGGTAGTTACACAAGTCAGTGAGTGTCTAAGGCTAGTACGTGGGTTAACCTCGCGTTCAATTTCTAAGGTTAGTTAGTGTCTAACATTACTATCTGTCCAATGTTAGGGATGTGTTTCTTTGTTTCTGTGAAGGTGTTCTAAAGGGTCAGTCCGAGGTTAACCCGGTTGCGGCGGTGCGCGCTCTGCCAGCGCTTCCTCGGGTTAACCCGTTATAGCTACTTCGGGATAACCCGAGAAAGTGGCACCAACATCGCGCCCAGGTGCAACTTCACGCTGCGACCCATACTAAGCAGGCATACATTTAGTATGTGTTTAGTATATGTCCAATAAGTGTGCGAGCTAGTTGTACAGTTAGTGAGTGTCTGAGGTGATTAAGTGGCACCTCCTGCACCGCGCGCGCGATATTGGAGGTGTCGCTCACGAGCCTTCGACAGTTACTAACTTTACAACTACCTTACAACTTATTGGACAGGTACAAAACTGAGAAACTTACTAACCTTATAGCTGCGTTCGATTTCGGGGTTAACCCTCTACAGATAGTAAGTGGCACCTGTTGCATTGCGCCCACGTCCAGCTTGACGTTACGTCCCAAAATAGAACGCAGTTTAAACGTTAGCGAGTGTCTAAGTTTAGTACCGGTCCAATAAGCATGCAAGGTAGTTGTAAAGTGTGTGTGTTCAAGGCTAGTATATGGCACCTCCTGCACCGCGCGCGCGATATTGGAGGCGTCGCTCACGAGCCTTTGACAGTTACTAACTTTACAACTACCTTGCAACTTATTGGACACGTACTAAACTGAGAAACTTACTAACCTTATAACTGCGTTCTATTTCGGGATAAACCCTCTAAAGTTAGTAAGTTGCACCTGCTGCATTGCTCCCACGTCCAGCTTGACGTTACGTCCCAAAATAGAGCGCAGTTATAAGGTTAGAAAGTGTTTGAGATTAGTATCTGTCAAATATGTGTGCGAGGTAGTTTCAAAGTGTGTGTGTTCAAGGCTAGTAAATGGCACCTGCTTCATCGCAAGCGCGATATCGGAGGTGCCGCTTACTAGCCTTCGACAGTTACTAACTATACAACTACCTTGCAACTTATTGGACACGTACTAAACTGGGAAACTTACTAACCTTATCACTGCGTTCTATTTCAGGATTAACCCTCTAAAGTTAGTAAGTGGCACCTGCTGCATCGCGCCTACGTCCAGCTTCACGTAAAGTCCCGAAATAGAACGCAATTCTAAAGTTAGTATGTTTCGAAGTTTCGTATCTATCCAAAAGGTTTGAGAGGTGGTTGTAAAGTAAGTAGTGTCTGAGGCTAGTAAGTGGCAGCTGCTTTGGCCTTTACACAATAAGGCCACTGCCAATATTGTATGGCATGCATTGCAAAATAAGGATTGTCGGGCGCACACACTGTATTGCGCAATAGTGTGGGTGATGAAGGAGAGGTGTGGGGTGCCCAAACAAAGGAGGTGTTTGCACATAATAGTATTGATTCTTGTACAGAGGCCTCGAACTAAACGAATATCTTATTAAGGCAAACACCTGCTGCATCGCGCTCACGTCAAGCTGCACGTTACGTCCCAAAATAGAACGCAGTTTTGACGTTAGCGAGTGTCTAAGTTTAGCACCGGTCCAATACGCATGCACGGTAGTTGTAAAGTGTGTGTGTTCAAGGCTAGTAAATGGCACCTGCTGCACCGCGCGCGCGATATTGGAGGCGTCGCTCACGAGCCTTTGACAGTTACTAACTTTACAACTACCTTGCAACTTATTGGACACGTACTAAACTGAGAAACTTACGAACCTTATAACTGCGTTCTATTTCGGGGTTAACCCTCTAAGGGTAGTGAGTGGCACCTGCTGCATCGCGCCCAATTCCAGCTTCACGTTAAGTCCCGAAATAGAACGCAATTCTAAAGTTAGTAAGTGTCTAAGTTTCGTATCTATCCAACAGGTTCGAGAGGTGGTTGTAAAGTAAGTAAGTGACTGAGGCTAGTGAGTGGCAGCTGCTTTGGCCTTTACACAATATTGCCATTGCCAATATTGTATGGCATACATTGCAAAATAAGGATTGTCGGGTGCACACACTGTATTGCGCAATAGTGTGGGTGATGAAGGAGAGGGGTGGGGTGCCCAAACAAAGGGGGTGTTTGGGAATAATAGTATTGATTCTTGTACACAGGCCTCGAACTAAACGAATATCTTGTAAAGGCAAACACCTGCTGCATCGCGCTCACGTCTAGCTTGACGTTACGTCCCAGGGCCCAGCGGAAACGGCAGCTAAATGGGTCGCCCATTCCTTCCTGTGAATAGAAAAACAACAAATAACTAAGAATCTGGTACGTTCCGCTCTGTGGGTAAACCCTAAACCTGCTTTGCTGAAGCGATGTATTAAAAAAATTGATACACGGAATAGGAGGCCCATCCGAAGCGGCAGCTGAACGGGTCTCCAATTCCTTTCTGAAATAGAATTACAAAGAAACACGTTCCGCTCTGTGCTTGCTTGTGTGGTGTGTTTATATGCTATGAGAAACTAGAAAAAAAAGGAAAAGGATTGAAGAGGCTACAGCAGAAACGGCAGCTGAACGGATCTCGAACGCCTTCCTGTGAATCGAAAAGAGAAGAATATATATACACCTGCTACGTTCTGCTCTGTGCTCAGCTTGTGTGATTATAAGATATGATGAACTAAAAAAATAATTGAAACTGATTGGAAAGGCTAAAGTGGAAGCGGCAGTTGAACGGGTCTCCAACTTCTTCCTAAAAAAGAAAAGAGAAGAATACATATAGACCTGGTACGTTCCGCTCTGTGCTTGCTTGTGTGGTGTGTGTATATGATGTGAAAATATAGAAGTGAAAAAGGATTGAAGAGGCCAAAGCGGAAACGGCAGCTGAATGGATCTCCAACTCCTTCCTGTGACTCGAAAAGAGAAGAATACATATAAATCTGGTATGTTCTGCTCTGTGCTCAGCTTGTGTGAGTATATAGTATGATGAACTAAAAAAATAATTGAAACTGATTGGAAAGGCTAAAGTGGAAGCGGCAGTTGAACGGGTCTCCAACTCCTTCCTAAAATAGAAAAGAGAAGAAAACATATAGACCTGGTACGTTCTGCTCTGTGCTCAGCTTGTGTGGTGTGAGTATATGATATGAAAATATAGAAATGAAAAAGGATTGAAGAGACCAAAACAGAAGCGGCAGCTGAACGGGTCGCCCGCTCCTTCCTGAAATAGAAAATAAACACGCAACACAATATCATTCTGTGGCTGAAAGGTGCCTTGTGCGCCTAATTGATTCGACTCAGGTTGAACAAAAAACTACACGGAATAGGAGGCCCGGCGGAAACGGCAGCTGAACGGGTCGCCGACTCCTTCCTGATATAAAAATAAACACGCACAAAACAATATCATTCTGTGGCTAAAAGGTGCCCTGTGCGCCTAATTGATTCGACACAGGTTAAACAGTAAAATAACACGGAATAAAGGCCCAGCGGAAACGGCAGCTGAACGGGTCGCACACTCTTTCCTGTAAAATGGAACACAACACACACGGTCAACCTATATATATATATA
>Ga0209491_10011826_pt1 | contig 10214 bp, 14 predicted proteins | sample BON02_FD_187213 | JGI IMG/M metagenome (GOLD analysis project Ga0209491, IMG submission 187213) | Freshwater microbial communities from Lake Bonney liftoff mats and glacier meltwater in Antarctica - BON-02 (SPAdes) (version 2) | ecosystem: Environmental > Aquatic > Freshwater > Ice > Glacier...
TTTTGATGGATTTGTTCATATTTTGTCAGATTCCATGAAAATGTTAATCACAGTGGTGGTAAAGAAGGGAACTGGAGGGCTATGCTCGTGTTGCGAGCGGGGAGGTTGCAGCCTTCCCTCTGATGATAATGACGACCTTGGCTAAACGGTGGCTGTGCAAGATTTGGATGCGGGAGGTCTGGCACCCGTCACAAAACTTCGCGGGCCAGCCCCCCTTGGTGTGTTTGACCATTCGCCCAGTCTTGGTACGGCCAGCGGTAGGGACAAAGTGTCAGTCAAGGTTTGGAACGTTAGCCTCTAGCAGATAGTTTATTGACGAGGTTGCAGTTTTATCTCTCTCAATAAGTTTCTCGTCCCCCCTATAGTTGCTTATGTGCCTGATGAAGTTTCTCGAATCTACTCTGAATACGTTCCTGGTTGCTTGCTCATCACCATTGATGAAGTTCCTGAAAGCTTGTCTGATTGGTGACTACATAATTATATACCTCGGGCACAGAGCTAATAAGTTTCTGAAGCTGGGCGCAAAGAACGAGATGAGTTGATTTCTCCCCTTGACTGGCTAAGCGTAAGTCCCCTCACTGCGAAACTTGTTCTCCCTCCGCAAACAACCTTTGTTGTCAAACTATCTCTCTTCTACTGCAGTGTCTCGACTCGCGGACCCCAAGGACAGGGTATCTATTCTCTTTTCTCGTATCCTTGTTCTCTCTCCACTTCTCTCGTTTCCAGACTGTCTCCCCTTCCCCACGAAGTAAGTGGGAAGAAGAGGAGGAGTCGTTTGACATGAGGATCGTACGAGTGAGAAGTGGCTTATGATTACATCGCGTGCCATTCTCGCTTTTCCAAGGACTACCTCTCTTGTGGTGCTCATGTCACCATTGCCGTGCCCAGTAACCTAGGTACCGGCACTCTTCATTGACGTCTAGAGTTTTCATACGTTCGCCATTTAACCTCAGATCTAGTGCCGGCATGCTTTGACTTTGCTTCTGATCCTTGTCAATTACGAGCAAGAAATATTTTTAAACGTTGATCTCCATGCCACACCATTTTGTGAAATCCTGCACCACGTCTAGCAAAGTTTGCATTTCTGATCGGGTCAAGCAAAGATGGAGATGTCGTCGATGAAATCTATGTTATTAAACTAATAGCCGTGGTCGGTCTTGACTGCTGTCTTCCTGGTTCTTTCCAATCTGTAAACCATGGCTCATATCCTGATTCTGACAAGTCGCCGTGAGCATTCGCAACAGAGCGTTGACAAAGATATTGAACAGTTGCGGGAACGTGATGCTTCCTTGCACTGCTACACCTGTATCAAACGTGTTGTTGCGCTTTATGCGTCATTTCGAGCCAGATGTACTGTTGCGCTGTCGTAAATCTGCTCCAATAAGTCAACGTCTGGTATATGAAACATGTTCATCACGTGCCAGAGAGCTGCCTGTGACATGGCATTGAAGGCGTTTCTGAAGTCGAAGTCGACTCGATTGACTCGCTTTCCTTGTCTATGGGGTTCATGAGCGACAAAATGTATTTTTTGCACGTTACTGTATACACTTCTGCCCTTCTGCCTACCCTGCCCTGGTTCTAGCACATTTGCCTGTTCCATGATGATTTTCAGCCGCTCAATTCCCTCCCTCTGAATCGCACTTGACATTCGTCATTTCCTCCTGATACTCCGGCTGTTTTCTTCATAGCTGCTTTTTGCTCGTCTGCCACGTGGCAATCTTGGTGAACTCAACACGAGGCATACCCTTCGCTCACTGCACATTTGATGTTGCATTGTCGCCAACACGCTTTCCAGCACACTGACTGCCCTCTGCCTTCTTTCTTATCTGTCTTCTCTCCTGTGTTAGTCTTTGCTTGCTTGCTGCGGTTTGAAAAGATTTATTTTCTATAGACTTAAAACGGGCGCTGCTTTTCGTCTTTCTTCCTCGACCTGCACCAAAACACCCAATCCCTCGACCTGCTCATATTTCTCGACCACTGCTCTTGTTTCGATTCCGATAAACTTTCCCATACAACCACGGTAGGTCCTTCATCTGTTCCCAAGAACTTTAGGAATCCTCGTCCAGCCGGCTGAACGAAAGGAGAGGCTGGCATTATCGCTTCGCCTTCGAGTCTCTGATGATGATGATTGCTTGTATTACAATGAGTAGTTTAGTACCCTTGATTGAGGATCTGTGTAGCACGGATTCAATTTTGATGCAAGTTCTCAATTTTACGTTTACATCTTTTGCTTTGCTTTTTCGGAAGAAAACATATGTTTTTTTGGAGACAAAAAGCAGTTAGTCCAGGTCTCACCCCGCCTCCCACCTTATGCACACATTTTTAATTTGTACAAACATACAAATACATACATGCCGAGATTTGGTTCATCTGGATTATTTGGGCCCTCCAGGTGTCTCGTCCCGACCCCTGGGCTCACATCGAGTACCCCATGTGCAGTGTGTGTGTGTGTGTGCGTATACGCACACGCACACACACGTACTACTCCCAACCGCGTGCAAAATAGAGAAGACACAAAACAATACCCTTATCTCTCCTTGTGTTAAAAACAACCCTTCACACCAAGCGAAGTGCTCTGCATAGACTAGCTGAACCTCCCCAACCTCGTCGCCCATGTGAATGAACAAACTGCGCATACACGAGTGCGTGTGCACATCCTGCAGCGATTATGTCGCAGACATGTACGCTGATGTCAAAACACCTGTATAACGCACATACCTGCATGCACTGGGGCCCAGGACACCTGTTTAGGACATGCCACAATCAATACGAAAAATGTACACGCACCCGCACAAGCACGCCCGTGCGACGGTGCAGCAACTTCTTTGCCATGCAAATCATTGCGACCCATTTTGCAACTTGAGATCTGCCCAATAAACTGTCAGAATCCAAGCCAGCCCAAGGCGCAGTTGCAACTGTGTTGTTACACAGGCATCATCTGACCATCTGCCTTGGTGCAGGCCCCATCCAGTTTGTTTATGGTTCACACTCGAAGCTTGGCCATGGAACCTATCATCAAAAAATTGAATTTCCACCATTGTTTCGCGGGCTTTTTGCTTCTTCTTAGCTCGATTGAAAAAAATTGGACCTCGTGTTTTGAACCTAAGATCACGTTGAATTCTTTTTCAAGAGATTCAGGCCCACCCTTAAATCAAATTCTAACTTGCTCTCGCTCCGCGACCGTTACGTCTACTAAAATCATTTACAATACTATAAGAAGTTTCAAGCAGCGAACAAAGAGTAATAATGTTTGTCCTTATTTCCTGGTTCCTGATACGACCTCTCGGAAAGTTGCAGGAACACCCATCGTGGAAAAGACACAAAACGGGATTTGTTTCAGCGGTAGGAAGGAGGCAGACTAGTAAATCGACCCCGTTGCACAAAATGACTCCTTCTATATTTTTGTACGAAGGGGGACATGTATAACGGCCACTTTCGAACACCCAACGCACCACATTAATTGACACACCTATATTTATAGTGCACAGGCATGGGAAATTTTTAGGAGATAGAGCAAGATCAGGGCAACGTCCCCCAAGTGCGTTTTGTATGGGTTTACTACACCATACCTCGATAGATACCGTCTCAAGTGTCGATTTTGTTCACAGCAACTGCAAAATGGCCACTTTTTTAGTGGCCACACATGTTGCAAATCAAGCAGTACGATTAATCCTGGTTTTTTTTTTGGGAATCGTTCAAATACTATTCATTTTTGATGTATTCCACTAGAATTGCGTTTGTCCGTTCGAAATCGGCCAACTTGTCGGAAATATTTTTCAAAAGTGAGTTAATCTTAGTACAAAAAGTGTAGTAAGGAAGTGGCCAATTCGTAAGACATCGCCAATTTAGATGCCCCCCTTCCTGCTCAGATCACTTTATTTTTGAAACATGTTTCCAAAAATTTGGCTAAGTTCGAACAGACAAACACAATTCTAGCGGGATACATAAAAAATGATAGGTATTTGAACATTATCCAAGGAAACGCCAGAATTCTGGGTACTGTTCGATTTTAAACAGTGCGGTTAAAAAGGAGTCAGTTTGTACGTGTTCCGAACTAAATCGACATTGCAGACGATACCTATCGTGGCATGGTGCAGTAAACTTAAGCAAAATGCACCTGGGGGACGTTATTCAGTTCGTGCTGTATCTCCTACAATTTTCCCTCATGTCTGTGCCCCAGATATAAGTGCGTCAATTAATGCGGTGCTTTGGGTGTTAGTTAACAAGGGGTCCTTACACCTGCCCCTCTTCCTACTGGAGAATGTGTGTTTTTGCGGAACAGGATACATTTTAAGTTAATATTTGAATCGATCGTGGCTAAGCATTCCTTTTCAAAAATGCGGTGTTCCGAACATCTGCTTTCGTTTCTTTGCAGTAAACTCGAAATGTCCTTCGAACCCAATACGTGACCGTGCTATGGCGTCCAACCAACTTTCGACGTACCAAGTCGAAATTTACAGCGTATCCAATCCGACATTTACTTCACAGAAAAAATACCAACAAGGGCTAAGTGGCTTCAAATTGAAGCAACTTCCCGGACATAAATTTGGGATTTCACAATGTCTATTTCAGATTTCCAGGAACCATTACATGGAAATGGATGAATGAGACCCCGGTGTTATTTATGTAAATGCTGGTTTCGTGAGTAGCATGCCTGTTTCACTCATGTCTCTCACAATGCTGATCTCAAGATCGGATCGGCTGTTCAATAGCCAGATTCGTCAGGATTCTCTCATACTTTTTTCTCTCTCGACTTCCCATGCCCGCCCTCCTCTGCCAGTTGTTGTCTCTTCGTGAGCACAGCCCTTTTCTCTATTCAAAGTTCTCTCAGTGCAAACCTTTTCCACTCTGCCCAGAGCGATTAGATTTGTCATGAGGAAATGCGCGCAAGAAGACTTGCAGCGATTTAGGATTACAAAAATCTTCAAGATTCATTTTAAGGATTTTTGCATCCCTGTTTTCAAAAATTTCACGCTCACCAGCATTCTGAGAGAACGAGACACCAGCATTAACCAGCATGTATCTGGGGAAGGTTGAAATATTACAAAGATGGTGTTACATAACGGGAAAAGTCAACACACACTAAATATGAGACGCAATCTCAGCTGCAGAACAAGACAAGCCAACCAAAGAAGAGAGTTGTCGAGACTTTCTGAGCATACATACGTCTAGTCAATCTTCCTTTTGGACGGTTTTAAGTTATGATAAAATCAAAACTCTCAAGTTTTTGCCGGCAACAATGGACGTCGGCAGATGGTGACACATCGCCCAATCCCATGTTATGCAATGGCATTAAAACCTGAGGGAGGGAGGGCACTCGCGTTCATCCCTTGCCTCTGTTTGTTCTAATACCGATCACGACGTATTTGGTCTACGAAGTCAGTCGTCCGTACAATCCCACGGCGTGAGGCCCAACGTTGTCTTTCTCATTTCTCCCTGCACCAGAAATATCGGATCTCCTCCTTGCTACCTTAGGTAGCACACTCGACTCGAAGTGTGTTTGGTATTTCACCTATTCTCTAGTTCGTGTAAAAACAGACTCTCTCGCTAGCGCACAGAGTATTCTCGCAGATAAGGTGCCACATGATTGGATCACATTCTTGACACATTTTCAAATCACACTGAAAAAAATTCTCCCCTCATTTTTTTCGTCTACACAGCGTCTGCTGGGCTTTGACGGCATTGTCAACGCGGGCATTGATTTTGGACTGCAGGCCAAAATTCTTGAGTGTAAAATGATGTGTTTCTGCGAGCTCTCTTTTCTTCTTGTTGGTTGTTTAGACTTTCATCGAGACGCACGCAGGTGACAAGACATGCAAAGAAGTCTCCCGCCTCCTTCTTTTTCTCGGAAAATGTGCCGGTGATGTTACGTTAAAAGTCTCACCTGGCAGTACAGCCTATTGCATTTGGATTTTTTTTAAATCTTAATCTCCAATCTCAACCTCATTGGTCTCTTTTCAACAGAACACGGCAAAAGAGACTTACAGAAACAGATCATCGATTGAGATTTGAGATTGAAGAAATGAAACTCCAAATGCAATAGGCTGTATCTTCCTCAAAATACCGCTAACAACGTGGACAGACCTCGTGTCATAGTGAGCCCCATAGAAAACTATCCCAGATGAACACATGTATCTAATTCACGTGCTCTGTGCTTTTCAAGGGTAAGCTGAATTCATTTTCAGAAAGCTGCTTTACTCACTCATCATGAGACGCAAAGTCACCACTCACTTAGTCCAGTAATTAATATTCACCACCCAAGAAAGAAAGAACGAAAGTCACGCACGACGCATTGAAAGATAGAAGGCACATCTTTAAGACTGTAAACAACGCCCACACGCTTCAATCACTGCACAAGGCTCTGGGCTTTCTGCTTGATGCGCTGTGAGGGTAATGAGTTAGACTCATGAAAGGCTGACGCTCCCTCATTGAGGATAGAGCGCAAGAACAGGAGCATTTAAACGCATATATGCTCCTTCGATGCTCTGATGCCTTCAAAAGAAGGCTCGACGACCTGTTTGTGTACAGGGAATGAGAAATGGGAATGACGTCTTCCTAAAGAATTCTCTGCACATGCACCCTCTCTTCGAGGCTAAGATGAAACGTCTGACCCTTAGCTTCAAGGCTCGCCTGTGCCGCTGCGAAGCGCTTTTCAGAGCGCCTTCGACGAACTCCCAGGCCAAATACAACAATGGTTAATTTTGATTGGCCGCATGAGACTTGCACAAATTAGTCCCACTGATGTGAATACACTTGCTGGTAGGGCCTGGTGCCGGGGAAGCGCTTTGGCTTCATCAATTCTGACAGTGGGCGACGCATCTTGTGTCACGCGAACAAAGTAAACACCGAAATCAGGGAAAATTCCACTGTGAGTTCTGAATTGGAAGAAAGGAATGGCAAACAAGAAGCATCGAACGTGCAAGCCTGCAATCCGCAAGGCAACACCCCAAATCAAGAACTAGCGCTATATTCTACATTGCAGGACCAGCCTATTCCCCCCAATCTCATGCTGATATCTCTCGAGGAAGCTACTGTCGTGCTACAAATGGGGTTGTGTGTGCAAAATGAAGGTGACCCGAATGTCCCACATATGCATAAGATATATGTCCTTGCTTCCTGCGATCGAGGCCTGCCGAACTCCGACGCCCTGTTCTCTACGCCGCTTTTTGAGATCGAAAAAGCCCAGCAATGTTCCCAGGTAAATCGATTACGTGTCAACATGTGGGTCTTCTTGATGGGTAATGATTTTGCCATGATTTGACTTTGGTTATTTTCACAGGACCTCAAGACACTCAAATCATTGCCTGATGAGAAGGACATCCAAGTGTGGAAAGGTCACACTAACAAGACCTTGCTGAACAAGAATGTCACACTTGCTGTGCGTGACAGGTAGACCCGACTTGAAACCCTTAAAATCACAAATATTCTCGGTAATGCTTACGTTTATTGCAGCGCCTACTTTGCGAGAATGGCCACAGAATACAAGCGGAAATGTGCACAATCGCATTCCTTAAGATGTTTGAAATGCCGGCTGCACACAATCTTGTGGTGCCTGCAAAAGATTCCATCAAGTTCCACTCGCTTCATCTCTGCGAGGCGCCTGGATGTACGAGGCATGTCGTTCATATGCATCAGATGTATGTGTGAAATAACTCATTTCGACGTCACATTCATTAATCAGTCATGTTACACATTAGTCTCTTTACGCATATGGGGATGGGCGGGTGCCCATCATACTTGGCCCAGACACGGTCGCCTAGACTCCACTGATGCTGGGTGTCTTCTTCGGCCTGATCGAATTCTTTCCGAGTTTTTCCCAGTGCTGCAGGCCATCCACTCTCCTCGACGTCCTTTTTGTGCTGGTCGAAATCTGACGTGGGGGAGTGCGGATGGATGCTGTCCTTTCTCTTCGGCTCATGTTCCCCTCAGGCTTGTTTGTGGTCGTTGGATTGGGCCGATACGCCGAAGACCAGCGGCCCATGTACCGAGTCCTGCTCTGATTCCTAAGCGTCTGCAACAGCACGAGGCCCACTCGCAAGGGTCTTTAGCCCCGACGCTGCTGCGCGCCACCCGCACACGGCTGCACAGACACACACAGACGCAAACACAGATATAGAAACAGACACAGACATACATACTGACAAAGACACAGACACAGACACAGACTTAAACAGAGACCCACACATAAACATAGACATAGACATGGACACACAGGCACACCTGAGCTGGACAGCTGCAGACGACTGGGTAGATGCACACGACAAATCCTGACTTGCTCGCGTCGCACGCTCAGACTCACTCCCTCCTCCAGACACACTCCCTGCACTCACGCCAACCCCATCCACGCTTGCTCTTTCCAACGCTAGAGGTGGAGATGAAGTCCACTCCAGGAGAGGGGGGTGGACTCTTACCATGAGCACTAATTCCCCGTAAAAATAAAATCATCAAGCACGAGTGAGAATTACCCGTGCTAGAGAGGTCAAAGCCCAAGTTTTTTTGTGGCGAGCCACAACAAAAACTTGTTCTTGACCCCGTATTCTGACTGGGACATTGACGTGGTCAAAGAGGCGGGAGACACTTTGCAGGTGGGAGACACTTTGCAGGTGGCAGGCCGTGGCGCACAAGGGGGAAAGGGAACAATGCAAGGTGCGTCGGCGAAATGAAACATCTATATTTGTCCATTAGCGGGAACTTTGCGAATGAGAAGGCGGTCGACATTGGGGTCTGCTACATCGATAGGGCAGGCGCAGGGGTTCTCGCTTGCTGAAACATCGGCACCGGATTCGTGTCTGGAGCGGAGTTCGTGTCGTGCGGCATTGTCTCGTGGGAGAAAGTGTAGTAAGGGGAGTGGTGTGGTTAGAAACAAATCGGAAAGAACAGTAAGGGTGCACGAGCAGAATGAGGTTCGTAATGAACTTGGCGGGGGTAGGTTGAGCAGATTGAGTGAGCACAGAATGGGTGAGCGGGCTCGTAAGAGAAAAGGCAGCAAGATTGCTTTTTCAGAAGCAGGTGGTTGGCAGCGGAGTCATTGCTCAAATTCGGGTGGTTGCAGCAAAGGAGTTGGTCAAGTCGAGGTGCTTCAGAGGGTTTAGGGTTTAGGGTTTAGGGTTGCAAGTTAAGATGCTTCAGAGTGCTCAAGAGAGTCGCCAAAACCCAACTATCACCCATGCACTCCAAGGGTATACAACTCGGATTCCAAGGCGCAAAGATGGAGGATTTTGAGGGTGAGCGCAGGCCGACTGAATGGGAGCAGGATGCATAGAGTGCATAGAGTGCGATCCGTGTGCGAATCATCCAGCGGTCAGCGTGCAAGCGACCAGCACACCAGCGCGCAGGAAACATCGCAGGCATCCCCGTCTACCCGCTACGCCTTCGAAAAATGGGCAAGATCCATAGGCACACTTCAACTTCGAAGCGCGCGGCACGGCAAAAAGCACAGACCAGGTAAGTGAGCGTAAGCGGCCTGGATGCAGACGCCCTCTCTCTCGACCTTTCTTGTTCCCGAGAAAGGGAGAAACTCGTTACGAGAATTGCAAGCCAACGAGAATCGGAAGCAAGAGGAGAGTCCGTCCAGTGTGCAAGCAAGAGTCTTCCGCGTGCAAGCAAGAGTCGCGCTCTTTCAGCTTGGTGTTTGTTCGGCACAACTCAGTCGCGCTCTTTCATCTCCGTCCAGTGTGCAAGCAAGAGTCTTCCGTGTGCAAGCAAGAGTCGCGCTCTTTCAGCTTGGTGTTTGTTCGGCACAACTCAGTCGCGCTCTTTCATCTCCGTCCAGTGTGCAAGCAAGAGTCTCCCGCGTGCAAGCAAGAGTCGCGCTCTTTCAGCTTGGTGTTTGTTCGGCACAACTCAGTCGCGCTCTTTCATCTCCGTCCAGTGTGCAAGAGTCGCGCTCTTTCATCTCCAAGGGGAAGAGACTTTTCGGCGCCGAATTCAAGGTGGCGATGGATGGCAATGCATGAGTGCTTCTCTCTGGTGTTTATTGGGCACAACTGGTCTTTCTTCGGCCTTGTCGTCAATATGGCTTCATCCGAGTCTCCTCTTTGTTTGGCCATCTGGTCTTTATTGACAGGACCCCACTGTGGTGCTTATTCACGCGAGATAACATGAGACTGAATAACATGAGCGCGAGAGTGTGGTGGTGATTGATAGTAGCGCACACATAGCGCACACATAGCGCACACTTCACGGTAGCGCACACTCTCCGGTGACAGGTGTGG
>Ga0209491_10011828_pt1 | contig 10211 bp, 10 predicted proteins | sample BON02_FD_187213 | JGI IMG/M metagenome (GOLD analysis project Ga0209491, IMG submission 187213) | Freshwater microbial communities from Lake Bonney liftoff mats and glacier meltwater in Antarctica - BON-02 (SPAdes) (version 2) | ecosystem: Environmental > Aquatic > Freshwater > Ice > Glacier...
TGGTCAACGTGCTGCAGCAAGGCCTGCGTGAGTACTCCTGACGGCAGGGGGCACTCATGGCCACCCTCTGCAGTTGGGAAGGTGTACAGAGAGTTTGCGCTGAGGATGTCGACTGTGTGACGTGCGGAAATGCCAGGGTGGAGAACTTGGAGCTTAATTTTGTCAAATCTAGCTCTGAGATGGTACCACATGTTGCCTCGGATGTCATTTTTGAGAAGGGTGGAGGAGAGGCCGTCACGATGAACGGAGGGGTAGGCAGTGGAGTAGTCAACAAAGGCCACGTATGTGGGTTTATCTAGGGTACATTTGTTGTGTTGAATAATGGCGAAAAGGCAATATATGGCATCGTAGGTTTGCGTGTCGGGTTTTGTTCCTAATTGGCTATCTATGAGTGTGTTCAGGAGTTCCGTGTGTGTTGTCAGTCTAGCAATGAGGAGACCTTCAAAGAGTTTAGCGAGGGTGTCATTGAGATATATGCCTCTGTATGATGCTGGGTCTGTTTTGTCCTTATTGTGTCATTTGTAGATGGGTTGTAGGAGAGAAAGTTGCCAGTCTGAGGGTTGTGTGTGAAATTACCATAGACCGTTGAAGAAGATGAGAATGAGTCCTCAAGTCTGGTAAATGTGGGTGTGATTTTGGCAACTTTTTTAGAGAGTGCAAATGTGTAGGTGTCTTTAGTTTGTGGGTCTTTCAAGCGCTTGGAGTGGTAGAGAGTGCGAGCAGGAGAGGAGTGGGGTGGAAGTGGTGGGACCGGGTTTGATGAGGTGGGCAAGTCTAGTTGGAGGTGGATGGGCATATGATCTGTAACTGATGGAGGGAGGACCTTTTGAAGAACTTGGCATGTTCGAATGAGGGATCCGTGACGTTTGGCTATAAGATTGTAGTCGAGAATAGAATAAGTGTTCGGTTTTCGGAAAAAAGTGTAGGGTCTGTGGTTGGGGGAAAGAACTGGGAAGCGGCCGTTTGTGATCATAAATTCGATACGGTTAAGCATATTTAGTAGGAGGCGTCCTCTATAGTCTGCAGCTGGGGCGGTGGCCGTTGTGAGGGGAGATGCAGGAGAGTGGGCAGGGTTGGTATCGCCCATCCGGCGGAAGAGGGTGTGAGAGTCTAGTGGTGTGATGTGGCTTTCTATTTCCTCGGCGGTATAGGCGCTAAAATCTCCTGCGTAGATGTGGGGTTCGTAGGAAGGGTGGTTCGAGTGCGCACTGAGAGTGTCAAAAAAATCCTCTGCGCAATAAAGAAATATATCCTCGATCTCACTTACGGACTTAACGGAAGATACTAACCCTTCTGTGTGCTGAGACTTAGCTAACAATGTATGCAGCCATGAGAGCTCAATATTTGAGGAGTGTGACTTATTGGAATGAGGGAAATGATCTAACACATTACTTACATTATGGCTGTCAAATAAGAATTAGATCCTACCTGCATGACAGCACCGAAAACATGTCGGAGCGTGGGACGCCCCATGAAAACACCGGCCTGATTGGCCGGTGAGAGCTTGAAATCCTTCCTATCAAGTTTGTCGAGGAAGCGAATGGCAATGCAACCCACTGGAGGAATATCATCCAGATTGGGTATCATGCCTGTTTCTGCTTCATATACAGCGACTTTCTTATTGGTTGGACACAAATGAGTAACAGCATGTGTCAAGGTAGAATGCTCCACCAGGATATCCTATGTATTATATGGCAAATTCTGAACTGTAAGCAAAGATTTTACCATATCAGGATCAAATCAATTGCACGCGCAGCAGGTCCATTGGCAAAATGCTTTCCTTTTGGAACTACGTGATTTGAAAACTCGTGAAGAGCAAATGTGCCAGTCATTAAGGCACAAAGCATTTCACCAGCACTATCACACACTCAGGCTAGTATTTCAGGAAAACGAGCTATTTTAGCTACGAACTGCAAAAAAGCCAAGGGAAACTCAGATTTACGTGCATACAGTATTGCAAGATAGCGACCTGACTTCTCTTCGACAGCCTTTATGTTGAACAGGATTAGAATTAAGCAGGCGATCTATATCCATTATGCCGAGGAAGCATCAAAATCATCATCACTCTTCTGGCTCTTATCTCCTTTGGAAATTCTCTTTGGGCTCTTATCTATCTTTGAAGTACGAAATTTCTTAACAACTCGTAACTTACCTTGATCTGACGATGCCTTACGCTTCAGACCAGCTCGTTTCTTGACAAGATTGCCAGCAGGTATAAGACTTTCAGCAGATGAGCTTGAACTTGTATTGGAAGCATTGGAGGCAGCAGAAGACTCTGAATTGGAGTCACTCCCCATGATAGGAGGATGCAATCCTTTCACAATCTGCACAAGATTAGAGCTGATCTTGGACGTTGTCAGATTGATGACTGGCAAACTCTCTGATATCTCCAGATCTTTCTCCCCAGTTGTTGTCACATATAGACTCGAATAAGGAGGAGGAGGATAGAACCCCATTAACCAATACATGGTGCTCTGCTGACGTACAAAATGAATTCACATTTTACCAGTGCGAGTTTTGATAGTGAGTCCTGCTGCATGCGGTCCAAAATCACAAGTATGACCCTGTGATTTCCAGACGGGCACTACAAATAGAATCTGATCTATGTCTGGTAGCGCATAAGAGTCTAGCTGCCCAGAAGTGACAAGCATGGGCACATGAACGCCATCTTCACCAGGTGTAATTGACCCAGCTGTTATGCCATATAATGAGCCTATCCCCGTTGCAAGACTCGAGCTATTGTTTCCCCACAACACTGACTCAGGAGACTCTTGCATATTACCCAAGTACATAGCTTCAGGTACTAATTGACTCGTAGCTCCAGTATCTACAATGCCAAAATGTTGTGTGTTTCCTAGCAACAGTCGTGGCCAATTTAGGGGATATTGCAAAGAATCAGAATTTGCGTTGGCACTGTGAGCATGCAAACAAGTGTGCAAAGAGGAACTAACCGTACCAACTAGTCCCGAAGCACACTTGGAGCGAAAAGAAGTAGAGGATGCAGCTCGCTCCTTGCATAGTGGCGGGCATCTACATAAAATGAACATCGTGAGTTTGACATTTTCTATTGCATATATACATAAACACGAACACACGCGACACACACACACACAGGATCCTATCCTGCGTCATCAATAACACCAAAGTGTGGATGAACCACTAAGAATATCGTCTCGTCAACGTCTGCGCTTTGGATGCCACTGCCGTGTGTGCTTGCTTTACCCGACGCTTGCTACTCCAATGATAAAACAACAATGTCCAACATTGTTGTTTTATCATTGGAGTAGCAAAAGCATATGATGACAACCGCAACAAGGCATGTTTCGGAGTGCGCTGATGTGGAAACTAGTGTCAAGCTTGAAAAGGGCGTGCGCAAAAAGGTGTGAGCCTGTGTGCATCTTGTGAACCGTAGAAAACTTGGCTCCAGGAGCACTGGCAAATGATGGAAGTGAGCCCTCCTTCAAGCGACCAGAATCGCGAGAGAGACGTGAGCTTGTCCCCATTCCTGCAGAAGAACTTGCACAATAAACGTTAAAGGCCTGCACCTCATCCAACGACGAAGCACCAAAACCCGTTTCCGTCTCTATTGCAGATTCCACATAGCGCTTGCCCATGCGGACTGTTTGAGCCTGAAGACGTGCAGATGCATCCTTTGCCGATTTTGAACCTGCAGCCTCAAAAGACGAATGCAATGGCACATGGATAAGACTATGCACATCACGTGAGTCTCTCTCCCTATATACAGATGTGCTGGATTCAACTTCCTCGGAATCATCTTCCTTTGAATCGTCACCAGCACTGCTTTCGTCGGAGCTATCTTTGTGTAACAAATCGCGCGTATCAGAACCCGAGTCATCAGGAAAATCCTCGCTGACAGAAGCACTAGAGTTTTTTGCATGGAGTGCTGGTTGTTTAGCAAGAGTTTTCGAATAAACTCTCTTCTTGACAATAGCCAAATTTCCAGGAGGAAGAAAAAAAGCCATGTTTCCACGTTGCTTTTTGTTACGCCTGGTTTTGTCAGTGGCATGTTTCTTTTTTGGTTTGAAACTTTCATTGCATTGTATGCAAATGATATTTCCTTCCACCTGCTTCGCCAGAGCTTTTGCTGTCAGAATCTTTATCTTCCTTTTCTCTTTCATCTTCTTAAAACGCACAAGCTTGGCCTCAGCAAAAGGTGCTGAGCCATGGAGCGCCTACGTTTGATGGCAATAATGACTATGCAAAGACTCGAGCAAAGAAGTCATGACACAATATTTGGGATCCTGATTGTGCTACAGAAAGTACATGTTCGCATAAGTTTCCCATATAGGCATCTTGGACTCCTGTGAGAAAGTCAAGAGACGCATGCAGTCATGAAACTCAGGGTTTTACGTTTTCCTGCCATTATCAAGAGCCCTCCATTTTTCGGAGAAATCTTCCGTCCACTTTTCAAAATCCCACCCGGGACTGTGAATTTCAGACAGAGACATCTCATATTCTTTCACTACTCGCAAGGCATCAAGTGCCTCGGTTTGAGCATATTTCTTTTCAAGCATGAAATAGAGACGGGTAGCATATGGCTTACGATAGTCACCATCGTAATCAGCCACTTGATCACAATCCTCAATCTCTGGCTCCTAGGAAGGAGACATAGGATTGCAGATATCGATACACTTAGCATCAGATTTGCTAAAATTGTCGCAAAGGCATCTCGAAAATGAAGCTTGAATCTTCTGGTAAAGAAGACCTCACACACTATTTTGTCTCTGTCTTTTCACAAGTCCACGTGCAACGAAGCTATGCAAAAGAATAGGATAACCAGGCAAGTAAAAATGGGCGGGTTTTGGTTTGTAGATCCACGCCGACAGCAGATCTGCCGCTGTGAAATCCATGTTAGCACCCGCTAGAATATGACCGAGTACTATCGAGTGCATGGCTGACTGCATGATAGGCTTCCATTCTTTTCAGTTCGCAGAGCATCCGCCAGAGAGGTATAATCAAACTGCGTGAACGCCAGGTTTGAACAATTAACGTCCTCTGCCGCTGTGCGCGATAACGAGCTCGTACGGAAAGTTAGTAGATAACTTCAGTCACGAATCAGACGTCACGTCCCTACAAGACCCCTTCATGTCACGTCCCTAAGAGACCCCTTTCTATTTTATTATTTTGTTCCGCACAAAATACGAAGAGGGGTTTCTTTCAATCCATGTTTGCTCTGCGTCTTTCTTTCCCGACCTTCTAGCGTCCTGTCTTGCAGTTCTCGCCACGTGTATTCAGCTCAGGTTTTCCCTGGAATGAGCCCATGCTTGCCCGCTGTTTGAAGCGCGCACGCCTCAATAATGATCAGTTCATGATGAACCGCACAACACCATACACACACCACACCGCACAACACCATACACATGAATGCGAATCGACATATGAATGCGTTACATATGAATGCGTATCGTCTCATTGTGCGGCACATGAGTGTTACATATAAATGCGATGTAACACTCATGTGTCGTGCGTAACACTCATTTGTCGTGGCCTCTTCCATGAAAGTAGGTCTCTTTTGATAGAAAATAGGGCTCTTTTGATAGAATAATGTGTCCTATGTCACACTCATTTGTCATGTGTAACACTTATGTGTCGTGCGTAACATTCATTTGTCGTGTGTAACACGCATAAGTCAATGCGTCGACACGCATTCATATGTAACACTGACGTGTCATATGTAACGTTCATTTGTCATGTGTCAGGCTCATTTGTCATGTGTAACACTTGTCACATTTGTCGTGGCCTCCTCCATGAAAGTAGGTCTGTTTTGATAGAAATAGGGCTCTTTTGATAGAATAATGTGTCTTATGTCACAACTCACTTGTCATGTGTAACACTTGTCACATTTGTTGTGGCCTCCTTTACGAAAGTAGGTCTCTTTTGATAGAAATAAGGCTCTTTTGATAGAATAATGTGTCATGTGTCACACTCATTTGACATGTGTAACACTCATCACATTTGTCGTGGCCTCCTCAATGAAAGTAGGTCTCTTTTGATAGAAAATAGGGCTTTGTTGATAGAATAATGTGTCCTATGTCATTTGTCATGTGTAACACTCATCACATTTGTCGTGGCCTCCTCCATGAGAGTAGGTCTCTTTGAATAGAAAATAGGGCTCTTTTGACAGAATAATGTGTCGTATATCACACTCATTTGTCATGTGTAACACTTACCACAGCTGTGTATTGTTCGACACAATGGATCGATTCGCATTCGCTTATGAACATAGGTCTCTTTTGATAGAAAATAGGGCTCTTTTGACAGAATAATGTGTCGTATGTCACACTCATTTGTTATGTGTAACACTTATCACATTTGTCGTGGCCTCCTCCATGAGAGTAGGTCTCTTTTGATAGAAAATAGGGCTCTTTTGACAGAATAACAGGAGGAGGCCTCCTCCTGCGCATGCATTTATGAAACCGAGCCTACTTGTGTACACTTTACATGCCAAAAGATCCTTCTACTTCATCAAAAGAGCCATCCATTTCATGAAAAAAGGCACTCGTGAGCGGAGCACCGCCTGACGACTCTGGGCAGCCCACGAACAAGGCCGCAGTGGACTGGTTGCTCATGGGCGCCGAGAAGGGTACGCGCGACATGACGTGGGAGGAGATTGAGGAGGGGGCAGACAAGTTGAGGGTCGAGGGGGGCCGCAAAGGGGGTAAGACAGCTCAGACTGTGACGCGAGCCGGGGCACTCGTGAGCGGAGCACCGCCTGACGACTCTGGGCAGCCCACGAACAAGGCCGCAGTGGACTGGTTGCTCATGGGCACCGAGAAGGGTACGCGCGACATGACGTGGGAGGAGATTGTGGAGGGGACAGACAAGTTGAGGGTCAAAAGGGGTAAGACAGCTCAGATGGTGGCGCGAGCCGGGGCACTCGTAAGCGGAGCACCATGTGACGACTCTGGCCGGCCCACGAAGAAGGCCGCAGTGGACTGGTTGCTCATGGGCGCCGAGAAGGGCACGATTGGCATGACGTGGCAGGAGATTGAGGAGGGGGCAGCTGTGTTGAGGGGCGAGGGAGGCAGCATATGCAAGACAGCAGCATCGAGGAAGAGAAAACGTGAGGGAGGCATCAAAGGAAACGATGCAAATAAGGTCGCATGCGTGGCGAGGGGGCAAGATGATTGTCATTCCCATGCGTGCATCTTGCCCGAGTGCGGAATGTTCTGCACTCCTACAATCATCGTGTGGGCGGGGTATTCGGACACCATGTGCTTCCGCTACGTGTGCCAGGTCGCCCAAAAAACGATATACGGTTGCAACAAGCATATGTGTCGCAATTGTCACGAAACAGCCACACAATGCAAGGCGGCGGTGTGCACCTATATCGCTTGCTCACGATCGCAGAAATTTTGCGAGCATCTTCACGCCCAGGAAGGTGCCATGAAAACTTCTGCGACGGACGCTTCTGCATTGCAAGCTTCTGTCGTCTTGCCCTGATGTTTGTTTTCGTGCACCCCAACCAGCAGCGGAGCTCTCAAACCAAAACCCGCACATTTTTACTTGCCCAGTTATCCTATTCTTTTGCATAGCCTCGTTGCACGTGGACTTGTGAAAATACAAAGACAAAATAGTGAGATAGGAGAGTTCTCCTTTGCTGCCCTCATCATGAACTGAACAAATTTTCACGTGAGCAAACGGAGTCCCCGGCACTCAAAAGATCTATCAGGAAAAATAATAGATCTGGAGATCAAAATGGAAAGCCCCCCTTTGTCACGGTGGGTTGACAAAAACAATCCCGTTCTTCCGTGCCAGTGTGGGTTGAGATTTGAGAATGAAGGAATGACACATGTATGTAGGTTGTACCTTTTTCCTTCGTTTTTCCCTTTATTTTTGTGACTCGCTCTTTGCATGTTGCTGATTAATTAAAACTTTTTGAGATGAACCTCTCTCCTTCTTCTTTCCCTTCACTCCACGCTCTCCCTCTTAAATCAATCACGAACTTGATGGCACAAAGCACAGCAGCACCGTTTGCAGCAGCGTATGCATATAAAGATACATGTATATCTATATTCATATCTGCCTATGAACAATCTGTGTGTGTCCAATTCACAACGAGACTGTTTCACGACACTTTTTCACCTGCCCCGTTTCGGAGCCGGCCCGGAGAGACTGTTTTAACACCCGAGTTACTACGCTATTCTCCTACGCCGTTACGGCAGTCGCTCCTCGTCGGGATTCTTCTGCATTTTCTTCCTACTAGCGCAATACCTTGATTTAACACACTGTGATTGTGAAGTGAAGATTGCTTTTATTATTGCTCAGAAAGAAATAATGCAGTAGTTTTGTTTGGAACTCTCAAGGTGCAGTCTTTTATTCTCACCAAAGTGAGTGACTGTGGTTTGCTGATGGTCGTCACATCTTCTATTTTCTCAAAAGAAAAGACATGTTAAAGAAATCCGTCCAAATCCACGCTAGCTCATGACGCGGTCGCCGCTGTGGTGTTGCACAAGCATCATCCGATCATCTGCGTTGGTGCGGGCCTTATCCAGTTTGTCTATGGTTCACACTCGCGCATAACCCTGCGGACCTCACCCTCAACAAAAATCTATTTTCGCAGCCATTTTTGCGGGCTGCATTGTTACTCAAGGGAAACCGCACGTTCCCGTCGACCGTGTTTTCAATCTACAAAATGGAAGAAATTTGGCAGTTGGCCCACGGTGCTCGAAAAACATTGTGCCCTTCATATAGGTGGGAAAGAAATACAACTAGGGGTCGTATAGATTATACGCGTGACCCGTAACTGTTTAGGAAGTACCGGCGCGCTCAAGATCATCCATCGTTCTATGCGCTGACAACTTTTTTTCCATCTATTTCTCGATAAAAACGGAGCCATACCCGTGCCACCAAGAAGGACGGCGATTAGAACGACAATCCCATTTTGTCGCAAACTCACTTTCACTCCATCAAACGACTTACTCCCCGGGTCAGCTCTCATAATGATGGCTCTTACAAGGATCTACGCACCTTCGCTGTTTCTCTGCATGTTTATCTTGGCCCACTGTCTGGATCCTCAGCACGGTGATAACATGACTGACATTGACCAATCCGTTCTGGCCTGCAGCCACACTCTCAATGATCAATCTTCAACCCCGCATTTGCCGTTCGCAGTGCTACAGTTCACGTGCCAACGGCGCCCCTGTCGCCCCTACTGCCGACAGCAAGCGCCACGCCCTACTTTCTGCGCTCGTCTGCCCCTAAGGCGAACTTCATCGCTCGCCCTTTCACAAGACCCTTCTCCTTCCTGCTCGATTTTGACCTTCAGGAGACCTTCTTTCGATGACCACCTTCTCGCGTTCTTTTCTTCGGGAAACTAGAGTGGTGGCCTTTTTGGAAGACTGCAACACGGTTTGACCTTCGTGAGACTTCTGTCACAACCTTCACATTTTCTCTGGCGTTCTTTTTTGGTTTGGTCCCCACAGTCCTCTCAAGATATAGTTTGGTATGGGAACGTATTGTTTTCTGTTTCCGTGTAATATCTGCTTTTGTGTGTATTAATAATGTGATCTTTGAATGGACCATAACTCAACATTTTCTGTTTCTATTTAGTATCTTCTTCTGCACGTGTTCATTGCATAATTTTTCTTCCTCATCGGTGGACAGTTCACTTCAACGCGTCTTGGATCCATTTCGAGCACTCAGACCTTGCCAGTTTCTCGAAAGAGACACGGAAAGTTAGTAGATAACTTCAATCACGAATCAGACGTCACGTCCCTACAAGACCCTTTCACGTCACGTCCCTAAAAACCCCCTTTCTATTTTATTATTACGTTCTGCATGAAATACGAAGAGGAATCTTCTTGCCATCCGTGTATGCTTTGCATCTTCCTTTCCCGACCTTCTAGCGTCCTGTCTTGGCAGTTCTCGCCACGCGTATTCAGACCAGGCTTTCCCTCTTGCTGTTGCCAGATCCTCCCCGATTTCCAAGTCAGTTTGATTTCAGCTACATCGATTTCATCATTCTCATCTCGACCCGGGTTCAAGCCTAACAAGGAAGTGGAGACTTGACGGGGGGATCACCGTCAACGTCTGTGACCGTATACACAAAGCATGTGCATGTGAGGTTTAATCAACAAACGGTGAGTCCTCTTCAAACACCTGGAGATTAAATGAGAACGAGCTCCCAAAAAAATGTTGTTTCTCTTGCACTTCACTTCTCTCTCCACTCTCCACCCTCCCCCCTCCCA
>Ga0209491_10011833_pt1 | contig 10210 bp, 9 predicted proteins | sample BON02_FD_187213 | JGI IMG/M metagenome (GOLD analysis project Ga0209491, IMG submission 187213) | Freshwater microbial communities from Lake Bonney liftoff mats and glacier meltwater in Antarctica - BON-02 (SPAdes) (version 2) | ecosystem: Environmental > Aquatic > Freshwater > Ice > Glacier...
CCTCCCCCTCCCCCTCCCTGCTTCCTCCTCCTCCTCCTCCTCCTCCTCCTCCTCTTCCTCCTCCAGCACCGGAGGCGTCCTCTCGTCCGTGTGGAACTTACGAAGCACGGTCAGATATATCCAGAACCTCCTCGATGGTTACCTCTCCTCCGCTGAGTCCTGGAAAAATCTCCTCAACTGGACGCACCCGCAAAAGGTACACCCTCCTTTCCTCCCTCCCTCCCTCCCTATTTTCGACAGTCACCTTAACCACCCTCTCACCCCTCCCTCCCCCCCTCCCTCCCTGCCTCCTTCCCTAGACCCTGGTCATCTACGCCGCCCTCTGGTGCCTCTGGCTTCTCTGCCTCGTCCTCCCCACGCGCTACCTCATCTTGATGGGTGGGTTGTATGACTTCACTTATCGGCTGTTCCCGGAGCAGGTAAGGAAGGAGGGAGGGAGGGAGGGAGGGAGGGAGGGAGGAAGGGAGGGAGGCCATGCTTGTGGATTCTGTGTCTCGTCCTCCCTACGCGCTACCTGATTTTGGTGGGCGGCCAGTATGCATTCACGTTTCGGCTCTTCCCGGAGCAGGTAAGGGGGGAGGGAGGGAGGGAGGGAGGGAGGGAGGGAAGGAGGGAGAGGGAGGGGGAGGGAGCTACCGCAGAAGGGTAAATATCGGCAAACCACAGCAGCTACAGCAATCAGAACTTCTTTGTCAAGCACGCTCTATTCACCTACTTACCACCCCTTCCTCCATCCCACCCACCTCCCCTCCCTCCCTCCCTCCCCTCCTCCCTCAGGACGAATACCCGAACGTCATCCGCGCCGAGAACCTCCTCGCTTCCATACCCAACGACGACGACCTCCGCCGGGCCTACCAGCAGGAGAACCAGCTCTATCTCCGGAAGAAGAAGGAGAGGGTGCAGGTAAGGAGGGAGGAAAAGGCGAAAGAGAAGATGAGCGCTTACGCACAATGGTCACACACGCCGCCCCTCCCTCCCTCCCTCCCTCCCTCCCTCCCTCCCTCACAGGATCAGAAAGCCCGTCGTGCCCACCTCTCCGGAGTGTGGGGGTTCCTGTGGGAAGGCAATGTCCAAACGCGTGCCGCTGCGTCCAACCAGCCCTGGCGACAGGCGTATGTGGCGGTGCAGGTAGGGAGGGAGGGAGGGGTGGAGGGGCGGGTCACTCTTGTGGTGAGAACATGCCACCCTTACTTTTTGGGGGGTTCTCTGATCACTCACCTTCCTTTTCCTTCTTCTTCTTCTTCTTCTCTCTCCATCCTTACCCGAAAACAGGGTAATCGCGTCTTGTGGTGGAAGGCAGAAAAGGACCTGGACAAGGGCGGCATGCGCGTGCCCGAAGGGCAAATCATCCTCCGAGGACATGCCGGTAAGAAGAAGAGGGTCAATGCTTCAATCCCGCCTCCTCTTCCGCTTTTCTTGCCGCTCAAGACCAAACACTCATGGGTCTCTCCATTCTTCCCTCCTTCCCTTTCCGTCCCTCAGGCCTCACTTCCCCTTCGCCCTTGGAAGCCCGGGAGCTGGGTCCTGACAAGGCGTCCTTGTTGGTGTGCGTGTTTGGGCGGAACCTGGCGGCCAAAACGCAGGAACGACGGTCCTTCATGTGCGTTTCCACTGAGGACCACGCTGCGTTGAGTGCGGCCTTGGCAAGGGCGCTGGAGTTCAAACAAAGCTAGGAGGGAAGGGTGAAAGGGACATGGAGGGGGGGAAGATACAGCAGTAGATGGAAACATTGACACACAAAGCACAGTTTATATGCGCCATATGCACAAAAATAGTAAAACAAAAGACTGCAAAACTGAATGATGAACCCTCAGTAGTCCTTTCTTTTGTATCGGTGCTGTTTGAAACTTCTTCCTTTTCCTTCCTTTCCCTCCTTCCCAACGGAGTGGTCACGATGCGGAGAAAGATGTCCACAAGCCAAACTTACAAAGATGGCTACCTGTAATCATTCAAACTCACCGTTCCTTCTCCTTTTCAAAACTCTCCAGTCGTTCGCGCTACGAAAAAGAAGCATGACCATTCGGCTTCTTGCGTCGAAACGCAGCCATCTCTCAGACCTCTCAGTAGTGCTCCGCTTCATCCTCCAGTTATCAAAGTTTCTGTTCTCGCAGCAAAATATAAACGTCAGTCTTAACCCACACTAATGACTCGTACTGTTACTTCCCTCCTCAACCAAACTGTTTTAGTGTCCGCCCGCAGCGAAGTCAGGACGACGGGCCGCATCTCCACCCTGCTTCTGCCCACTCCCACCGTTCCCGCTACCATTGGGCTGCCACTGCTGCTGCTGGCCCTGCTGCTGCTGCTGCTGGCCCTGCTGCTCCTGCTGCCCCTGTTGCTGCTGCCCCTGCTGCTGTCCCTTCGGCACTTGCCCCTCGACCCCTCCATCACAATACCGAGCTTCCACCACGCGTGCCATGCCCGTCTGCGAAAGGCCAGGAGGACCGACGAGCGTGAAACCGACGTCCACACTTTCTCGCACTCGTAGAGCATGTACGTACGGAGGGCTCAGCGCGGCGGTAAGCTCATTCGCAGCATTATCGAAGAAGAAAGTCAGAACAGCCGCCTTTTGGGGTTTGACGGCATAGGTCGTCCCGGTATTGTTTCCGCGGTTGTTGTTGTTGTTGTTATAGTTGTTGGTGTTGCCACCCATGTCCTCATTGACGCCGCCAAAAGCCAGAGCGAAAGACGAGTCGACACGCACGCTCTTCATGTCCGCGCCCTGCGCCAGGGGAATGGCCAGCTTCACGTCGCAAATCTCGTAGGCAGCTGTGTTGGCGACCCAATACTCGGAGATGTACCAGGTTTGGCCCTCAGGATCCTGCCAGCTGGAAGAGTTGATCTGCGTGAGCTTGACCATGCTCATGGCTTCCGGTCGGGGCTTGTTGAACCCTTGGGAAGGGGCAGGGCCCTTTGGGTAGTCACCCTCAGGGACGGCGCCCGAGGCACTACCACCGGCCGCAGGCATGTTGCTGGGCGTCTCAACAAGGGGGAAAGCGTTGCGAAGGGCTTGGGCTCGGACTGCTGTGGGGAAAGAGACCAAGGCCACGAGGGCGACGAGGGGGGCGAAGGACAGGAGGCGAGGCATGATTGCTTTTGGGCTGAAAGGCAAAGGCTGTGACGTTGGTAAGGGGTGAGTTGGGAGTGGGCGGGGTGGAAGTGAGGTTGACGGGATAGAAAGAGCTCGTGGGGTGCTCGGGCGGTGTAGGTGGTGGTGATTTGAATGGGGATAGGCGGTGTGGTATGGAGAAGAAAAAGGCAAGCGGTAGGGGATAGCAGCCAAATATTTACAAGACCGAAGACAAGAAGCTATCGCATGAAAAATCTAGAGACGGCTTTATGATGAGGCACGTGATTCGGCAAGCGCTTGACACGTGCGTCCATAGAGGGACGCCGTGTTTGGGCGTCGTGTACTCATAATTCAACCTCCCCAAGGTTGAAGCAAAAAGCAAAAACGGTTTTCGCTGTTCTTCTTCGCCAACACAGGCCAAAGAGGAACGTGCACCACCTCATAAGCACTCAGGAAATTTACCACCCCCTAATAAGAACATGCAATACTTCGTTATTACCTCAGGAAAGTTGCCCTGTTTCTGAGCCATCAAAATCACATGCATTTGTTGAGATCGGGTGCTGGCTTCATCTCTTGTGTTGTTTTGCTTGCTTGCCTTCCCGTGCCTCTTTTTGCCATCTCACGTCAGACAGTATTAACCTCTACCCATCCCACACCCTCACAGCCAAACAACAACCACACCACAAGCACCAAGCATGACTCGCCTGTCCTTTATCACCGCTGCCATTCTCTGCCTCGCTGCCCCGGGCTTGGCTCAACATAAGCAGGAGCAGCAGCAGAACGTGACGACGACCATGCCCCCCGAGCAGCAGCAGCAGCAGGGGCAACAAAATGCCACCACCTCTATGCCTTCGCAGCACCAGAACACCACGGCCACGACGCCTGTGCAGGGGCACCAGAACGCCACCACCGGCACCCAGCAGCAAGGGGGGCAGGGCGAGCAGCGTCCGTCGGCCTTGTCCCAGCTCGAGGTCCTCATGCTGGGCAACCACAGCGGGATGGATCCCAACCAGACCCACTCATTCTTCCAGAATGACTACCAGATTGTGAATCACTCCCCGCACGAGATCTGCAACGTCAGCCTTTCGGCCCCCTTGGAGAATCCGGAGCGGACCTGGGTCTCGTCTAGCTACAATGCGCAGATCACCAACTCCACCCGCAAGCGTGGCATCGACATCATGACCCCCGCCGGTGACACCACCTCTATCCCCGCAAACGGCGTGCTCAACATTGGCTACATCCTGCAGCAGGCGGTGCAAAGCGGGCAGGGCGCCATGGGGAACATGACGACGATGGCGGGCGGGCACGCCGGGGCTGTCCTCACGATCGAGTCGGCCCAGTACTGTGACCAAATGCCTGGACACCAGCAGCAGCAGCAGCAGCAGCAGACGCCCCAAGGAGGCCAGACCAACGTCACGACGGGCGGCATGACGGGCGGCGCTGGCAATATGACGACTGGTGGCACCACGGGCGGAGCGGGCAACATGACGACGGGCGGCACCACCGGACAGGAGCAGACGCCCAAGACCACGGGCGGCGGTGCGCGTGCCAAGACGGCCAATGGGAAGAAGCCTAGCTTCCGTCATGTGTAGAGAGGATTGTGGGTAGGGAAGGGGGGAGGTATGAGTGTGTTCCTTTAAAAGTCGTTTTTGACGGCCACACACATTGAAGTGAGAGGTTTATGGCACGAGAGAAGGGAAAGACTGGGAGAGGCGAGCAGCATGGCAGAGGGTATGGGGAACGTCGAGTTTCTTTCCTTGGATTATGTAGCTTGGTTTCTTCATGGTTGTCTCTTTCTTGATGTTTGCAGTGGAAATTAAGTGATTTGAGATAGCAGAAGAAAAGTAATTTCATGGAAGGAAAGACCAAGCACCAGACAACATGTGCCTTAAACAAGAGTTGGATGGACAAGCAAGTTGTCAGTGTCGGGCCTTGAACGTCTGAAAGAATTAAGAATGCGTGGCATATATGTGGCCCATGCTTTAATCGTTATTGTAATTTAGGGCTGTCTCTTTTGGGTGTGTTGCTTTGGCTTGGTACTTAGTAGGAGGCGGCGGCGGGTTTACGTATGGATTGACTTTTTTCTTTTCTTTCTCATTCATCGCTCGTCTTTTTTTGCATTCTTTATTATTTGTATTTGTCCTGTTTCTTCCTATCTCCTGTTTCTTCCTCTTTCCTCCCGATTGCAGGGTATGTTTATGAAGCGTCTCGGGGCTTCCTTTGCGGCCTGAGGCCATGTGATACTGTTGAAAATTTTTGGTTTTTTTTTAAGTATTGTTGCTAGTTGCTATTGATGACCACGCAGTTCTAATTATGGTATTTACGGCTACTTTTGCTCGAGTTTTAGAGGAAGCCATGCCGTTTTGTTGTGTAAATACTACGTGAAGGCAGGCAGTTTTATCACCGAACACCCGTCGGCGCAGAACAATGATGACGCCATCATATGTCCTTACTCTCCTTCGCTGGGACTGTCCCAGCCGTCAGTCACTTGTGACGTGTCATGACACCCTGAATACTGAGGATTCGCACAAGGCGCCTCACAAGCAACAGCGGCTCTTGTTTCTTGATGCTTGCGTGCATTGCAACACACACCACAAAGCAGCCCAAATCAATGACCCCGCCGGGCTTGAATGTGTCTCAAGAGAACTGATGCGGGCAATTGGATGCGGGCGAAATCAATGACCCCGCCGGGCTTGAATGTGTCTCAAGAGAACTGATCCAAGCAGCCTTTCTGCCTTCTTGTCCTTGCTTGTGCTTGTGCCCTGCAATCAACTAAGGACGATGGACAAGCCATTCAATGTCCATGATGCGAAAGGGAAAAAGGCCTCGTCTGCAGCAGCTACAGTAAGCCCTCGATAGTTAGGTGGATGGCTTGCTGCGGTCCACCCATACATACACAGCTCTATCCTCTCACACACATGCATACTCACAGACAACCTGGCACCATCACGCCCACCATCAACCAATCTCACCTTCAACGCATGCGTCTCCTTCCCATCCACACGATGCTTGTCATTCTCGCCGCGGCGGCGGGCACGGCTGTGGGCACTAACCTGCGTGGCGTTAACATGCCCGGCAACGACAAGATGATAGAGGCCTACACCGGCGGGCTTGATGGAGAGATGAAGAAGCAGCAGAAGCAGCCGGAGGAAGGAGTCGCACCCGCCGACAAGGAGGAAGTGGTCCTGCCTGTCAAGGCCGAGGCGGAGGACGGCAAATTTACGTATTATAGAGCGGGCGGCAGCGGCACCGCGATGCAGAATCAGCAGCGGGGCGGGGGATTGGGCTGGTCCCGGCAACAGCAGCAGCAACAGCAGCAGCAACAGGGGGGATTCAGTGGCGTACAGCAACAGCAGCAGCAGCAGCAACAGGCCAATGCTAATACCATCCAGCAGCAACAGCAGCAACAAGATGGAACGAATGGCCAGCCGGTGAACGTTGCTGGCGGCTGGCATTAAGATGGGAGTAAAAAGGTGATTTCTATTTTGGGGGAAGACAAGGGCTGTGCGTTTTACCGGGCGACGTGAGCAACGCCACTAAAGGAGTAGCAGCAGCAGCTGCAGCAGCAGGAGGAGAGGAGGAGAAGGGGAGAAGGGTAGGAGAAGGAGGATGAAAGGTGGGTGAGCCACCAGCAAGAGCAGCAGCAATAAGGGCAAAACAATGAAACAGCGTCGTCAACGGCTGCCTTGGAAGGAGGCAGCCAGTCCTGGAGGGGCGAGCAGCGGCTGCTGGGATACGTACATTTACTTGTGGGACATGATGAAAGCATCATTTCCTCTTTTGCTTCTTCAAGGAGAAGACAGACAAACGATATACTACGAATTATAATGTAAAAAGAAAACCAATGCCTGTACCAACCCGCCAAAGTATGTTGGTGAAACAAGAAAAAGAAAAAACACACAGCCAAAACAACAGACTTCGTTTTTAAAAGACGACATAATAAGGTGTTACCCTTTCTTGATATCTTCGTCATCTCGACTCTTTAAAAGAGGAGGCAATACAACCACACAGCACACACACACACACACACACACACACACACACACACACACACACCACACCACACACACACACACACACCACACTCTCTCAATTGGTCAATTAATCACCCATGACCGTGACAAACATTTCAACCGTTCCCAAAAAAGGGACGGGGCCAAATGAAGGCATTTACTTGACGAGCACCTTCAGGGTCTCATCGAAGCCAAAGTTGGGGCCGTTGAAGGCAACCGGGAGATTGATGACCTCCGGAGTCGACGCCCTTCCCGATGCAGACCTTGTAGGTGATCTTGTATTCCTTGTCCAGGATCAAGCCCTCCTCAGGGAGCTTGAAAATAGCAGTCTCACCGGCGTCGTCCTCGGTGATGTTCGCCTTTTGCCTGTATGGGACAGGGGGTAGAAGGGGAGGGGAGGGTGCAAATGAGAAGGCATGCGAGGAGCATCAAATCAGAGGTCTACACAGAGCGTGGCGGTGCTGCTTCGTAAGAACCAGTAAGGCGTCCTTGTCTTCACTTGTCTTGTTTCTTAAGAGTGCACCCTCTGGGAGGGCTTTTTCTGGCGCATGCCGAAGCAGGCCTACACTGTACCGTGCAGAGCATTACACCCCCGTGGGCAGGGTGCTCAGGTCTTATGCACTTGAATCATCTCGGGGCATTGTGCGGCTCTTACACATGAATTGCCCGTCCTCGACCATAAAATTGTAGAAAATACGATACATTCCGATCTCTCTCATCAGTCCCATCTCTCTAAAAAATGCCCAGATCCCAATTTCACTACTCCCAATTATACTTCTAAACTCTCCCTTTGAATAAGGTCTCCAAACTGATCATGACAAGCCACTCCCCCTGCCCGTATTTCTCCTACTTCGTCTTCTCCACTTATTTTAATCTCTCTAATTTACACACATTTTGTCAATTTCGAATATTTTCCTACCGTGATTATGCCTCCCTTTCGCCGTCCGCATCTCTCTCATCGCTTGGTACTGGTGGCTTCGGGTATCGTCGTTTTTCGCGGGCCTCCAGACCTTTGTCATCGTCGTTGGTACGAGCGCCAGCAAGAGATTGTGATGGGAAGGCGGAGACTTGACCCGAACCCATCCCCCGACCCATTCGGTTATGCCGTCTTTGGGCTTGGGCTTGGCCACGAGGAGGAGGGGACCGCAGGGAAGAAGGGGACCACCACCATCCTTCGTTCCCCACTTCTACCCAAGACTTTGCGTCCTGTGTGTGATCGTCACGTTAAAGAAGTCGTTAACACTTTGGCCGCAAAAATAAACGAAGAGATGCGCTTCAGCGGCTTGCTGCCACATGTAAGCCATGCATGGAAAAAAAACTTCTATATATCCGCTTCCTATTCTCGTCCTCGTCCTCGTCCGCCTCAACTTTGCCTACTCGACGCCGGAAGAAAGGGAGGGAGAGAGACAGAAGAGGAAGAGGCAGAGAAGGAGAAAGCAGGTTGAACAACAACGAGGAAGACGTGCAGTAGGAGGAAGATGGAGGAAAGAAAAGGGAGAGGAACAGAGGAAGGGCAAGAAATGCATGATGAGAAATGAAGCCACGTAAGATAGAGGGAAAAGTTTCACACATCCTCCACCATCACGCAGAGGGAAAAGGTTCACACATCCTCCATCATCACGCATACTTTCCCTCCCTTCCTCCCTCCCTGCTCCAACCCAACCTCCCTCCCTGCCTACCTAGCCAGCAACCTACATACCTGGCCGTCCTTTGATAAAGAGCGTCCCTATAAATTCCGCCGCCTAAACAAAAAATGGCCGTTTCTCTTCTCTTTTTGCTCAAATGTAGCCTGGTCTTATTGAAGGGAGGACACGCATCTGGTTATGTATGTGTGCGTCTGTGACTATTGACTATTCTACAAATTCCTGACGGCCACGAGTCCTTGACTTTTGAACTAGGGAGCAAAATAGTGAGAATTTGGATTTTCGTTGTAGGAGGTGTCTTTTGCCCTTACCTACTTTGAGTTTGTCACGTCCTTGACAAGCTTTTAAAGGGTGTACATTACGAATTTTCCTGGCGCGAAAGACCAAGGCAAGGACTTGCCTTTGTACACCAGCAATGTCAGAGTGGGGGGGGAACGACCAAAACTCCGTAGTACATGTTATGTTAAGTATGCCGAGTTGTTACAACTGCTTTCCGTGAATATTTCATGGGTGGGGAAGCTCCTCCCAAGTGTTTTTGCTTCAGGCAGGAGGTTGACTTTTTGGGCGATTTCAACGGCCCAAATTTTCGTGTTCCACGGATACCCCACTCCGAGCAGTCCGGCCGATGGTTTTGCCGTATAATTTGGTGGCCTTGGGGTCTAACAAGTGTGTTTGTTTGTGTTGTGTGTCTTTGTTTTGTGTGATTTATCAGAATCTCTTTTGTTCCTGGCATTCGTGCATCCCTAGACCCTTTTTTCTGCTGTGCGTGCGCGTCGGCATTGACCTGGTCTTGATACGCGATGGTTTCTGCGCTCTGCTTGCGCGGCAGCCACCACTTTCCCTCTGTACTTCTTGTTCGACAAGGGATGGCGAGGACGGCAAATATGCAATCTCTTTGACGAGACAGTGTCATGCCCCTTCTTTTCGTATCGCACGTCCTGTGCGCAGGTATGCGGTCACGACTTGCAACGTCTCTCGCCCAAGAAAACAGCATTCCCACGACAAATGCCCTTGGCAGATTATTACAAAGCAAACAGGGACGCGAAATTTTACACCAAATTTTTTCCATCAAACCCAGACACAGGCTTTGTACTACTAGCCCCATCAACCAGCCCTTCCAACAGCCAACCATGCGCCTCCTCAACAAATCCCTGATGCTCGTCCTCGCTGCCGCTGCGGCCACGCCAGCATATGGGGCCAATTTGCGAGGCGAGAAACCCGGCCTGGACAAGGTCATTCAACTCGCTGCTGGGGATGTCGGACTCCAGGACAAGCGGCAGCAGCAGCAGCAGCGGCAGTCCCGTGGAGGCTGGCGCCACCTCGAGGAAGCGGAGCCCACGGACAAGGGAGTGATCGTCCCCTCCACCGCCGAGGAAAGCGACAAGACCTCCTACTACGGCGGGGGCGGCGGGGGTGGGCAGCAGCAGCAACAGCAGCAGTTGGGCGGTGGTGGAGGCCAGCAGCAGCAGCAGCAGCAGCAGCAGCAG
>Ga0209491_10011835_pt1 | contig 10208 bp, 6 predicted proteins | sample BON02_FD_187213 | JGI IMG/M metagenome (GOLD analysis project Ga0209491, IMG submission 187213) | Freshwater microbial communities from Lake Bonney liftoff mats and glacier meltwater in Antarctica - BON-02 (SPAdes) (version 2) | ecosystem: Environmental > Aquatic > Freshwater > Ice > Glacier...
TCCTCCCCCCTTGACAAGAAGAAGGCGAAGAAGAAAATCGATGACTGGGCCACGCGCTATGCAACCCACACGGGAGACGTCGCTCGCGTGCTTGCTGCCATGGTGGGCAAGGCCCTGCAGCAGCAACAGGAGGAGGAGGAGGAGGAGGAGGAGGGAGGAGGAGGAGCATTGAAAGGCACGTTTCACTTTAGCAGCAAGGAGAAGAGTAGCGAAGGGGAGGAGGGAGGGAGGGAGGGAGGGAGGGCTTATACGAAGTATAGCACTAGTTTGTTGATTGGTGAGATTTTGGATGAGTCGACGGAGCACTTGGAGCCGGACCCCGATCCACCAAAGGGGGCACCACGACCGAAAGATTGTGAGTTTGAGAAAGAAATAGGGGGAGGGAAGGGGGGAAGGGAAGGGGAGGGTGGTGTGTGTGTGTGTCTCGCTCTCTCTTGGAGCCTGATCCTGACCCACCTAAGGGGGCGTTACGACCGAAACTGTAAGTAATGGGAAGGGAGAAATGAGAGGGAAAAGAGGGGGAGGAAGGGAGGGGGTAATGTGTGGTGCTGGTGGTGGGGAAGAACGTAGATTGACTCGGCAGAGTTTCTCTCTTATTCCTTTATCTTCCCCTCTCCTTTTTCTTCAACTATCATCACAGGCGAGTTGGACATTTCCTCTTTACAAGCTGCCCTAGGCCCGGACGTGACTAGAGCTCGACCATTGCGCGAGGGGTTGGCGGAAGTGCTCCAAAGGATCTTGGTGGGCTGATCGGCTACCCCTTCTCCTCCTCCTCCTCCCCTTCCTCTACCATCACCTCCCGTTGTTTTGTCATCAGATTTTGCGCGCTCTCTTCTTGTGTGCGGAGCTGGATAGTCAGGACATTGATGGGTGGGCAGCAGCGGAGCTTGCAGTTTGGTTTTTGGAAACGAGGCAGGGAACAGAAGAGACGGGCAAAAACCGGCGGCACTTTCTATTGTTCCTCTTCTTCCGTTCGTGAGAAGACATTTCTTAGAGAGAGATAAATGTGTTAATGAGGACAGAAGCAAGGAGGGTCATAGGACAAAGCCAGGACGAGTAAAATAACGAGAAAGACGTGACACTGCTACGCTTTGCTTGCACCGTCTTCAGACCCAAACCACTTGCTTTCCGTTCCACCCACCCTTTCTAACCCTCCCTCCCTCCCTTCCTCCCTCCCACAGTCATGCCCTCCTCCTCTGCCGGCGCCCGCCTCCGCCGCCTCCTCTCCTCCTCCCTCTCTACCCCTCACCCCAAAAGCCTGGCCATGCCCGGTGCTTTTAATGGACTAGTAGCACGCGCGGTAGCACAAGCGGGCTTTGAGGCTACATATGTATCGGGCGCTGGAGTGGCAGCGGGGATGGGGCTGCCGGACGTTGGGCTAGCAGGTAATGTACTTGCATTCCTTTTTTGTGTGTTGTGGTTTAATGGTTTGGTTGCTCGAGCAGTAGCACAAGCGGGGTTTTGAAGCGACGTATGTGTCAGACGCTGGAGTGGCGGCAGGGATGGGGCTGGCGGATGATGGGTTAGCAGGTATGAAAAAAGGGCGCTCTCTCCATTGCTTTCTTCCTCCTCTTTTGCGCGTCACTTAAACTCATTTTCCTTCCCTCCCTCCCTCCCTCCCTCCCCTCCTATACTTCGGGGACTTCCTTTCCAGAATTCGCAACGTCTCACCTCACCACCCACCCTCCCTCCCTCCCTCCCTCCCTCCCTCCCTCCCTCCCTAGGCCTAGAAGATTTCACCCGCATCATCAGAGACGTCTCAACCTGCTCCGGCCTCCCCCTCATCGCCGACGCCGACACCGGGGGGGAGGGCGGGAGGGAGGGCGTGCGTCGGCTCGTCCTCGAGTACAGACGAGCAGGAGCAGCAGGATTGCATATTGAGGATCAGGTTTTTCCGAAGAGGTGTGGTCATTTGGATGGGAAACAGTTAGTGCCTGCAGCAGAGTTTGCCTTGAAAATACAGGCGGCGGCACAGGCACGCGAGGAGGAGGGAGGGAGGGAGGGAGGGGTGGTGATTTGCGCGAGGACGGATGCGAGGGGGGTGGAGGGGATGGAGGGGGTGGTGGAACGGGCGAAGAGATATGTGGACGCGGGGGCTGATATGATTTTCCCGGAGGGTCTGTGTTCGGGTGCAGAGTTTTTGGAGGTGAGCAAGGCACTGAAAGGGCACAATGGGATAAATAATGGAGAAGGGCCGTTTTTACTAGCGAATATGACGGAGTTTGGGAAGACTCCTTTGTTGTCGACGACGAGAATGGGTGAGTAGGGACGGGATGGGCGGGGTTTCTATCGTCAAGTTTCTCCTACTCCTTCTCTCTCTCTCCTCTTGTCGTCCTTTCCTCCTTCTCTATGTCTTCGTAACCCCTCCCTCCCTCCCTTCCTTCCCCTCTTCCTTCTCCTCCTAGGTGAGCTAGGCTACCACTGCACTATTTTCCCCGTGACTTTACTCCGACGGGCCATGCGCGGGGTCCTAGAGGGGTTGGAGGAGCTGAGGGAGGGAGGGAGGGTGGGAGGGAGGACGTTGAAGGAGGGAAGGTTGATGACGAGGGAGGAGACGTATGAATTGTTGGGATATACTCCGGGGAAGGAGTGGGTGTATCCGAGCGCGAATGTGAGGGAGGGAGGGAGGGAGGGAGGAAGGAAGAGGAGTGGGTTTGTGCAGACGGGGTCGCCGGTGGTGGAGGGGGAGGAGGAGGAGGAGAGGAAGAAGTGATACTGTTTGGAAGGTAAGAGTGAATAGAATATTAAAGAATGAATACATGTGCAGGTGTCGACGAGAAAGGAAGATGTGTTGATTTGCTATTGCTTTCTCTTTATTTCTTTTTCTTCTTTTCAGGTTGTTCTTCTTCTTCTTCTTCTTCTTCTTCTTCATTTTCTTCTCCTTCTTCTTCCAGTGGTGCCGTTTGTGGTCACTCCGTTGTCTGCTGCTTCCTGTGCTCTTCTTCTTCTTCTTCTTCTTCGTCTTCTTCATGGCACCTCGACGTTGATGATCTCCGTCTCCTTCCCTCTATTTGTGAGAACTAGTATTACTGTGTGTCTTCCCTCTGCTCTTCTATTTCTTTAAAGCACTCCCACCATCTCGACACGCACACGTCACAGACTCTTTTCTTCTTCCTCCCATAAGTTTAGTCCTATCAAATAATATTATACGCCTCCTTCCCTCCCTCCATCCCTCCCCCTTCACTCCCCCTACACATCCCCTTTCTCAATCTCCGCAAACGGATCATACGCCGCCACCGCCGGCGACATTAACCCTCCCCCTCCTCCCATTCCTCCCCCCATCACCCCCCTACCCAAACCCATGCCTGTCGAGCTCGTGGGCGAGGTGATTCGTGCTCCTGCTCCTGTGGTGCCCGTACCATAAGGAAGGCCATAAGCAGGCACTGCCGGCGCTTGCACCGCACCAAACGGATTCCCTCCTCCCAACTGCTGCTGCTGCTGCTGCTGCTGTTGCTGCTGTTGAGCAGCCGCGATAGGGGTGGGATGAATGGGGGGGAAGGCGTCAAAGGGGAGGACGCCTGCGGCTGCTTTCTGCGGGGAAAAGGTCTCGAGGAATGATTCCCACTGAGGAGGTGGGGAGGAGGAAGAGGATGAGGGAGGGAGGGAGGGAGGGGTAGGAGTTGGAGTTGTATCAGCAGCAGCGAATGTCTCCCATTGAGGCTTGGGTGGCTGGGCCCCTAGAGGGGTAGAATGCGTGTCCGGCGCACTCTCAGTAAACGAGGACGAGGACGAATCATGCCGAAGCAAGGCAGGTTCCTGCTGCTGCTTCTGCTGCTGCTGCTCCTGTTGCCCTTCCTTCCCCCCGCCCTCCTCTGCCGCAAAAGCCGAGGCATCTGTCAAGGGCATGAGATTGTCATCTCCACTCCCTTCCCCCCCCATCTGCTCACTCCCACTGCTCAGCAAATCAGGAGGCGGCGCGCCACTCTTCCCTAACGACGTCGACAACGAGGACAAAGACGAGGAAGGGGTGGAGGAAGGGGGGGCAGAAGCAGTTGGAGCCAATGCCTGGTGTAAATCCGCAAAGGACGAGCTGAGGGCATGCTCCATACTAAGCCTTAACCCCGGCGGACTCATCTTCTTCTTCCCCGCCCAGTACACCGCCCGCTGCAACATAAACTGCCGTCCATCCAACAGCAAAAACAACAAGCCATGCGCCACCTCCCTGACCTTCCCTCCCTCCCTCCCTCCCCCTCCCAACCCCCCCGCTTTATACTCCAAAAACGTCCTCAAAACCGTGACATTCGACAACGTATCAGAAAACACACTCTCGGGCCCACGGAGCAAGAGCTCCCGCAGCAACAACAGCGACTTGTGCGCGTGTTTCCACTTAAGCCCTTTACAGTCCCCCAGCCTCGTCCACACCACCCGAAGGATGGAGGGAAGGAGGGTCGAGGAATACGCGTCCTCCACCAGCTGGTACAAAGCTCGTTGAGCATCAGCAGGAGCAGCGCCTCCTCCCGAACCAGACGTAAGTTGCAGAGCAGCCTCGTGAAACACAGTCCACCTCCCCGAAACCTGCTCCGCCTCCGCCGACAACCCCCCCTGCTGCGTCGCTTCCGCCGCAGCCGCCACTGCCTGCTGCTGCTGCTGTTGCGCCTGCGCCTTCAAGGCCTTCTTAATATTGCTCACAGAAAACGTCTCCCCCCGCGCCTTCACCACCTCCACACACTTGAAAAACGGCCCCCCTCCCTCCATCCCTCCCCCTCCCCCCGCCGCCCTCGGCGACCCAATCCTCGCCATTTCCGCCGCCATGTGGACCTTCCTCGTCTCAGCCAACCGTTCAAACACACGACTCTGCACCAGCTCCAGCAAAAAATGACTCAATGCCGCCCCATCTCCCAACATCCCCCTACTCCCAATATAAAAATCCTTGTCCAACTTCAGATTCCCTGCTCGATCAGGTCTCAAATGAGTACTCGCGTCCCCTACCAAATTAACATAAAAAATCAATAAAGCATCCCTCAACTGCTGCTCCTCATTCAGCACACTCTTCTCCAAGGTACTCTTCACAGTTGCCACCTTCCCTCCCCCCCCTCCTCCCCCGGTCCCTCCCCCTCCTCCTCCACTTTTGCTGGGCCAAGCAATAGGGTAAGAAGCCCGAGACTGTCCGAGGAGAGAGAGCTCCCATGCTAGGATATTAGCAGCGTCCGGCTTGGGTTCCTCCATTTCTTTCGAAGGTTGTTGCCCTGTGTATTTTTGGAGGAAGGCCACGCCTTTGCTGAAAGCCTTGTCGAGTTTCTCGGCTGCCTTTGCTGCTTCGGCGCCTAGTTTTTGCGCCGCCTGCACCACTTGACTCGTATTGGGAAGGACATAGAAATCAGGCACTGGGCAAGGGCCCGAGCCACTCCAACTCAACTCCCCCGCATCCAGATCAACATAGATGAGCTCGTCATTGAGGGGGGAGGGAGGGAGAGAGGGCAGGTGCTGTCGGCGGAGACCAAAGATGATCGGGCCCGGGGTGGAGGCGTAGGAGAGGAGGGAGGGAGGGAGGACGGGGATGAAGACGTGTTGCCAACTGAAGGGGTAGAGGAGGCCGACGGCGGCGTGGACGCAGGCGGAGAGCTTGTCCATGTCGAAGGCGATGAAGCAGATGCGGTGTTCGCAGAGCATGGCAGATAAGAGCAAGGTAAAGGCCTTGGGTTTCAGCTGCTGGAAGAGGTAGAGAGTCGCCAGGGCGTCTCCTGTGGGGACTTCTCCTTCTGCCGGCCAGGTGTATCGGTAGGCACGGGCGGCGTGCTCGGTCCCGACGGGCGTTTGCTTGAGCATGAGGGTTTCGCCGGGGAAGGGGAGGGAGCGGTGGTACAGCTCGCCGAGGAGGGATTCAATGCGGCCAATCGGGGCGTACATCAAGCGCAAGGCGTGCACTTGCTGCAGGATCTGTTGGAACATTGACTGAGCTTGTGGGTAGCGTGTTAACATACACAAGCATTCCGGGTACCGTTTACCGACGTCGTACCGCATGCCAAACCCTGAAGGTAAGCACCGGTAGACCACCCCAAAGATGCGAGTTCCATCCGCCTCCGTCAAGGTAAACGTGTAGAACTCCGCGCGGAAGTTGCTGCTGCTGCTGGCAATGGCCACATTGCTCACACCACTGCCCAGCGCACCGGGTGCCGGGCTCGCTACCGAGTAGCTGCTACTGGTGCTGCTGCTGCCACCGCCCCCTAAGGCAGGCGGGGCGGCGGGACCCCCCACTCCCACGACGCCCACCTTTTCCCCAATCTGGGTCACTTGCGCGCCGAGCACACCCAGCGTCGAAGCCTGAGGTGGGACCAGCGGGCCCTTGAAGTCCAAGGAGCGTGTCTTGCGGAGGTCGTTCAGGTCGGGGAAGCAAAAGTTGATCACGTCCGTGGGGCGTGGCAGCTTGGGAGACGAGGCGTCGGCGGCAGTGGCGGCCGCGCTCGGGTACTCGTAAGGGATGGCGCCCTTGCGTCCGTGCGGGACCGTGAGCAAGTAGAACTTGTCAAACATGTGTGGCGAAGGCGGCGACGTCGCCATGGTTAGAAAAAGAAGACGCCTGGTGCGAGTGATGCCTGTGCGTGTCTGCCGGAAGAAGGAATGAATGTCAGGACGTCAGGGGAAGGGACAACAACGACGGGGACGCACGAGGGCCGCCAGCCGCACAGCAAGTGCGAGATCGACGTGCGTGTGGACTGCAGTGGTGCTCCGGTCACGTGCTGGCGCTTGGCATTTGCGTGATTGTGTGACGGTATTGGGCTTCCAGTGGGAGGGGAAGCATCCGCGGTAACGGTTCCAAACGCCAACGTCTTTCTTCAGCGTTTCGACCTCCTGCCTGCAGCACAAACGCAATTGTTTTGTGGACTTTACGGATAGCAAAAGCTTAAAAAGCTATGATGTGGAATCCCCTTTTCTTGGCGTGCGAATCATGTCTCTTCTGCCTTCATTTGATTTTTCATCATTCCACTTTCATTTTTTATATTTCCCCACCCTTTACTTCCTTCCTCTAACCCTTCACTATTTGCTCTGCACCACCCGCGTCGCCCACCCATTTGCAAGAGTTTCTGACTGCACCAACGCCCCATTTGGCACGTCATTTTCGTCTGCTCGTCGCGTGGCGTCTTCGACCGTGTTGCCGGTCGAGACATGCCGTGCAATGACGCGGGCGCGGGCCACCTCGCTTGGACAGTCCACGTACCAACGGGCGTCAAAGAGCTTCTTGAGCTGGCACCATGGGCTGGAGGAGAGGGAGAGGTAGTTGCCTTCTACGAGGACGACTTTGTGGGTGGGTAGGAGCTGCGTGTTTGTGGTTTATGCAAGGGGTGGAATGGATGCATGGTCAGTGGGAAAGTAAAGACGGACTCTTGGCGCCTGGATGGTTAATCACGCCTATCGAGAGGTTCCACTCAGGGTCAGAGGATAATAAAATGAGAATTTTGAATGTGAAAATCGCCTGATCTTGCATACATCTCTTGTAGGCCGCACCCTTACATACTCCTCCGCCGCTCCCTCCCGCCCTCCCTTCCCTCCCTTCCCGCCTACCTGTATTTGGTCCTCGATAGGGTCGCCGTGGTGATGGTCGAACGAAGGAAAATGGCCCGTGCCTGTTTCTCTTGCCTCCTTAAGATCACGTGTGAACTTTGCTGCCTAGAAGTATGGGGAGTCGTGTAAAGGATTCTGTGAAACACTTTAGCATGAAATAACAAAAGAAAGCTGCACGACGGGTGCGTGACATCCTCCACGACAGCGCGATGTAGCGCAATATTTGCAATTATGTTAACCTACGCCGCACAGAAAATACTACACGCAATAACTTTGTTGCCACGGCTACTGTCGCTGTCATAAATAAGAGCATTGCGACCCACCCTCGATGACACCACGTAGTAAATACAAGAAAAACACGTACATTAAAAGTCCAGGGCGCTCCACGGCGGGCATGCATCGCTTCGGGATCCGGCATGGCGTCCAACTCGTGCTTGTAAAAATGGTAGCCGTCCATGGGGACGACGGTGGTGGGAATGTGCTGGTCGTCGTTCAGTCGTCGGCCGACTTCCTGTGTGAGAGTGGTCTTGCCGGAGGCCGGCGCGCCACAGACAGCCACCCAATAGGTCCTCGACGGCGCTAAAGACTCGACATTCGTAGCTGCTGGAGCATTGTCTGCTGTCTCCACCGCTCGTGCCACGTCCTGGAATAAAGACGTATAGGTGTCGTCCCTATTTAGCGGCGTAGGCGGCGAATGTGAGCACTAGGGTTTACAAGGGAAGGCTTTGGAAGGGAGGAGGACTGAAACACTTACATGCTTGGCGGCGGGCCTTGACAGGCCATTGGCTTCCCTTTTTCTCGCAAAGGGGACGACAACCCTGTAGTGCGTTTGTGTGGGTGGGTGGGTGTGAGGCTTGAGACTTGAGACATTAAGGGGAAGGCAGAAGGTTTTTGGCGCGAGTGGCATTGCTTGATTGATACTATTTTGCGGCTGCCAATTTGTGGTTACACCTTCTCATGCCACCGTCTCCCCAAAGCCTACCCACCCCAGGAGCACAACCCCAAGATGCACTCCTTGCTATTTCTGCCAGCGCGGGTTCCACGACGGAGCCAAACGAGTCACTCAGATTTGTAGCCTCCCCACCACACACAAGTTGACGTTCGTTAGGCGGACTGCAGCAGCAGCAGCAGCAGCAGCAGCAGCAACCATTTCTTACCTACACCATCACACACACACACTTTCACAGATGAAGAAGGCCACGTCGTCTCCGCTGGCCCTGTTGGCGGGCGCCGCCTTCCTGGGCACCGTCGCACAGGCATGGATTCTCCCGCAGCACCGCCTCGTCCCCTCCTCCCAGACGCACCGCCGCTCCCGCCACACGATGATGGCCGCCGGGGCTGGGGATGCCGATAAGGGCGTCATGAACCGGTACAGCCGCACCATCACGCAGCCCAAGAGCCAGGGGGCGTCGCAAGCCATGCTTTACGCCACGGGGCTCGAGCCTGAGGACATGAACAAGGCGCAGGTGGGGATTTCGAGCATGTGGTTTGAGGGCAACCCTTGCAACATGCATCTGTTGGACTTGGCTGCGTACGTCAAGAAGGGCGTGGAGGCGTCGGGGATGGTGGGCTATCGTTTCAACACCATTGGGGTGAGTGATGGGATCAGCATGGGCACCTCTGGTATGTCCTTTTCGTTGCAATCTCGTGATATTATTGCGGATTCCATCGAGACGCTCATGAGCGCGCAGTGGTACGACGGGAACATTGCCCTGCCCGGGTGCGATAAGAATATGCCTGGCTGCCTGATTGCGATGGGTCGGTTGAACCGTCCGTCGTTGATGGTGTACGGAGGCACGATCCGCGCGGGGTGCTCCCCGGGGCATGATCAGCTGGATATCGTCTCGGCTTTCCAGGCTTATGGTGAGTTCCAATACGACCGCATTGACGAGAAGGAACGCTCGGAGATCATCCGGAATGCCTGCCCGGGCCCCGGAGCATGTGGGGGGATGTATACTGCTAATACAATGGCGACGGCTGCTGAGGCGCTTGGGATGACCTTGCCTTACTCCTCCTCTACCCCCGCGGATGATCCTCTCAAGTTGCAGGAATGCGAGCGGGCAGGCGCAGCGATCCGAAATTTGCTGGAGAAGGATATTAAGCCCCGTGATATTATGACGAGGATGGCGTTCGAGAATGCGATGGTGACGGTGATGGCCCTGGGGGGGTCCACCAACGCGGTGCTCCACCTCATCGCCATGGCTCGTAGTGTGGGCGTGTCGCTGACTCTGGACGACTTCCAAGCCTGCTCTGACCGAGTCCCCTTCATTGCTGATCTCAAGCCGTCCGGGAAATACGTCATGGAGGACGTGCAGAAAATCGGAGGCACGCCCGCAGTGATGAAATATTTATTGGACAAAGGCTACCTTGATGGATCCTGCATGACGGTCACTGGTAAGACAATCGCTGAAAACCTGAAGGACTTACCTGGCCTCAGCCCTGGACAAGAGATCATTCTCCCGGTCGAGGCCCCGATTAAGGCTACTGGGCACTTGCAGATTTTGTACGGGAATCTCGCACCGGAGGGGAGTGTGGCCAAGATCACCGGGAAGGAGGGGGAGAGGTTCTCGGGGGTGGCGGCTGTGTATGACTCGGAGGAGGACATGCTGGCGGCGTTGGAAAGGAAGGAGATCAAGGCGGGAATGGTGATTGTGATTAGGTATGAGGGGCCCAAGGGAGGGCCGGGGATGCCTGAGATGTTGACGCCG
>Ga0209491_10011836_pt1 | contig 10207 bp, 5 predicted proteins | sample BON02_FD_187213 | JGI IMG/M metagenome (GOLD analysis project Ga0209491, IMG submission 187213) | Freshwater microbial communities from Lake Bonney liftoff mats and glacier meltwater in Antarctica - BON-02 (SPAdes) (version 2) | ecosystem: Environmental > Aquatic > Freshwater > Ice > Glacier...
GTATATATATATATATATATATATATATGTGTGTGTGTGTGTGTATATATATATATGTATATATGTATATATATATATATATATAGATATATAGATATATATATATATATATATATATATATATATATATATATATATATATATATGTGTGTGTGTGTGTGTGTGTGTGTATTTATATATATATATATATATATATATAGATATATATATATATATATATATATATATATATGTATATATATATATATATATGTGTGTGTCTGTGTGTGTGTGTGCATTCATACATACATATATAGAGATATAGATAGATAGATAGATATAGATATGTCTATATATTCTGGTCGGGCGGGAGTGGCGCGTGGCCTGCTGAGCTAGCTAGCGGGACCGAGCGCACCGTTGGCCTTTACACGATATTGTTCTAACCAATATTGTATGGTGTATGGCATACAAAGGGAGGTCGAAGAGGGGTCGTATATTGCCCAATTGCCGTGCGACAGTATTGCACCAATTTAGGCAATGCAGGCGGGTCGAAAGAATGAAAGGACGATTGACTCGTGCACCCACGATTCGAAGTAAAACAATATCTTGTAAAGGTCAACCGTAGCCTCTACAAGATATCGTTTCCCTTCAAAGCTTCATTGTGGGAGTCAATCATCCTTTTATCGCCCTCCTCTACCTGGAAAGCCTACCCTATTGGAATACTATCCCACGGCCGTTGCGCAACATACGCCGCTCCCCACCGACCCCCCCTGGTATGCCATACACCATACACTATTGGTGATGGCAATATCGTGTAAAGGCCAAAGCGCACCCCCCCTCTTGAGCACGCCCTCGGTGTAGACCGCCGCGAAGCCTGAGAGCGTCGCGATGAGCAGAGTCGCCAGGACGCCCACCCAGCGCGCGCGCGCCTCCGCGCCATCTTCCTCATTCCTGTAGGGTATAATGGGTCCCAGGTCAGAGAGGGGAGGGCGGCATCCCGCTGTATCCCCCGGGTTTACCCGAATGGGGTTAACCCTTTAACCGCGTCGCAATGAGCACCTCGGGTTAACCTAAGTTGTTAACCTGAGGTCTTTACACGACATTGCCATTGCCAATATTGTGTGGTATATATTACAATAACGGAGGTTCGGGGGGAAGCATTGTATTGCGCAATAGTGTGGACGATGACGGGGGGGTGGGTGCTTAAACAGGGCGGGTGCGCAAAGAATAGTATTGATTCGTGCACAAAAGCCCAGCAACAAAACAGTATCTTGTAAAGGCCAAGTCCCAGGTCAGAGAGGGGAGGCCATACCTACATACAAAGGAACGCAGGTGTAAATGGGTCGCAGGTCGGAGGGGGGAGAGCATAGCTACATACCCCTACCCTCTCACAATTCGGGTATGTTGGCACTGTAGGGTGTGAATGGGTCGCAGGTCAGAGAGGGGAGGGGGGGGGGCATACCTACATACAAAAGAGCGAAGGATTCGGGTATGTTGCACTGTAGGGCGTGAATGGGTCGCAGGTCAGAGGGGGAAGAGTATAGCTATATACTCCCTAATATCTTCCGCATTCGAGTACGTTGCACTGTAGGGTATGAATGGGTCCCAGGTCACGGCAAGCAGGTTTGTTCATAGAGACTCTCACAGTGTGTGAATATCTCGGGGATGCGCCCATAGGTAGCAATCGCGTATCATTGCTCGTTGCAAAGGTAAACCTACTGTTACTGTTGCAGTTGTGAGGGCATAGCTACATACGAAGGAGCGCAGGATTCGGGTATGTTGCACTGTAGGGCATGAATGGGTCGCAGGTCAGAGGGGGGGGGGGGGGGGGGGGGGGGGGGGGGGGGGGGGGGGGGGGCTACGTGTTGAATAGATATTCACGTATTCTTATGGCGCAACCACACGAATCGGAATACCACATTCCGCCTGGCTCACCCTGGATATGACATGGATAAGTACATATTCAAGGTTACTGTATTCATAAAACAGGCCACATATGAATAGAATACCGTATTATATTCCTCCCCCCGCGTATTCAACATGTAGGGGGGGGGGCATACCTACATACAAAAGATCGCAGGATTTGGGTATGTTGCCCTGTAGGGTGTGAATGGGTCGCAAGTCAGAGGAGGGAGCGCATACTTGTATACCATCCCACCACCTGCGCGCTGACGCTACATTCTCCCTGTTGTAATGTGGAAAGGACAGAAGGGCGTTTTCCCAACTAGACCACCATCAGCGCTGATTGTTCGAAACCCACGGGGGAATGCTAGTAGCGCGAATGGTTCGCTGCGGGCAGTTTGGGTGATCGCACCCAGTCAGTCTCTCCGGTGAGGACTCCTGTGTTGTTGTAATGTGGAATGGACAGAAGGGCGTTTTCCCAACTGGACCACCATCAGCGCTGATTGTGGTCCGGTTGGGAAACCGCCCTTCTGTCCATTCCACATTACACCATTCCCCTGGCCCACTGGGGGGTTTCGCTCAAGGAGCTTAGAGCACTTACCTATGCTCCCCTCTGGTGTAAGACCCATCCATACCCTACAGTGCAACATACCCGAATCCCGCCTTCGCTGCGGCTCCCAACTCGCGCCACGCAGCCCGCCCCCGCAGCGGGTTTAACCCACGCACCCCTCTGGTGTAAGACACATCCATACCCTGCAGTGCAACATACCCGAATCCCGCCTTCGCCGCGGCTGTTAACTCGCGCCCGCGGCCTGCATCCGCACCGGGTTTAACCTACTACGCTGTCCTCTGGCATCCTACATGTTGAATACGCGGAACGAGGAAAAGAATACGGTATTTTATTCATATTTAGCCTCTTCTGTGAATACATTTACCTTGAATATGTACGTATCCATGTCATATACGAGATTAACCAGGTATTCGTGTGGTTGCGCCACAGAAATACGTGAATATCGATTCAACACGTAGGTCTGGCATACCCTACCGTGCAACATACCCGAATCCTGCCTTCGCCGCGCCTCCCAGCTCGCGCCTCCGTCAAACCGACCCCCCTAAGAGGCAGGTCACTGCCGCTAACTACTAGAGCGGCCGATGTCGCTCCTCACGCGGCCTGCCCCCGCAGCGGGGTTAATCTACGCTGCCCTCTAGCATCCCACATGTTGAATACGCAGAACGAGGAAAAGAATACGGTATTCTATTCATATTTAGCCTCATTTGTGAATACATTTACCTTGAATATGTAGGTATCCATGTCATATACAGGGGTAACCAGGCGGAATACGGTATTCATATTCGTGTGTTTGCGCCACGGGAATACGTGAATATCTATTCAAAACGTAGGTCTGGCATATCCTACCGTGCAACATACCCGAATCCCGCCTTCGCCGCGGCTCCCAGCTCGTGCCCGCGGCCTGCGCCCGCAGCGGGATTAACCTACGCTGCCCTCTGATGTAAATGAGCAGGCCCTAGTTTGCCTTTCTAATAGAGAAATTGTCGAAGCGAGCAGAGGGCGGACATTTCATTGCAAAATGGCGAGTAACCGTTTTTTTTCTCTACTTGTTTTGGCCTAATTTATTTAGGCATTTAGCCGCCTTCAATTATAACGGCAAATGTCCGCCCTACCCCCGCGTCGACAGTTTTCTTAATTTTTAGTGAAACTAGGGCCTGCCCATACCCATCCATACCCTACAGTGCAACATACCCGAATCCCGCCTTCGCCGCGGCTCCCAGCTCACGCCCGCGGCCCGCAGCGGCTTGCGTTGGTTTGCGCTGCGAGAGCTGAGCCAACACCACGCCGCACAGCAGCAGCAGCAGCGCAAAGATCTACGTGGGAACGGGGGACGCCGGTTAGGAGGCGTACCGCGACTGCGTGGGGTGTCGCGGGTGGTGGTATTCTTGTGAGCGCGCCTATGCACGACGCCGCACAGGAGCAGCAGCAGTGCAAAGATATGGGGCGGCGGCAACGCCAAAAGAGACGGAAGGGAGGGCGGGTAAGCAGGCGGGCGGCGCGGGAATCGGTGACCAAAATAGCCAATGCTAGTTGCCGTGGGAAGCGCAGCACCTGCTTTCTAGCCAGCTTTCTGCCGAGGAGGAGGTAGGAGAACAGGGCCGTGGTGAGAAGCTTCGACTGGACGAGGACGGAGAAGACTGGCGCGTCGAGCCGGCTCAGCGCGACGAACTCGAGCATCTGCTGGCAGTTGTATACGCCAGCTGGCACGAGCACTCGAAGGAAGGTGCGCCATTCGGAGCGCAAGAAGCTCGCGATACCGCTCAGTGTCCCACCGTGGCTCAAGACCCAGATAATCGAGAGGAGCGCCTTGAGGGACTCTGTGGCCAGCACGGCCGCCGAGTAGAGAAATTCGGGCTTGCCGCTGACGGCGTATCGGAGCACGAGCGTCTTTGAAGTGTTCTGAGCGACGAGCAGCGCGAGGTAAAAGTTGCCCGTACTGGAGCCCGAGCCGAAGCTCGTCTTCGGGGCCGGGCTGGCCGTGCTAGTCCCGGCTGCTGAAGGCCGCTTCAACATTGGTCCTGAGCTACACGCCTTTGAGTTCGTTCCCAGTCGAGTTGCGCCGAAAAGGAAACCCAATCACGTGAACAAGCAAAGCCCGATTATTAATTAGTAATTCCTTACATAAATTATTACCCGCTCAAATGTCAGTGACGACGTCGGCAGCGCTACTCTGGCTTGCCGCGACGCTGGAAGTCGCGACGGCTTGGCGCTTTACCGTACCCCCGACGCCGCCGCGCGAGCTTGCGGTCGCCTGGCGATTTCCGGGACAGCCTCGCGCGCCGCCGCGCGCGTGCGCCGCGCTCGCGCTCGAGCTCGAGGAGGGCACGGGCTACGAGATGCGGCCCGAGACAGCTGCGCTGAAGTCAGAGCTCGGGTCGCTGCCCGCGGCGGCAACCCCGCTGGAAGAGCGCCTGACGCGCATGCTGCGCGCGTGCTTCGAGCGCCAAAAATTGGTGGACGCGGCGGAGATGAAGGAAGATGAATGGGTACACTTGATCACGGTAGTGGGCGACCTGGGCCTCGCGCGAGAGGTGAAGGAGGAGAAGGACGAGGCGGAGGAGCGCCTCGAGGCGCTGCGCGTCTCGGAGGCGCAGGTTATGGCGGCGGTCCAGGCCTCGGTCACGTCTGTGCCTGCCCGCACCGTGTTGACGGGCGCGGCGCCGGATCCTGCTGAGCTTATTGAGCTGCGCTCGGAGCTCGCGGTGCGCACCTACACCTACTTGAAGCTCACGTAACTGCTATCCCACCCCGTCGTATCCCAGCCCGTCGGCCCCTCTGTGCACAGGGGACCGTGGCAGTGGTCGTCTCTAACTATTAACCCACAACCCAGCCCCCTTTTCGTGCACAGGGGACCGTGGCAGTGGTCGTCTCTAACCAGTAACCACACCCCGTCGCCCCCTTTCCGTGCACAGGCGACCGTGGCAGTGGTCGTCATTCAATTGTAAACCCACTCCGTCAGAACCCCACCTCGTCTTGGCCTTTACGAGATATGCTTTCACTTCGGGGCTTTTGTGCACGAATCAATCATCCTTTTATCGACCCCAACCTGCATTGCCCACACTATTACAATACTGTTGCATGGCTATATCGAAATATACCCCCCCCACCCCGCTTCTGTATGCCTTGCACCGTACAATATTGGTAATGGCAATATCGTGCAAAGACCAAACCTCGTCGCTCCCTTTTTATGCACAGGGCGCTCAGACCTTGCTCGCGGGCTCTCTAGTTAGTGTGACTTACTTTAACCCGTTTATTTAGTAACACTTAGTGGGTAGGCTGCCGGGGTGGCGTAAGCTAGGGGGGGCAGTATCGTTTCTTGTCGGATGTGGGTCCGTTTCTGATCAGATGTATTATCGTTTAGTACCGTGTATGATCACGTCTTGTCGTGTATTCTCATGTACCCTAAATATATACGATTTCTTCTTGTTTGTTTTTCGTGTATGTTCACGTCTCGTCATGTGTTATTATGTTCCCTAAATATACACACTTCTTCCTTCTTATTTGTTTTCAATCAGGGCGCTCAGTCGTCGCTCGCTACCCTAAATATACACAATTCTTTTGTATTCTTGTTTGTTTACAATCAGGGAGCCCAGTCGTCACTCGCGGGTTCGGAGGCCCAGCGCCTCTCCATTTCTCATTAGATGTTTTATCGTGTAGTGTTGTGTATTATTATGTACCCTAAATATACACAATTCTTTCTTCTCAATTCTCTCTTCTTTTTTGTTTTAATCAGGGCGCCCAGACGTTGCTCGCGGGGTCAGAGGCACAGCGCATAGCAGTGCAGGAGGAGGTACGCGAGTGGCTCCACAAGGTGGGGCTGCACGAGGCAAAGCTGGTGCAGCAGGAAGAGGAGCACCGCCGCGCGGTCGGCTCGCTCACGGACGAGTTGCTTCTGGCCGAGCAGACACTGGTGCGCGGTTTAACCCGGGACTGTGCTGCCCTATCTATATATCTATATATCTATATACAAACACGAATACTATGTATATATATACAATATATGTATATATGTGCGGAGGAGGAGCACCGCCGCGCGGTCGGCTCGCTCACGGACGAGTTGCTTCTGGCCGAGCAGACACTGGTGCGCACACGCCCACTACACGCGGACGCTAGCGCTACCCTATCTATATATCTATATATCTATATACAAACACGAATACTATGCTAGCATGACTGTATTCTCCATATGATTGACCGCCCTCTCTATCCCTTCAACAGGCGGCGCGCGTCGACATTGTGTGACCTGCGCTGCCCTATCTATATATCTATATATAAACACGAATACGATTTCTAAATCATATAAACTAACGACACCTAGGCTAATGGTCGTCGGCTGGCTAACCTAGGCTAAGAGGTCCGGCATCGGCGTCGGCGGCTAGACTAGGGTTCCGGCGGCGCTTCGGCGGCATTAGCATTCCTGTATTCTCCATAGGATTGACCGCCCTCTCTGTTCCTTCAACAGGCGGCGCATATCTATATACAAACACGAATACTATGTTAGCATTCCTGTATTCATATATATTGACCGCCCTCTCTGTTCCTTTAATAGGCGGCGCGCGTCGACATTGTGGGACCTGCGCTGCCTTATCTATATATCTATATACAAAAACGAATGCTATGTTCGCATTAGTGTATTCTCCATATGAGTGACCGCCCTCTCTGTCCTATCTATATATCTATATACAAACACGAATACTATGTTGGCATTACTGACTGACCGCCCTCTCTGTTCCTTTAATAGGCGGCGCGCGTCGACATTGTGGGACCTGCGCTGCCCTGTCTATATATCTATATACAAACACGAATACTACGTTAGCATTACTGTATTCATGTGATTGACCACCCTCTCTGTTCCTTCATATATCTATATACAAACACGAATACTACGTTAGCATTACTATATTCGCCATATGATTTACCGCCCTCTATGTTTCTTCCACAGGCGGCGCGCGTCGACATCGTGGGACGACTACGCGCGGCACTCGCCGATGTGGAGGTGCGTCTCAGCTTAGCCTTTACAAGATATTCGTTTGTTTATTGCCCGCTTAGAGTAAGCCCGGTCTTAAAAAAACCAATCAGCGAATCCCGGTTAAAACTAGCAACCCCGGTCGAAATCCCAGCTATCCCCGGTCGAACCCGGTAAGCTCGACCGGGTTTGCTAGTTTTGACCGGGTTTGCTCAAGTGGCGAACTTTTAGACCGGGATCGCTCGAAAACCTCTTGTTTACTCGGAGATTATGCACTAGTCAATACTATTCTTGGCATTCAACACCTCCTATATTGCACCCCCCCCCCTTTGTATATTGCAATCAATATTGCGCAATATATGGTTTCCCCCCGCCCCCCCTGTTTTCCCATTCAACATACCATATTGGTCATGGCAATATCGGGTGAAGGCCAAGTCTTAGCGGCGTGCTCTTAGGCCTTTACACGATATTGTTATTATCATCACTATTGTATGGTGTATAGCATACGCACGGGAGGTCGGAAGGGGAGTCATATACTGTTCAATAATCGTGCAATAGTATTGCCTTAGGGTGGGCAATGCAGGTGGGCGGGGGGAATGAAAGGATGGTTGATTCGTGCACAACAGCCTCGAAGTAAACGAATATCTCGTGGTTCACCCGCTGATGTGGAGGTGCGTCTCAGCTTGGCCTTTACACGATATTGCCATGCACAATATTGTATGGTGTATGGCTTAAAAACGGCGAGTCGGAGGGGGGTCGAATATTGCGCAATAGTATTGCAATCGTATTGCAACCGTGTGGGCAACGCAGATGGGGAAAGGGCAATAAACTGCACAAAAAACTAGGCGTGAAAGAATATCTGGTAAATGCTAAGTCTCAGCTTGGCCTTACAAGAGATTCGTTTTTTTTCCGGAGAGTGCACTAGTCAATACTATTATTGGCATTCAACACCTCCTATATTGCAACCCTCCCCTTTGTATTTTGCAATCAACTTTGCGCAATATATGGTTTCCCCCCGCCCCCCCTGTTTTCCCATTCAACATACAATATTGGTCATGGCAATATCGTGTGAAGGCCAAGTCTCAACGGCGTGCTCTTTGGTCTTTACACAATATTGCCATCACCAATAGTGTATGGTGTATAAGCAGGCCCTAGTTTGCCTTTCTAATAGAGAAATTATGGACGTGAGCAGAGGACAAGCATTTCATTGCAAAATGGCGAATAACCGTTTAATAAGCGTTTTTTTCTCTAATTGTGTTGGCCTAATTCATTTAGCCATTTAGCCGCCTTCCATTATAACGGCCTTTGTGCGCCCTCCTTCCATGTAAACCGTTGAGTTTTGTTACAGTGAAACTAGGGCCTGCGCAAAGCATACAAATGGATGGTCGGGGGAGGGGCGCACCTTGCGCAGTAGTCGTGCAATACTATTGCAACAATGTGGGCATTACAGGTCCGGGGGGCAATACCATGATGATTGGCTCGTTCATAAAAGCGTATAAGTCCAGGAACATCGTGTAAAGACCAACTTGCTCTCTGCCCGCTCGGTCAAGCTGCTCAATAAATAAATATGTATATATATGTATATATATATATATATATATATATATATATATATATATATTTATATATATATATATATATATATATATATATATATATTTATATATATATATATATATATGTATCCATATCTATAATTATATCTATCGGCTCATGTCGATGGAAAAGCCCCAGCTTCTCTCATGGCAAATATCGAGATTAGTTGTCTTTCAAGCCCAAAATTGATGGATAGAGACTGTATCTATCTATGTATATCTGTCTATCTGCAGATACAGGTTCAGCTTCTCTCATGGCGAAACATCGAGATTCATTTTGTCTTTCAACCCCACTATTGATGGCTAGAGACTGTATCTATCTATGTACATCTGTCTATCTACAGGTACATATATAGAGCGTACCGCCGCCCTACGTGTTGAATAGGTATTCACGTATTCCTCTGACGCAACCATAATAATACGACTACCGTATGTTGCCTGTGTAATCCTGTATGTGACACAAATAAGTACATTTTCAAGGTTACTGTCTTCATAAAACAGGCTAAACATGAATAGAATACGGTATTTTTTGCTGCGTTCCGCGTATTCAACATGTAGGACCGCCGCCTATCCCAGGGGTGAACCCTTTGCCAGAGAAGCAGTGCACCCCCACTCACCTACGCGCGGAAAGTTCGCACGCGCCCGCCGTGAATTCACAGCGTCTATAAATAGCTGGGACGGCGCCTCGAGCGATAAATGATCGCGGAGATACCTGAGAGTAGAGATAAGAAAGATTCAGCTGCTCCCTTGGTGCCTCAGCGCGTGAACCCCCCCCCCGTCAGCAGAGCGACTGAAGCAAGTCATTTATTCATTTATTTTAATTACATACACGTTTATAGATAGATAGATAGATAGATAGATAGATTGATATCATACAGATACAGATGCAGATATGTGTGTGCGAGATCGATAGATCTCTAGTTTTCGATAGATGTATAAGATAAATAGATAGCGTTGTTCAGGCCCTCTGCCACAGGTCGGACCCCACGAGAGTGTAGGAGATACGAAACAGAATACAGAGATACTAAACCAGGTTTGGTTGTTTCGGCAGTTCCAAATTCACTCGCACTAAATGTATTCACTTTCTGTTGTCTATCTGCAGGGGCGGCTCGACAGCAGCGAAGCCTCAAAGAGTCAGGTGCGCGCCGCCTCCCACTATATATATATATATATACATATATATATATATATATA
>Ga0209491_10011838_pt1 | contig 10205 bp, 10 predicted proteins | sample BON02_FD_187213 | JGI IMG/M metagenome (GOLD analysis project Ga0209491, IMG submission 187213) | Freshwater microbial communities from Lake Bonney liftoff mats and glacier meltwater in Antarctica - BON-02 (SPAdes) (version 2) | ecosystem: Environmental > Aquatic > Freshwater > Ice > Glacier...
GGGGGGGGGGGGTGGAGAGAGGTTAGAAAGAGGGAAAAAAACATACTGATAGCCCTCAGCGCCGACCCGAATAAACGGCAACATCGCTCTCCCAAAGGTATACCATCTTGGCGGGAACGCAATATGTCCATTCAGTCCCACAGACAACTTTTCGTACAAGGTCACGTGCAACTCGTTCAATACGCCTCCCAATTGAATTCGAACTTCGTGTACCCCTGACTCGTTGGGTAGCCAAATTCTATGCTTGTATGCCATGTTTGAGCTTGCGTGCGGCGTGTCGGGGTTGTAGTGAGGGGGGAGGGCAAGATGTTGGGTTGAACCCATTGGATTGTCGTCTACGTAGACTGCGAGTATGTTGAGGGAATGGGGGGGGTGAAATGCAAGTCAGGCTGGTCGCAGTCGTTCTGATATCAAAAAAGATTATATCCGCGTGTTTATATATGTAAATATGTGTATGTATATGTATTTCTCTCAAAATGTATACATGTATGAATATGTATATATATATATAGGTATACATGTAAATGTGTGTGTATATATATGCACATGTATATATACATATTTACATACATGCATGTATATATACATATATGCATACATGCACATGAGGGCTTGGTAACACGATGAGGGCTTGGCAACACTGTGAGTGTGCTGTGAGCGAAAGGACAGCAGTTTGACGAGAAAAGGATGGGGAAAGAGAGGAAGACAGAGAGATAGGGAGGGGGGAAGAGAGAGAGCGCGCGAGAGAGAGCAAGAGAAAGTATGCACGAGGGAGAGGGAGAAAGACAGAGAGAGAAAGAGAGAGAGAAAGGAGTTGGAGCAAACCGAAAGAAAGAGAGAGTACGAGAGAGGGTGTGTATGTGTGCATGTGAGAAAGGAAACGACAAACACAGAGAAGCAGAGAGAGAGCAACAGAGAACGATAGACCGAGCCAGGGAGAGAGAGAGGGCGCACACACACGTGTCCACAAATCAAAGAGAGCAATCGAGAGGAGAGAGCGCACGCATATGCACGTGCACGAGAGAGCAGGTGAGCAAGAGATAGAGAGAGGAGAGGAGCGGAAGTACACGTGTGCGTGTGCACTATTGAAAGAACTTGCGTGCACGAGAGCCAGCCCTCGCAGCGAGAGCGAGATCAGCGAGAGCGAAGGATATAGAGAGGGATAGAGAGAGAAAGGAGAGAAGTAAAACCAGTCAGGTGTGCAGTGTTGTGGGCATGCAGCCCATCATGACTCAGCACTTCGATTTCGTTGAGGATTGCGTTGTTGTTTGCTGCAGCGTCGCTCCCATCCACCTGCATGTTTAGCGCATGAGCCAAGGATTGGTCTCTTAATAAGCATTTGCAACTTGAGCATTTGCACTGCGCTGAAGAATCAAAAGGGCATTAAATAGAATGAGAACATGCGGGATGCTTCAGTGAAATGCGCAATGCTTCAACCTTGATTCGGAGAGACGAAATAAGAAGAGGAGGAAAATCCAAGACCACTTCCCCCTCGCCAGCCTTGACGGACACGCTCACGCCATCTTCCGCCACAACAACAGCAGGGTTTTGAGAAATGCACCCTGGAATCTTACGCCACAGAATATCCTTTCCATCCTCTGCCCACCGAGCAGTCGGGTCCCCCTCCTCTGCTCCCGTGCTATCCACTCCCTCTATTGGTGACACCCATAAGCGGAAGGAGGTGAGATGATGATCAGCTTGCCCACTGCCACTGACAATGACGATTCGAGCTGCTGGCACTCCCCTGGTGCTACTGCCAGGACTCTCTGCACCTTCGACGTTGATGCTCTCCTTGTCATTGGGGTCGCCGGCCGTGCTGCCTTGCGAGAAGGTGATGGTAAAGACGGCCTCGTCGAGACGCCCGAGGTAGGCCCAGCCATTGCTGGGTTCGCTAGCGATGCCATCGATGACGGCGCCTGCCGCAAACCCGCCTTGCGTAAAAACTGCGCTGGCGCGCCCGCCCGCGCGCTGAGCCGCAAAATTCACGCGGGGGACAGCAGGCGGGCCGGTGCAGCGAGACAGATCTAGCACGACACTCGGTCGCGCGGCCACAAAGGTTGGGAAACCCGAGTTGGTGTCCTCGGGCGCCTCATTCTGCAGCCGTGCACACTGCTCAGGCTCCGTCGCCTCCGTGTCTGCTGCATCGACGAACACGAAATCCTCCTCCCTGCGGTCCCAGTCCTCCGCACCGTCTCCCGCTGCTGCCAGTACCGTAACAAAGAGGGCAAGAAACAGGAAGAATCCGCTTCTCCAAGAAGCCGCGTGCCCTATGCGCCTCATCGGCGTCGACGCCGGACCATTTTTCTAGGCGGTCTCGCGCCAAAAACAACAGATCAAAATACGTTTGTTCCTCACGTGATCACGTGAAAACATGGGCAAGGTACCAAACCACAAGGCAAAGAAGGGACACAACAAGAAGGGGACACTACCGTTCAAACGCGCCCGTCTTGACCGCTTCCTCAACCGCCATGTCGACCAGGTGCTGTGCACATGCCTTCTTTCCCGGCGCTCCTATCTCGCGAGAGTTGAAATCTGGGTTCTCAGCGGGCCCTCCGCTGTTGCTGCAACAGCGACAGCGGAGGGCCCGCTGAGAACCCTGCCGCCTCGCCAGGCTGGCTTTGCAGCTGCACTGGTTACTTCCGCTCTGATACAGTATCGCAACGGGCCAGTTCGATCACCACATGCATGTGCAGAGTGTGCGCTGCCAGAGTTGCTTCATCGTGACCATTCTTTGTCTGGGCAGGTGTGGAAGGACGTGCGAGCCGACCCCGAAAAGGGCGTTGGACCGAATGGAACTGACCTGTGCGGTATTCGCACGGATTCAGCGCTGCCGCGTACAGCAAAACAAGTCATCGATGAGGACCTCCCCGGCATGGGCCAATTCTATTGTAAGCACACTGCTCGAGACGCATTCACTCACGCCACATCTCTTGGCGTGGCATGCTGCATTCACCGGGCCTGTTTAGGATGTAGTGCCCTGCCGGGCCTGTTCAGGATCTAACGTCCTGCCGCATGACTGGGCGCCGAAGCAGGGGCGAGGATGCCCGATAGTGCTGCATGCTCATTTTGTTCTTTGTGCAGGTGTGGAGACAGGCAAATGGTTCGTCGACGAAAAGGCGCTTGCGGGACACAAAAAGGGCCGCTTTTACAAAATGCGTGTGAAGGAGCTCAAGGGTGCAGCGCCGCACTCACAACGCGACGCAGATATGGCAGTGGGCCTCGGGGTTGATAACGGCCCGAAACTAGGCCGAGACCCAAGGCCAAAGGCCATGGAAATGGAATAGACACATATGCTGTGTCGATCAAGAGAAAGAAACACATACGCACATACAGAATTCACACCCACATACATAATAGATGTACACATAACAATAGATCTATACATACATGATAGGTCCCCAGCGTGTTCTTTTCAGATTTGAGAGGTATTACAGCACGTAGGAGCACAGCGCCCACAAGTCATGCACACGAAATAGCTGAGAAAGTTATGGGACGCATTGAATGGGCTGTATTCAGAGACTCCACATACAAAAGTATGAGGGGTACCCGCAAACTAAAAGGGACAAGGCAAATGAACTCGTACGCCATACTACGAATGGCGACGAGAACAGATTGGCGGAGTCCTGGCCGAGTGGACATTGCAGACTCTCCTAGACTATTTTTTTGTCACTGATACCCAGTGGAGGATGGATGATGCAATCACATGGCGCTCCCTGACATTTATAGAAACGTTCACTGAGACTCTGTGGGGCACGCCGTATCTGAAGCATATCACAGACACAAAGTACTGGAACGGACGAGAAATCTCGCGGTTTCACGTGCGAAGGCCAAGAAAGCGAAGAGGGCTTTGAAGAAACAGAATTACTTCCCACACAGAAATGGCAGAAGGTGCAGAACCAAAAAACGGGATCCTCGCAGCAAGGGCAGACAAAAGAGAGTGAAATAAGCAAGTATTCCGAATGGGTGATGGACGAGGCAGTGAATTCTAAGAAAGATTTCTCCATGAAGAAAAAGCAAACTGGGGGTGGATTAGTGTCGAGTAAAGTAGTGGGATGCCGATAAGACCCAATAAAGATGCCCAACCATACAATCCTGTACAAACGGAAAACTTGACTGATTCATGTGTGACGTATCTTTCACCTGAAAATGCACGTGCGCTGAAGTATGGCCACACACCTTTGAGTCCCCGTCGATTTTACGTGTTCCGGTCACAAAACAGCACCACCCGCCCTCGGCCATATGGCGCCAGATGGTCGAAATATCGCAGGCAGATTTTTTTGTTTTTTATGGAAAAATACCTCGTTTTCCAATGGGTTTTTGGGCCGGCGCCGACCGTGACGGCCCAAAAATGCCCGTTGGAAAACGAGGCGGGGTTCGTCAAGTTTGGCAAGCCACAAACGGACTTGAACCCAGATTTCTGGTGTTCGAAGAACAAACACCAAAAATCGTCTTGGAAACATCCCAAACTTTGAAAATCGACTTGAGCCCCCGTCCGGCCTGGGAACAACCCACAAAATCGACTTGTTCCCTGTCATAAAATCTCATAATTTTGAAAATCGATTTGTCAGTGACATTTTCCTCCCACGGCAAAATAAGTCTTTTTCGAGTTTATGTGTCCGAACACATACAGACTGGCCCCATGTGGGGCCAGTCCGACCCGTGTAGCGCGGGGCCTCCATTGCCGCGCGCCCATACCCTTGGAGTTGGGTGCACGGCGGTGGGCTAAATAAAGCGAGCCGGAGAGAATCAGAGGGAGGACGAAGGAAGGGGTGCAAAGTCTCTCATTGGTTTACACGTCATACTTGGAGGAAAATTTGGTTTGAGAGAAAGTTTTTATTGAAAACTGACAGTGGGTATCCCAAGAAAAAGGGGGATTGATTTATTCAACCCTGGGAATCCCCTCCGCTATAACACCCCTCAGCCAGCTCTACTAGTCTGCGCCCTCACCCATTCCAGGGGAAGAGGTCCCAGTCATCAGTTGACATGCTCGAACATAGGGACACGTATGGACAGGTCCAAGTCTGTAGTAAGGGTCATCAGGAAGGTACAGTCACGGTCAGCCATCTTTTTGTTGGATCAAGTTTTGGCATGTACAAAGTCCGCTACCTCAGAGTATTCGTCTCAGTGTCTTAGTGCACTACTAGGCCGGCCAGGGAGGGTGAAGTTTGTCCGGGGTGATCGGCGACGGAGTGCTTTAGCGCGCAGTTGCCACGCGCCCACTGGAGCGGACCAGGGACATGAGGACAGGTAGGGGAGGGAAGCCAAACTATCTATAGGTGAGTGTATTCTCTATATACTCCCCCCTCGATACATTCAATACACTCCCCTCTCGACCTCAGTACTCTGGTCCGATCCAGTGGGCACGCGACAACTGCGCGCTAAAGCGCTCCGTCACCGTGCGCCCCGACGGCTTCAGATGGAAAAAAAACCAGCTCACATATCACTGCCATACAACCACTGCCTGGTGACTCAGCACCCTTTTAAGAGTAGAGTTTTTATTGAAAACTGATAGTGGGTATCCCAGGGATGCGGGCGTTTTTTTTCATTCACGATGGCAAACCCTGGGAGTTCCCTCCGCTTTAACACCCATTGATCAGCTCCACCAGTCTCAGCCCTCGTTCGTTCTGGGGGACCTAGGTCAATCCCACTACAATTCGAGTCGTACAGCGCTCCACCGGTCCATGTTGGTTGTGAAGTTGACATGTTTCTTGTTGCATCATCACACCATTCAAGTCAATCATAGTTTCATTGATTTGATCAGTCGCAGTCATGTCCTGTGTCTTGTTGGGGTTTTCAGTCTGCAATCCAATTGTTCAGGCAAGAAAGTTTCAGATGGATCATCTCAATTTCTGCCGAAATTTTTTTTGCAGTCGGGAGTTTGCGAGTCTGGTTAAGACCGGTTCCCAGGCGGCTGGACCCATCTTTTCTGCATACAGTTGACCTCTGTCAACTGAACTCAACCCCTTCGGCAAAAGTCGACTTCAGCCGGTTCACCCCAAATTTGTCTTCAGCCGGCTGAAGTCAAATTTTATTTTCAACAGTCGACTTCAGCAGAATAGGGGTTTGCTGAAGTCAGAAAAAGTGAAAAAAGGACAATGTTGGTAAAATTTCTGTATATACTCTGGTGTACTGCGAGTGGCGCGCCGCGGCTCCGTGGCTAAAGCCCCTCCGCTTGCCACGCGCCCGGAAGATGTCCCAGTCACCAGTCTCACGCAACTCGAACATAGAGAGAAATATGGACAGGCCCACGGCCGTAGTGGGGGTCATCAGGGGAGTAGCGTAAATCGTCGATGTCAGCTGTCTTTTGTGGGCAGGCTCTGGCATCTACAGAGTCCGCTACTTCAGGGCAATCAGCTACTTCTCAATGTCTCAGTGCACTACCAGGCCGGCCGCTAAGGAGAGGAAAGTTTGTCCGGGGCGGGCGTTTATGGATTCCAAGACCATCAACAGTCTCAGATGGAAGAAAATAAACCAGCGCACCTATTACTCTCAGAGGCTCGCTGTGCGCGGTGTCTCAGATGTGGGTTAGGCACTGGTCAGTGGTAAGGATCGAAAGAGGAGGATGGAGGATCCAAAGAGAAGCAAGAAAGATCGCAGAGTGTACCTCTTACACTCCCTGCGTCTTACTCTCTTTTTCTGGAGGATCAAAAGAGAAGCGAGAAAGATCCCAGAGTGTACCTCTTACACTCCCTGCGTCTTACTCTCTTTTTCTCTGGAGGATCAGGAGCATGGACTGGACAGAGCTCGGCAGGCAGCGGTACAGCCAGTGCTCAACAGCTCCCACACCTGCTACGACTTCAGCTCATTCTCGCCAGCAGATCACCAACGTTGAGGCCATCAGCGGCCGCACTGCTGTACTGCAACTCACCTGGGCGTCAACCTCGCGCGAGCAACTAGCAAGCCGTTTCATTGTGTCTTCCCCTGCTCCACAGCACAATCTATCTGCATCCGCAGGCCCCTACTCCTCTGCCCGTTTTCTATCCCAACATCCGAAGAACTTGCCTGAGACCTTGGCACCAACCACGTGCAATCAGCTTGCAAGCTGTTTCATCGTGTCTCCCTCCGCTTCATAGTACACTCCACTCGCTTTGCCACTTTCCCCCGGCACCTACTTTTCTGGATGTTCCAGCGGAAAACATCCAGAGAACTGCGTTACCAACTGGAAAGATTTTGATAACATCATCCTACCAGCGTTCAGCAGCTTTTTACCATGCCACGCGTAATCAATCACCAACAGCCTGAGGCTGCAAAGCACGCTTCTCCGACAACATCTCGCGCATGCTCTCGCCGCCTGTGCGAGCACACTGCCGATGAAGCACCAAACAAGCGCGCTGCGCATAACCCGCAACAAATAGTCGGTATAGGCGCACCCTCGCTCCTTTCTGTCCTTCACCCAGCCGCACTTGATGTGAGCCCTGTAAAAATACCCATGGCCACTTCTAAACTCTGAAACGAGTGCCTTTGCGAGGGTAAAGCCGGCTGGTGCGTGGCAGCTCTGCGATTAGTGCAGAAGGTTGCAGCAGAACGCAAAGAGTGGGACCTAATGGATACACTACTTACTGACGCAAAAGCTGCTTGCGCGGATCGTATAAAATCAGCGGCTAATCTTGCCCCGTTCCTCCCTCCAAAATTCGTGCAGTTAGCTCTTGGAATGACTGATTCGCGCTTCAACGCAGAATCAGCTGACGTAATCATGTACCAACTCATGTGCGAGATTTTGCCTAAATGGAGCAACTCTACACTTGCGGGCGTTGCTAGCTTCTGGTATCGCTATCACTGGTTCTTGTTTACCAGCGAAATTCTGCATGCTGACATGTTTGATGGCGACATCACTCTACGTTTCATCAGAAACGTCGAAATTACTGCCGGAAATGTGGCAGCCTGTAACTCAGAGAAGCAGTCTCGCCAACTCGATTTGAACTCAGCGTGCGCGGACAGTACGCGCTTCAATAACAGCACAGCAGCCAGCCCAGGTGTGCGCAAAGCAATGGGTTTCTTGAACCTACACTTTGGCATGCCAGTGCTTTTTCCCATTGATACTGCCATTATGAAATGCACTAAGAAGAAACGTTCCCTTCCCATGCAGGGCGCAACCATTTCTGTGCGCGCTATGATGAAGATAGGGCATGCAGCGGTGCACCCTGAAAGCGCAATTGTTCGACACGTCTGTTGTGCATGCTACGCCATGGGTCTGGGTGCCATTTGCCTCGACCAGCTCAACAGGATTTGCATTCTTGGAGAGCACAGCCCATCCGGGTGTCTCCAATGCTACACTGATTTGGATAAACATGGCGCCTGCCACCCATGCTACATCCCCGTGGTTGGCTTCAATGGTCGCTCGTGGGTTGACGGCCTCCTCAGCTCCACGGCTGATGTCGCAATTGCAGCTTTTCTCCTGAAAGAAGACGACTCCACGAATGGTGACCCCTTCCTCGCATCCAAATTCAAACGGCGCCCAAAAAGAGGTCACCGTGTCACTAAATGCGTACGAGAAATCTTGGTAATGGTGTGCGACGTGCCGCGCGCCCAAGTCAGCAAATTCGGAATCTCTCCTTTTCCAAAATTCATGCCCACAATTGCCAAACTCTTCAAACTCGAGGGCGATTGCCGTGCAGACGTCGGTCGGTAGTCTGGTAGTCTCGCTAAAGAGGACGGACTTGTTCCTAACGACAGAGTTGCCGGCGTCACGGTCTTCGCAGCTCGCTAGGCGGTGCTTCCAGTAAATACGCACCAGAAGCTGCAGCTCTGCAGATCAGTGAGACTATGTGTTTTCTTGTCAGAAAAAGGCGCGAAGCCGTTCTTGCACGCGGAGGTATCAACCACCTCCCTATCACTGGCGGTTGGGATACCCTTTTTCCCTAATACTACCGTCTCCTCTCCGAGTCTATCCTCCGATGGTATCGACTCTGACAACAGTTCGAGTACACAGAATAACAACAATATGTGAGATTCCCACATCTCACGTTGTTTATAACCAGGTTCCTTAGGGTACCCACCCCCTTTTCTCCATTGAATCGTGCATCCCATAGCCCTGCACTCGTGCATCCCGAAGCCCTGCACTCCTCCGAGACTTTCAGTCTAGGTGATCAAATTCTTAGGGTACCCACTCCCTTTTCTTCATTGAATCGTGCATCCCATAGCCCTGCACTCGTGCATCCCAAAGCCCTGCACTTCTCCGAGACTTTCAGTCTCGGTATTAAAATAAAACAACTCATATGAGAATCCCATATCTCATGTTGTTATCTCCATAAACTTCTCAGGGTACCCACCCTCTTTCGAGTACACTTCAACTCGTTTTGTTTTATGACCCTCTCCGGTTGTGTACAGTATCCGGTACTTTCAGACATCCCATATGTCTTTTGTGGCTGATCTCAGGCTTCATCTGATTGTCACAAGTCCGGAATGTGTCACAGCTCCCGGGGCCTTACCTCACTTTCCCTCTTCCGATCGTCCTGATCACAATTATTTTTTTTTCCATTGGTATACTTGTGCGAATTTTACGAGAATCTTGACTTCCCTTTTCCCAATGGTGTTTCTCCTCTATCGTCACGGTTGAATCTAGGTGTTTCCCACTCCTAGTTTTCTCCTGATATGAGTTACTCCCAGATTCTCTAATTCAAACAACCAATGTGATTCCCAAACTTAACTTTGTAAATCGACTTCTTATTTCCAAATTATTAATGTCCATCAAAACAGATGTGTGTGGACCGTTTCCACATTGTCTCTCTCTTCCTTTCCAACCCATGTACTCCCAGTACTCTCAGTAAGGAAGCGTTCAAAGGTTTGTGTATTTTGTGTGTCCTACCGAAATTCCACAACCTCCCTTCGCGTGGAAATATTATCGCTGTGCGCGGCGTCTCGGATGTGGGTTAGGCACCGGTCAGTGGCAATAGTTCCACCGGAGGGTGGTTTGGAATTCTTGGCGGGACTCAGAAAAAAGATTGTGTTTTATTCATGTCACGCTTAGAAATAGTCTCGGGTTTACCCTACAAGATTGTAATCGAGTCATGGAACACACACGCTTCCTCCTCCTCACAAGAAGCACTTCTGTGGAAGGCTGCTGCTCGAGGATCGAAAGAGAAGCGAGAAAGATGGCAGAGTGTACCTCTTACACTCCCTGCGTCTTACTCTCTTTTTCTTCCCCCGCCTCTCTTCCCTACCCCTCGCGCCACCTCGCGCTCTAATGAAGGAAGGCGCATGGACCT
>Ga0209491_10011843_pt1 | contig 10202 bp, 8 predicted proteins | sample BON02_FD_187213 | JGI IMG/M metagenome (GOLD analysis project Ga0209491, IMG submission 187213) | Freshwater microbial communities from Lake Bonney liftoff mats and glacier meltwater in Antarctica - BON-02 (SPAdes) (version 2) | ecosystem: Environmental > Aquatic > Freshwater > Ice > Glacier...
GGAGTGATGATGGGGTCGCGGATGGTGGACAGCACAAGGATTGCGTTTCTCTACAGAAATTCGATTGCTACCCGCCGTACCGCTCCGCCAACGCCGTCGGCGGAAGCGTCGCCATCACCCCGTCGCCCGCCCCGGCGAGATATTGGCGGATGGTGGTCTTCCGATCGACCAGGTAGGTCTGGTCGAGGAACGAGGCCTTGGCCTCGCCACCCAGCTTCTGCGCCGCGAGGACGCAGTGGCGCAAGTATGTACCGCAGGGCCGTAGCCCGGAATCGCGCGGCCACGACCAAATGGTGCGCATGCCACGGTCGGTGTAGAGCCGCTGGAAGCGCTCTGCCCCCCACGCCGTAACATACGCCACATCTGTCGACGCCACGCAAAGGAGACCGACTCCGGCGGGCGTGCCGTCGTAGCCTTCGTACGGCACCATGCGCAGTTCAAACTCCTCTTCGCGCTCGCGAAAGGCGTCCATGCCCAGCCCCTCGTCGACTACCTCAAAGACGGTACAGGCAAAGGACGCATCATCGCACTCCTCGGCGGAGAGACTCGACATCTCCAAGGTGCCTGTGTCCGCAATGCCGCGCTCCACAAAGATCGCCGGAGTGTGCGCAAATATGCGCCGGTATCCGCGGACACGGCCGATTCGAAAATTGGTCAGGCCAGGAAACGTGACGCGCGCCGAACGCTCCGACAAGATCGAGCCCAGGCCGAGTATCGTGATGGTCTTGATGCTCGCGGCCATGTTGCGTTGCTAGATGCGACCTCGCAAATTGTAAATCGCGAGTTTGAGCGGAAATACTATTTCACTACACTATAGTCTAGCTATAGAGGCATTAGCCTGTTAGGGAGCCACGAATTTTGAATCGGCCGTTACTTGGGCCACGTAGCTCTTCAGACCTGGGCTCAGTGGAGGAAAGGGACCCCCCAGTACCCCTACAGGCCGACACAGCAGCTCAAGTGCCTCTGACACAGCTTCACAACTGAACAGAGACCTCAAACTCAGCACCGGCCGTATTGAGTGCCTGTTAGCGAGCCACGGTGTGAGAGCGACCCATGTTGCGGTCGGTGTATAGCCGTGAGCATCGCACTGAGCTCATCCAGATGACGGTCCTGGGTGGTGCTGCCACTGCCGAGTTCTTCAGGGGCAACGCCGCGCTCCTATCCGGTCCCAGCTGGGCTGCGCCGCACGCTGTTATGGCGCAAAATGCGCCAAGGCCAAGAAAGACGAAACCATCAGCTGCTGGACCCCGACGCGCGGCGAGACGGCGTTTGAGTACTGGGTAGCTCTAATGGTACCTAGTGGCGTACAACTAACTCAAAGGTCGGCTCTCTAGCGGCCACAGACCGCCGTACAAGCAAATGGCTCGCGTCGAAGCGTGGCTCGTTAACAGGCGAATGCCTCTAACTCTAATTCACAGACGGTTTAGCTCTGCTATGCTGTATGCTGCGCTGCTGCTTGGCCCTTACAAGATATTGCCAATATTTTATTGCAATAAAGGGGGTCGTGGGGAAAATATATTGCGCAATATTGTAGGCAATAAAGGGGGGCTGGGAAGGAGGAATTGCACATTAATGTGCAATAATACCCCTTTTCCGTGTCGAGAACGGATTTTTTTTCAAACACCTCGACCCATCCGAAACTCGACTCCAAAAAAACAGAAAAACACCTCAAAACACCTTAAAAATACCTCAAAACTGGGCGGGGGGGTGCAATAAGTGGTAATATTGTGCAATATATTGCACAATAAAGGAGGTGTTTGCAAAGAATATTATTGTGCAATAAAGCCTCGAAATGGAACAATATCTTGTAAAGGCCAAGCTGCTGCGTTGTGTATAATAGCATAATAGCATATCATCATTATCATCATATCGAGATCGTAATAGAAGTAAAGCTACATAAACAAAGGGGCGACTCAAACACAAACACACACGCCCTCATCGCTCATCGCAAAGGGAACTGGTCCGAGAGTGGCTTTTTGGGATCCTGATCCTAACTAAGTAAGGGAGCTTCCTTTAATATACATATACACATATACATCCAGGCTTGGATGTTCTGTAGCATATAGCATCTATAGCATTGGGGGATGCTATACATGCTATATAGTATACTACACTATAGTATTACACTCTGTCCTAGATGCAAATTTTGGTATTTGAACACATAGTTTTTAGCATTTGGGCCCGGCCAGGGCGTGGGCTAGCAGCAGCACCAGCGGGTCGTCAACTCGAAATGGTTCAAATTTTAGAAAAAAGTAGAGCTATGCTATATAGTACTGTAGCATCTGATGGAGGCTATTATAGCATTGTAGCATGCTATATAGTATGCTATAGAACAACCAAGCATCCAGGTGCGTGCTTATAGAAATACACGACATCCACACACACACACATACTCATACTCATACGATACGACTATCGGAACCTAACCGCCGTAACCGCCTATATTAATATTAGTATATACGAATACTATATATATATATATATTATATACTATATAACCTATAACTATAACCTATATGCATATGCTATGTGAGAGTCGTCTATCTGCGGCTACTCTCGGACTACCCCCCCGCCCCCGCCCAACTTCTCAACCTCTCTCTCTGCTACCACACAAGCATTGGCATTGACATTGAATGATTGCATTGCCAAGCATTGTACACAATATTATATATTATATATGCATATACCGACCACATATGAATATGATATGCATATATACCGACCTGCCGTCCTACGCCCGTCTACTGAGGCTACTGGTACTGAGCAGTAGCCAGCTTAGACGACCGACTACCTATGCGACATGCCCCCGCCTCCAACACCACACACACGACTGGAACGGGTACACAGTCAGACTGTGACACAGTGTACTGTACACTGTACGATACCGGATACCGGCACTTTTACATTCGTCACCTCCTGGGCCAGTCCTTGGTCTTTGGTTGGTTGGTTGGTGGTTGTCTGCCGCATTTGGTCCCCACCCCCACAGAAAGTTAGTTATTGGTTTTGGCTGCTTTATTCCCACCGCAATGCCCCCCGCTCTCCAGGTGTCAAAATCCCAGCCCAGAGGTAAGATGAAGAAAAAGGCAAGAGTGCAAAAATGGCCCGTGGCCTTCCCGCGTGGTCCAGTGGCCAGTGATCAGTGGTCCCCCAGTCCCCCACCGCAGTACAGTACTACCCGGGCTTGACCTTGACCGTGACGTGCTGAGCTGATGCGCCATTCACGGGTTAACCGCACAGTTTCGTCCCACCGCGTCCCACGCTTCATCAACGGAACGGCAGCACGTCTGGCGACTTGCGGGCGCACACGCGCAGAGTGGGGATCGGAGTGGGGTTCCATACACCAGCCGGGGACGCCACGTCCGGATCGCCGTCGAAGCCGAGAGCCAAGCGTAGGCCGAAGGCCCACACGACACCATCCTCATCGGCCACTAATGTGTGAGTGTAACACACCGCCGCAGCCGCAACCTTGACTCCGTCCAGCCCCTCCACTCGCTTTGGCGTCCGCTGAGCCGAGTCGTCACCGTGGCCGAGCTGGCCAAACGCGCTACCCCCCCAGGTGAAGATCTCTCCCTTCTCCGTCACGGCGCAGGAATTATAGTCGCCTGAGTGCACGTGCTTGACACGTAGGCCGATCAACGCCGTCACCCGCTGCGGAGTGAGCTCGTCCCGCCCGTGGCCGTAGGCGTCCCCCAAACCCCACCCGTAGAGCTCGCCTTCCTCGGTCAGCGCGAGGGCGTGAAATGAGCCTGCGGCCACGGCGACGAACTGGCGCCCCGTCAGCGCCAGGGCTTCGATTCGCCGGGGTAGCACCTCGGCCTCCAACGACCCGTGGCCGAGGACGCCAAGCTGGCTGTACCCAAAAGAAAAGACGGCGCCGGCGTCGGTCACTGCCAATGTAAAGCCGTCGCCCAGGGCGACGCCTACCACGCGATCTTCCGAGAGGGCTTCGACCCACTTCGGAGTCAGCTGAGACTCAGTTTGCGAGTCGTGAGCGTAGCCCAGACCGCATGGCATCGTTTCACCGCTGGGAGTGGGGGCTGTTGCCGGACCCCACGTGAAGAGTCTACCGTCTGCATCGACTGCCGCGCTCGTGGAGAAACCAACCGCGATGCTCTCCACACGGCTCAGCGACTCGATCCGGCTCGGCACTGCCCTCGCACGCCCGTCGGCGTGGCCGAGCGAGCCGATGACGCCTTTGCCCCACGAGTAGACCTCGCCCTCGCAGCTCAGCGCCAGGCAGTGCCACTCACTGGCGGCGACGCTCACGATGCGCCTGTCCTGCATCGACGGCACCAGCGTAGGTTGGCCGATGGCGCGGTCATCGTCGGGGTCGGCATCGGGGTCCACGGCGTGCCCCAAGACAAGCTCGTCGCCATCCACGGTATTCTCGCTCCCGCAAGTGAGCAGGCGGCCCTCCTCATCCACAAAGACGCTGAAACCGTCTCCCGCCGAGAGCGGGGCCTCCCGCCTCATCTCGCGAATGACGCGCTTCAACAGGTACGGCACCCACGACAGGGCCCCCTTTGGCAGGGAAGGGCCGATGCGCAAGCCGCGTGCCGTGGCGCGCCGCCGCAGCTCCGTTTCCACCGGCCCCATGGGCCGCAGCAAAGGCATCGGCCGCGGCGGAGGAGTGGGCGCGTCGCGCCAAAGCGGCCGGCAAGTTGCAGCGAGGCGGGCGAGGTCGTACGTGTCCAGGTGGGACAGGACTATAGACAGGAGCTCGGTCGGCAGCTGCAGTAGGGTCGGCGGTTGCTGCCCGGCCGAGGAGGCCACGACTGGAGGCGGCAGGAAGAGCGCGCGCAGATCGTCGGCGAAGGTCAGGCCCTCGGCGGCCTGCTCGTCGCTGAAGCTCCACACGGCGACCTGGCAGGCAGCGGTCACGGCGCGCAAGGCCGCGAGCTGCGATTCGGCGGCCATATGGCGCCAAACGCCTAACTAAGGTTGTAAATAACCACCCCCAAGCCACCCCCCTCCGGCCGGTAGTGCCATCCACCGGCCCCCCGGCCTTACGTCGCGATGCTGTTGGACTGCGGCGGGCAGCCACCCCACACCTGGCACGATGATTTGTGCGGATTTTTGAAACTTTGTTTCAACGCCGTGTGGACGGGCTAAAACCAGCGTCCACGTGCCTTATTCTTATTTGCCTTTGGACTGTCCCCCGTCCCCCGGGCCCAGGCCCTCCTCTTCGGTCTTCGGGGGCGAGCTTGGGTGGCCCAACTATGGGCCAAATCGGTTGGGGCGGTCCGTCTACGGGCCATACCCTTCTTTTTGGTGCAGCAGGGGTGTCTCCATTTCGGCTTGGATGTTCTGTAGCATATATATAGCATGTATATGTATAGCATTGGAGGATGCTATATCTATATGCTATATAGCATGCTATATAGCTACTATACTATAGTACTATACTATCCTAGGGCAAATTTTGGCATTTAAACCTGATTTTCAGCCTTTTGGGCCGCGGCCAGGGCGGGGCCAGTACTACCTCCCCGACAGCCGACAGCAGCCAGAGGCCAGAGGAACATAGAGAACACAGTAACAGTAAGCATATCATCAAACACAGGAGTAACACATCACACACCACCCTACCACCCTGCCGCGAAGCCATGGCGCCCGGCCGCCGGCGCTGCTCGCGGCCCACTCGGAGAGTTCTATGTTAGGGTCAAAATGGTTTAAAAATGTACAAATAACAGTATATAGCATGGCTATAGTGACTGTAGCATCTGATGGAGGCTATATAGCATTGTAGCATGCTATATAGTAGTATGCTACAGAACATCCAAGCATTTCGGTGTGAGCCGCTGCGGGTTTGCCCTTACAAGATATTGCCAATATTTTATTGCAATAAAGGGGGTCGTGGGGAAAATATATTGCTCAATATTGTGGGCAATAAAGGGGGGCTGGGAGGGGGATATCGCACAATAATGTGCAATAATGCCCCCTTTTCCGTGTCTGGCACGATTTGTTTTTCAGACACCTCCTCGACCCATCCAAAATCCGATCCCGATCCCTAAAAAAAAAAACTCCAAACACCTCAAAAACACCTCAAAATTTGGCGGGAGGGTGCAATAACTGGTAATATTGTGCAATATATCGCACAATTAAGGGGGTGTTTGCAAAAAACATTGTTGTGCAATAAAGCCTCGAAGTGAAACAATATCTTGTAAAGGCCAAGCTGCGGTCTGGCTGCTGCTGTGGTGGGAGGGGGTGTTAGGTGTTTCGTAGGGGTAAACTTATCATCATCACGAGCTCATATCCTGCTCAAATAGCAGACAAGGTGCAGACGCGCGAGCTGCTCAATCCGCGAGACACGCTCAAAGACCACATGACGCCAGCACATCTTCCTAGCCAACACTGTAGCCGCGCCAAACTCGGCTCGAGACAGCGCGGCTCCTCTGAGCCTCTGAGAGCTTATAAGAATGCCCTAACGCTGACACGATAACACGAAAACACGAAAACGAACGAATCGGAAAATGATAACGAACTAAGTTCAACTTCGAACTATAATATATATCAGGTGCATACTCGTACGTATTTTAATACTAGCTAGCTAGTGCCACCGTCTTAGGTCGGGTTAACCCGAAGACGGTGGCCCACACGCACCAAGCCTCGGCAATGGCAATGGTAATAAATAGCCAAATTCCAAATAGAAGGATGGGAGAAAGGCGACAGCGACACAGCGACACGCACAGCAATAGACGCGCCCCCGACGCCCCTTCCCCTTTCTTTGTTCTGCCAGTAGCCAGCAGCCGCGCGCCGCACAGCCGAAAGCTGCAAAGTAGGATCCCGAGCTGCTTCGCCTTCGCGGAAGATCTGTGGTCGTTCGTTCGAACTTCTATTATTACTATTACTGCTACTGCTGCTAGCTAGGTGCCAGTTGCTTTTTGTTATATGTTCGGGTTAAGGGGTTAACCCGCATTAAGTTCTAAGTGATATTTGTAGCATTGAGCCATGATCAAAAGAATCCGGAAGACGAGCTCTTCCCCCTCTGCCAGTGCTGCTTGCGCCGCAGTCGCAAAAGTGAAAACAAACAATCGCGCTCAATCTTGTCGAATAGTCCAACTTCTATTAGTAGTACTGTTGGCGCGCTGTGGGACTGTGTTCTCCGTGTCTGCGGTGGTGGAGGCGGCTGTGCCGGCGGCGGTGTGCCGCTGGGGGCTGGACCGTGCTGTCCTGATGTGGGGAGGTGTCTCTCGGGGGTATACAATCATCATCAGTACTAAGTGCTATTTGTAGCATTGGGCCATGGCCAGAAGAATCCCGAAGACGTGCTCTTGGCGTTCTTCCCCCTCTGCCAGTGCTGCCGGCCGCACTTGCAAAGGCGGGCCGGCGCCTAAGGCCGCCACTAGGGTCACGGCGTCGACTCCCCCCCCCCAAGCATCTAGATGTATTCCAGGGAGCTCCCCTTAGGCTCCCAAAGCCACTTTCGGATCAGTTCCCTGTGCGTGTGTGCTCGTGTCCCCTTTGTATTGTAAACCGTCAGTGAAAACAAACCATCGCGGTCAACCTTGTCGAATAGTCGAACTTCTATTAGTAGAGTACTAAGTGCTATTTGTAGCATTGGGCCATGGCCAGAAAAATCCCGAAGATGAGCTCTTGGCGTTCTATTCCCTCTGCTAGTGCTGTTTGCGTCGCACTTGCAAAAGTGAAAACAAATCACCACGCTCAATCTTGTTGAATAGTCCAACTTCTATTAGTAGTACGAAGAGCTAGTTGTAGCATTGGGCCATTCCCCTCCGCCAGTGCTGCCTGCCGCACTTGAAAAAGTGAAAACAAACCATCGTAATAGTCCAATTTCTATTTGTAGTACGAAGTGCTATTTGTAGCATTGAGCCCTTCTCGTGTTCGAGGGTGATGGTAATATATATACCGGCGGGCGGGTTGTGCTGCGTCGTCGACTCGGGTAGCAAATTACGCGTACCACCGGTAGGCTCTCTCTGAGACTAAGTGCTATAGTAGTACTAGGTGCTATTTGTAGCATTGGGCCATGGCCAGAAAAATCCCGAAGACGCGCTCTTGGCGTTCTTCCCCCTCTGCCAATGCTGCTGGCCGCAGTCGGCGTATTTAAAGTTTACGGTCCATCTCGTGTCATAATTGGATACTCGGCAGTCCCAGTGGCGCGACATGTTGCAGTTCCAGAGAGGCGCCTGGGTCTCTGGGCCGCGCACCCCGCCCTTGCACTGCCACACACAAAAGGAAAAGGGCTTAGCTTAGACGCTAGAACATAGATTATGCCTTGGGGGGCGAAGCCACCGATACATAGTTCTTATAATAGGCTGAGGTGTTGCAGTTCCAGAGAGGCGCCTTGATCTCTGGGCCTCGCACCTCGTACTCCGCCCTTGCACTGCCACGCACAACACAAAAAGGGATCAGCTTACACTGTGGCCTATGGAACATTGTTACGCCTTGACCGATTCATTGTTCTAATACACAGATCGACATGTTGCAATCCCAGAGAGGTGCCTTGATCTCTTGACCCGCGCACCCCGCCCTTGCATTGCCACACACAAAAAGAAAAGGGCTGAGCTTAGACGCTAGAACATAGATTATGCCTTCGGGGGGGAAGCCACCGATACAGAGTTCTTATAGACAGACTGAGGTGTTGCAGTGCTAGGGAGGCGCCTGGATCTCGGTCCTCGCACTCCGCCCTTGCACTGCCACACACAACACAAAAAGGGCTTAGCTTACACTCGTGGCCTATGGAACATAGATTACGCCTTGGGGGGGGGAGCCACCGATACAGAGTTCTAATAGACAGACTGAGGTGTTGCAGTTCCAGAGATGCGCCTTCATCTCTGGGCCGCGCACTCCGCCCTTGCACTGCCACACACAACACACAAAGGGGTTAGCTTACACTCGAGGTCTATAGAACGTAGATTACGCCATGGGGGGGGGGGAGCCACCAATACATATTTCTAATAAACATATCGAGATGTTGCAGTGCTAGGGAGGCGCCTTGATCTCTTAGCCGCGCACTCCGCCCTTGCACTGCCGCACACAACACAAAAAGGGCTTAGCTTACACTTGTGGCCTATAGAACTTTGATTACGCCTCGGGGGCAAAGCCACCGATAGATAGTTCTAATAGACAGACTGAGGTGTTGCAATCCCAGAGAGGTGCTTTGATCTCTGGGCCGCGCACCCCGCCCTTGCACTGCCACACACAACACACAAAGGGGTCAGCTTAGACGCTAGAACATATATTACGCCTTGGGGGGGGAGCCACCGATACATAGGTCTAATAAACAGATCGAGATGTTGCAGTCTCAGGGAGGCGCTTTGATCTCTGAGCCGCGCACCCCGCCCTTGCACTGCCACACACAAAAAGAAAAGGGCTGAGCTTAGACGCTAGAACATAGATTACGCCTTGGGGGGGGAAGCCACCAATACAGAGTTCTAATAAACATATCGAGATGTTGCAGTGCTAGGGAGGCGCCTTTTTCTCTTAGCCGCGCACTCCGCCCTTGCACTGCCACATACAACACAGACAGGGTTCGTGTTGAGAGCAGTCGACGCCACACTTAATTAACACGCTACTCTCACGACCTACACATAGACTTAAGCGCACCAGCCGCTTTCTGTTTCCGTCTCGTACTCGACACTAGTTGAGTAGTAAACGCGCCGCGCCCTACGTGAACGCGCCCAGTCTCTTACTCTCCTTTATATACTCTTTCCACACACAACACAAAAAGGGGTTGGCTTACACGTGTGGCCGATAGAACATATACAACGCCTTGACCAATGCATAGTTCTTATAAACATACCGAGATGTTGCAGTGCTAGGGAAGCGCGTTCTTCTCGGGGCCGTTCTCCCCGCCCGTCGAATCCAGAATAGGGCTGGAGGGGAGTTTCGGGTTAACCCCGGGGAAACTCCTAACTCTGAAGAAAAACGTAATGTTATCCCAAAGGGGAGGTAGCCCAGCGCAGAAATGACATCGCTGGTAAACTCGGTGAAACCCCGTCGGCAGATTCGACGGCTTGCACTGCTACACAACACAAAAAGGGCTTAGCTTACACGCGTGGCCTGTAGAGCATATGCACACAGTTATATATCAAACAACAAATGGTGGCAGTTCGTTCGAATCGGGGCTTGGTCTTTACACGATATTGCTATTACCAATACTGTATGTTGAATGGCAGAACAGGGGAGGCACGGGGAAACCATATATTGCGCCATATTCATTGCAGAATACAACCGGGGGGGGG
>Ga0209491_10011845_pt1 | contig 10201 bp, 9 predicted proteins | sample BON02_FD_187213 | JGI IMG/M metagenome (GOLD analysis project Ga0209491, IMG submission 187213) | Freshwater microbial communities from Lake Bonney liftoff mats and glacier meltwater in Antarctica - BON-02 (SPAdes) (version 2) | ecosystem: Environmental > Aquatic > Freshwater > Ice > Glacier...
CGACCTCGCCGAAGTGTTCGCGGTTTCCAGGCCAACCGTCTACCGAACTTTAGAGCGCCGCAGAGCTAAAGAAACTCCTTAGCGTACTATTCTGCCCCCTACCGGAGCAGACCCCATTCTGCGACCACGCAAAAACCCAAGGGATCGCCCGCAAATCATCAAGGCTCTCTGCACCAAACCGCCGCGCAGGTCGCGACCCCATCTTGAGCATCGCCAGTTCTTCAACAGGACTGGCCTGCTGAAAATATTTCACAAAATCCGGCTGGAGCAGCAAGGTGCTGTAGGCGGTCTGCGACATGCCGCCGAGTGCTTCAAGCGCATCGTGAAATTCTGGCCTGATGTCGGGCACGGTCTTGTTCAGCGACCGCGCCAGCACCGAAGACGCGAGCAGCTCCAGCTCATATTGCGCCGTGCCGCGGTTAGCGAATTTGGAGGAAACGACCTCGCCCTGCTCAGTAGTGCGCAGCTTGCCATGGATCGTGCCGTGAGGCTGCGCCGCAATCGCCCGTTCGGTCGGCGCACCGCCTCGGCTGACAGAACCACCGCGCCCATGAAAGAAAACCGGATGGCAATCATGCGCCGCCAGACACCGCGAAATGTTGCGCTGCGCTTTTTCCAATTCCCATGTCGAACAGATGAATCCGCCATCCTTATTGCTGTCGGAATAGCCCAGCATGACCTCGATCTGCCCGTCCTGACCGACAATGCTACGTCGGGCCAAAGGCACCTTCAGCAGCGCGTCAAGAATGCGCGGTGCAGCGCGCAGATCATCGATTGTTTCAAACAGCGGTACGACACGCAGATCCAGCTTTTCAGCACCAAAGCCCGCGTGACGCGCCAAGAGATAGACGCCAAGCAGATCATCGCAAGATCGCGTCATCGAGAGGATGAACGGCCCGATCGCTTGCGGATCGCTGCCCCGTTTTGCCTGATGCATGAGCCTTAGCAGACCCAGCAATTCGCATGCCTCGTCGCTGAGCGTTTTATCATCAACCCACCGCATATCGACCGCACCCAACTCACTCCGCAGGCGTGCTGACCACTCAGCTGTCCCATAGTCGGGCGGGGTTTCGGTCCGCGCCCAGATTTCATGAATGACGCGGGTGGTCACCGAAGAGTTTTGCCGCACGTCCAATGTGACAGTGCGAAAGCCGAAAACTTCGGCCTGCCACCGTATTGGCCGGAGATATCGAACCGCCAGCCAGGATGCATCGATCGTCACTAGCGCGTCCTCGACTCTCCGCAGATCGCCGATAAATTCGCTCACGTGGCTGTAGGCCATCGGCCCTTCAGTTTGTGTGGCGCTCACCCGAAGCTGAATGGCACTTAAGGCCTGACGAAAATGCTCTCCGGGATTGCTGCGTCCGCCGATTGGCCCCGAGGGACAGGGATCGGTCACTTTTGCCAAGGCCGCCAGCGTTGCAGGCGAAAGGCGCGCAATCGACGAACTCACGCTGATGTGCCGCGCCGCATTTGTCAGAACGGATGCATAGCGCTCAAGAATGGTTGCACGGTTTCGCTCCAGCGCGGTGCGGGTGGTTTTTGTGGTGACGTTGGGATTGCCATCGCGGTCGCCGCCAATCCACGAATGAAACTGGACACAAGGGGTGGACTGATCCTCGACCTTGAATCGGTACTGCACGGCGTCATGAAATCGGTGAAATATCTCCGGAACGGCGTCAAACAGCGCATCACGGAAAAACTGCAGCCCCCACTCGATCTCATCTTAGGGGGTTGGCCTTTCCAGCCGCAATTCCCCTGTCAACCACAGCAGGTCAATTTCGCTTTCAAGATCGCGGATCAGATCGCGACGTTCGCGCGGGGTCCAGCGGTGGGTCTCAAGCGTCACCAACCCGCGATAGATGCGCCGATGGATTTCCAGCACCGTCACGCGCTTGGCTTCTGTCGGATGGGCGGTCAACGTCGGACCGACGGAAAGCTGACTTGCAGCATCGTGAAATTCCGACCGAGAGACCTCTTCTGCGTCGTCCAGTGCCTTGGCAAAGCTTCCGCTGACTGCGGCGGCACCTCCCGTGGTTTCGGCCTCGCGCCGCGCGCGCATCGCCGCGTTTTCCTCGACGATCTTGAGAAGCTGAAACCAAATGTTCAGCGCCTGAAGATAGCTGATCTGATCTTGGCCGTTTGGCAACCGGCCCCCGATTGTGTCCAGCTGCTGGGCCAACGGCGGCGCGCGCCTCGAAATTACGTTGCGCCAAAGTCCATGCATCTCGGATCGCAAGTTCTCGGCATATGCTACATCTGGCGCACTGACATATGCACTCTCGAGCAACAGTTGAGGCCGCTCCATTAGTTGATCCTGTCTCGTGGCTCACGGCCTTCGAAAAAATCGCGCAGATTTTCAATCACCCTGAACCCCATGGCTTCGCGGGTTTCCGTGGTCGCACTGCCCAAATGCGGCAGCATCACCAGTCGGTCACAATCCAAAAGCGCTGGGTTGATGCGAGGTTCACCCTCGAACACGTCAAGAGCCGCGCCGCCGATGGTGCCAAACCAGAGCGATTGCGACAGCGCCAGTTCGTCGATCAACTCTCCACGGGCCGTATTGATCAAAAACGCGTCCGGTTTCATCAACTCCAGCCGGGCGCAGTTAATCATGTTGCGGTTTTCCGCACCGCCCGGACAATGTAACGAAACGAAGTCGCACAGCGGCATCAGTGTCTCGATATCCGCCACTTGTGTTGCATTGCAAAACGCCAGCACGTCGGGGGGGACTTTGCTGCGACTCTGGACGATGATTTCCATCCCGAACCCATGATGCGCCCGGCGTGCCATCTCCTGACCGATCCTGCCAAAGCCAATGATCCCTAGCGTCTTGCCCGAAACCTTGGTGCCGATCAGATGCGTCGGACGCCAACCGGTCCAACGGCCTTCGCGGATCTCCCGCTCGCCTTCACCGGCGCGGCGGGCTACCATAAGCAGCAGTGTCATCGCGAGATCGGCAGTACATTCGCTTAACACATCCGGCGTATTCGTGACCGTAATGCCAAGGCCATTCGCAGCAGCTACGTCGATATGGCTATAGCCAACGCCATAGTTGGCGATGATCTTGGTCCGAACCTTGTCCATTTGGATCGCCGCCGCGCCGATCGCATCGGTCACGGTCGGTAACACGGCGTCATAGGATGCCAGTGCAGCCTTGATTTCTGCGAGGCCTAGTGGTGTGTCGGCACCGTTCAGCACCGTGTCGAAGCTTTGAGACAGTTGCGCTTCGACCGCTGTCGGCCAGCGACGGGTTACCAAAATCTTGGGTTTCGCCATGGTACGACCCTCCTATTGCATCACGCTTGCGATTGTCTCGCCGATCACTGCCGGATTGGCGGCGACAGTCACTCCTGCGGCGGTAAGGATTTCGACCTTTTCACTGGCGCTTTCGCCAAAGGCCGAAATAATCGCTCCGGCATGACCCATCGTGCGGCCCTTGGGCGCCGTCAGTCCCGCAACATAGGCGACCACAGGTTTTGTGACATGATCGCGGATATATTCGGCAGCTTCCGCTTCTTGCGGCCCTCCGATTTCGCCGATCATGCAGATGACATGAGTGTCAGGGTCGCTCTCGAATTGCTCTAGAATATCCCTGAACGAAGATCCGTTGATCGGGTCGCCACCGATACCAACCGACGTCGATATGCCAATGCCGCGTTCTTTGAGCTGTGCGGCGGCTTCATACCCCAAGGTGCCGGACCGACCGACAATCCCCGCGTGACCCTGTAGGTATATATGACCGGGCATGATCCCCAGCATTGCCTTGCCGGGGCTGATGGTGCCGGCGCAATTGGGTCCGGTCAGCACCATCCGCCGCTCTTTGGGATAGCGGTACATATAGCGTTTCACCCGGATCATATCCTGTGCTGGAATGCCGTCGGTGATACAGACACAATAGCGGATAGCGGCATCTGCGGCCTCCATGATGCTGTCGGCAGCGAAAGGCGGCGGTACAAAAACTAGCGTCGCCTCTGCACCCGTCGCGGCCACCGCTTCCTTCATTGTATTAAAGACCGGCACCCCTTCTACGGTTTCACCCGCTTTGCCCGGCACCACCCCGCCGACGACGTTCGTGCCATAGGCGATCATATCTTTGGTATGAAACCTGGCCATTTTGCCGGTGATGCCCTGCACAAGCACTTTTGTATCGCGGTCAAGATAAATGCTCATTTTACGGCCCTCACTTTGGTGCTTTGTTCAAGATCACTTTTCCAAGCGCCAACGACTCGTTCTGCCGCTTCCATCAGCGTTGTTGCACGAATCAGCGGCAGACCGCTTTGCGCGAGGATCTTCTGGCCTTCCTCGACGTTTGTGCCCGCAAGGCGCACGATCACGGGGACATTCACTTCCACTTCGCGCAGTGCTTGAACCACGCCTTCCGCAACCCAGTCACATCGGTTGATGCCCGCAAAGATATTCACCAAAATGGCTTCGACCTTGCTGTCGGACAGGACCAGCCGGAAGGCTTTTGCAACCCGCTCTGGCGTGGCGCCGCCGCCAATATCTAGAAAGTTCGCGGGCGCGCCACCAGCCAGCATTATTGTATCCATCGTGGCCATCGCAAGGCCGGCGCCATTCACGATACAGCCAATATTGCCATCCAGCCCGACATAGGACAGCCCGCGATCCGCCGCGCGGCTTTCACGCGGATCTTCCTGAGACTTATCCCTGAGTTCGGAGATTTGCGGATGCCGAAACAGCGCATTATCATCGAAGGTCATCTTGGCATCCAACGCCATGATCCGGTTGTCTTTGGTGATCACCAACGGATTTATCTCGACCATGGTTGCGTCAAGCTCTGTGAACGCGCGAAAACAGCCCTGGAGAGTACGCACCATTTGCTGCACCATGCCTGCCTCGACACCCAGCTTGAAGGCGATCTCGCGGCACTGGAACTCCTGAAGGCCAACAGCGGGTTCAACAGTGGCGCGCACGATGCTGTCAGGACGGTTGGCCGAGATGTCCTCAATCTCCATCCCGCCTTCGGCGCTGGCCACGATCATAACCCGCTGGCTGGTCCGGTCGAGCACGAAACCAAGGTAAATCTCGCGGTCAATCGGGACCGCTGCCTCGACATAGACACGGTAGATGCCTTTGCCTTCGGGTCCGGTTTGGTGGGTAACCAGTTTGCGGCCAAACATGTTTTCAGTGGCTTCCTGAATTTCCACGTCGCTGCTACAAACCTTGACACCCCCGACTTTACCGCGGCCTCCCGCGTGGATCTGTGCCTTGACCACCCAACGCTCGCCGCCCATTTCGCGGGCCCGATACGCCGCCTGCTCAGGGCTATAAGCCAGTGCACCCTGCGGCACGACAACGCCAAAGTTGCTCAGTAACTCCTTGGCCTGATATTCGTGAATATCCATTTTCCACCCTCCCAGATTACCGCTTATTCTGCCGCGATGCTTTTCTCGTAGTGTCGGTTCAGTCGATCGCGAACCGCGTCCATATCGATCTCGGCGCCGAGGGCAGACATCGCCGCACCAAACCGTGTCACGATCTCAGAAATTGAGGTCTGATCCAGCAGGTTCAAAATGCCGATACGGATCTGCACGGGCTGAGATAACGTGGGCCAGATGCCAAAACCGTCGGCGCGACAGTTCTGCACCAGCTCCATCTCTCGACCCGCGAGCGTATCGGGCAAATTCAGTACCACCAGCGAGGTCATGTTTGAGGTGACCTTACAGCCCATCGCCGTCACAGCTTCGCGCAGGGCGACTTCATGAAAGGCATAATCCCTTGCCCGCTGCGCGACCCCATGTTGCAGGGTGATTCGTAACGCTTCGTGAAAAGCGGCGACCGCATAAGGGCTGTGCGTGCGGTGATAGACGCCTTTTTCGACATCCTTGCCATCGATGATCGCCCAATGGCGCGCCTCAAGAATGGGGTGATGGACAAAACTGCGGCATCCGGTTGCCTTGAGCGCATCGATATAACGCTCGGTGAAGGACACCGGCGCATAGGTCAGCGGCAGACAGCAAATGCCTTTCTGCGGGCAGGACGCCCAACCATGCACCCCAGGAAAATCGTCAATCGCGAAATCTTCGATACCCAGCGATGACACTGCATCGACCAAGCCCATCACGTCATGGCGCACGCAGGCATCCGAGAAACCTCGGATATCGTTCACCCGCCCCGCGCCGGTTTCGGAATGCGCCATCGCGGCCCATTTCGGCTTATACTCGGACAGCGCTTTCTCGATTACCTCGGCGCTCACCGACGTGCCATGGGGCACATCAATGGTGATGACCGACGCGGCCTGCGGATCCATCGGGTTGGCCGCCAGTTCCTGCGCCGTCGCCGCCTTTATCCGCACGGTCAGCCCGTCTATCCCCGAGAAGGTCCCGTTGTTGAAAACCACGACCCGGTCCCCGGGCACCACAGCGTTGAACATCACATCAAGCCCACTCCACCCAGTACCGGCGACGCCAAAAGTATAGATGTTTCGGGTGCCCATCACCTTACGCAGCATATGTTTAGCCTCGACCATCCCGCGCAGAACGTCTGGCTGCATGTGGTCCGCGACCCCCGCTGCTGCAAATCGCTGCAAAACGCGGGGATCGGTGTTACCAGGCCCCGGACCTGCGGCAAGCGTTTGAGGAATGTCGAGTTGCGGAAAGATCATAGTGTCGGTCATGGCAAATATGTTTCCTGTCAGTTGAACCACAGATCACGACAGGAAACACGCCATCGACAAACCGCACAATATCCGTCAGTACTGCTTTTGGGTATCTATCTAGATAGGGAAATACCCACCCAAACAGGCAAGATTACGAAGGTATACTACCAATAGCCCTATCCAAAAGTATCGGTTACACCAATTAAGGCTCTGATTCAAAATGGTTAGCGACGCAATCAGTCCGATCACCCTCATGCTGGCCGACAGCAATCCGCTCATGCTCTCGGCAATGTCCGCCTACTTTGAACGGGACAAACGATTCTCGCTCGTTGGCACGACCGCAACCGCCGAGGGGTTTCTAGGTACGGTGATGCGGGTGCCCGTCCAAGTCGGTGTTATCGACTGGAATCTGCCAGTGCTTGGCGGCGCCCGCCTGCTGGAGGTGCTGCGCGAACATGAAAAAGCCCCCCGCCTGGTGGTCTATGCCGATGAAAATAGCGATGCTCATCGGGGCGCAATGACGGCTGGCGCCGCAGGTTTCGTCGCCCGCAACGTGCCGGTCGAGGGGCTCCTTGAAACTTGCGTCGCCGTCGCAGGCGGCAAAATGGTCTTCCCGTATCTCGACGTTCGCGAGCTCCAAAAAGATCCGATCTATTCACTTTCCCGGCGCGAGCGCATTATGCTCGACGCATTATCCAAAGGCCTGACCAATCGTGAATTATCCAAGGAATTAGGCATTTCAATAAATACGGTGAAGTTTCACCTATCAAACGTTTTTGAAAAACTTTCCGTGCGCAACCGCTCCCAAGCCGTTGCGTTTTACTACAGCAGCCGATTGCCCGGCGAACGCGCATCGCAAAAACGGTCCGAAAAATAGCGATCTGGGATGTGATTTTTTTTCTTGACAAGAAATAAATTTTCCTAACTGCATGAAAGCTTCTAGAGCAACGCCCGTCCAAGGAGCAGATCATGAGTTTTTTCCCCGTCGAACAGGCCCCCGGACGCCTGAACCGCAGCGAGTTGGCAGTCCCCGGCAGCCAGCCTCAAATGTTTAAAAAAGCAGCAGATTCCGACGCAGATGTAATCTTTCTAGATCTTGAAGATGCTGTCGCCCCTGATGAAAAACCCCAAGCCCGCAAGAACATCATCAAGGCCCTGAACGAGATCGACTGGGGCACAAAATCCATCTCGATTCGGATCAATGGTCTCGACACGCATTACATGTACCGTGATGTGGTGGACATTGTTGAACAGGCCGGAGAGCGGCTCGACCTGATCATGATTCCGAAAGTCGGCACCTCCGCCGACGTATATGCCGTCGATATGATGGTGACGCAGATCGAGGATGCAAAGGGCTTTAAAAAGCGAATTGGGTTTGAACACATTATTGAAACAGCGCTTGGCATGCAAAACATTCATGAAATTGCGGCGGCCTCAAAAAGGAATGAAAGTTTGCATTTCGGCGTCGCAGATTATGCCGCCAGCACTCGTGCGCGCACCACGGTAATCGGCGGCGTGAACGCGCATTATTCCGTGTTGACCGACCCTGACGGCGACGGACGCCGCGAAACCCATTGGGGCGACATGTGGCATTACGCGATCTCGCGAATGGTTGTGGCCGCGCGCGCCAATGGCCTGCGTCCAGTGGACGGCCCGTTCGGCGATTTCTCTGATCCCGAAGGGTTTAGAGCGGCGGCATATCGCGCCGCAGTGATCGGATGCGAAGGAAAATGGGCCATTCACCCCAGCCAGATTGCCCTCGCCAACGAAGTCATGAGCCCGTCTGATGCGGAAGTGGAGCGGGCGCAACGTATCATCAAGGCGATGGCGGAAGCCGAAGCGGCAGGCAAAGGCGCGGTTTCTCTCGATGGGCGTCTGATTGACTATGCCTCTATCCGCCAAGCCGAAGTGCTGGTGGAAAAGGCCAAGCAGATCAGCGGCGCATGATCGCCACGGCTGACATGCGCGCGCTCGCGCGTCAGTTGTTCACCGAAGCCGTGAATGCCGCCGACCCTGCACACGCAGTCCGGCGACATTTTCAGGCCAACCCGCCAGCTGCTCCCGTCGCTGGCGGGCGCTATATCGTTGTGGCCATCGGCAAAGCCGCTCCGGCCATGCTGCGCGAAACGCTGGAGCATTTGAGTGGTCCTGTAACGGCATTCGGCGTCACCCACTATGAAAACCGTCAAAGCGTCATCGGTGCCACCATTGTCACAGCCGGCCACCCTGTACCGGATCGAGCCGGGTTTGACGCGGCGCAACAGATCATCACTTTGCTTGATGGGGCTGGCAAAAACGACCGGATCATCGCCTTGATTTCCGGCGGCGGGTCTGCATTGATCCCCGCGCCAATCGCGCCGCTGACCCTTGCCGACAAACAGGCGGTGAGCCAGCTTTTGCTCGACTCAGGGTTGGATATTGTCGCGACGAACATGGTCCGCCAGCAATTGTCTGTGATAAAAGGCGGCGGGCTGTCGCGTCGCGCTGCACCTGCGCCAGTAACCGCATTGATCCTGTCTGATGTAATCGGCGACGACCTGCGCGCAGTTGCCAGCGGCCCGACCGTGGCGCCCCTTGGATCACGTAGGCACATTATAGAACTTCTTGAAAACGCGAAGGTTTACGCCGCATTACCGACCGAAGTTAAAACCTTGCTGCAAAGCCCCGACACCCGCATCACGCCCCCCGCCGCCGATAACCATTTGATCGGGAGCAACCGCCAATCCATTGATGCCATGCTAAAAGCAGTCCCGAGCGGGTGGCACACCGCCATCGCCAGCGACCGTCTGATCGGCGATGTAGCGCGTGCCGCCGTAACCATTATCACAGCAGCCAAAACTCATCGGACCGAGGGGCCGACCGCGTTAATCTTCGGCGGCGAGACCACCGTAAAGGTTGGGGGTACAGGGCGCGGGGGCCGCAATCAGGAACTGGCGCTGCGGATCGCTATGGCCACAAATGAGCTGCCCGAAGGGTGGGTTTTTCTGTCTTGCGGTACGGATGGCCGTGACGGCCCCACCGACGCCGCCGGCGGAGTTGTGGACAGTGGAAGTATAGACCGGATGCGCGCGGTGGCCGTCGATCCTGAGGCCCTGCTTGCTAACAATGATAGTTATGCGGCCCTATCCGCAGGGGGCGATCTATTGATCACTGGTGCCACTGGTACGAATGTGGCAGACGTTCAGGTGCTGCTGCTGCCGTGATTTGAGGGGACGCCCCCTGCCCCCGGATCATTGACCAAATGCAACGCAACACGGCGCAGCACTGACCTGAGTTTCTCAACTTCAGGACCTTGCAAGCCGACATTCACGAGCGCCATTTCCATGCAGATCAACCAGTTTTAGGCGTCCTCCATGGATATCGGCACATGTTCATGCATTAGCTTCACGTTCATATGGCCGAACTTTTCGTAACTGCCCAGCATGTTGTGTTGAGGAATATTGTTGACTGAACGGCTCAAGCGTGAATCAACGGATACATGTCTGAAGGTTCAAAACTCCCATTTCTACCCTTTGCGGACGCTGCAGGCCGCGCCGCCTACTTTGAGGCTGCGTATTTGAAGCAGCTCGAAGTGAACAA
>Ga0209491_10011846_pt1 | contig 10200 bp, 6 predicted proteins | sample BON02_FD_187213 | JGI IMG/M metagenome (GOLD analysis project Ga0209491, IMG submission 187213) | Freshwater microbial communities from Lake Bonney liftoff mats and glacier meltwater in Antarctica - BON-02 (SPAdes) (version 2) | ecosystem: Environmental > Aquatic > Freshwater > Ice > Glacier...
ACTTTATAAACAGATCCCTTTGCAGTCCGTGCAGCCAACTCATCTAGAATGACGAACTTCTCCATGTGATGTGGATATCAGAATAACGCATCTATGGTTCATAAAAAACTATTTTTGAATATTTTATTTTTTCTTGCCTTTTTTGGCAGACCCTTTTTTCCCCTTCTTCTTTTCAACTGGTTTTTTCGTTGCGGAATACTTTTTGAATTTTCTCTGTATCGCTGTAGCTGCTCTGTCTCGTTTAACAGAGTCTCTCTTTTCTTGCTCTTCCATCTCCTTCTTAAGACGCAATTTCTCTTGTCTTGCTTCTTCATCTGCCACCTGTTGGTCCCAGCGCTTTTGCAGCAGTTTCAACCTTGCAAAATCCTGGTCACGAACATGTCTTATCTCGCCTAGTTTGGCCTCTAGTTCGGCCATATCAGTTTCATATCGCTCTCCCCATTCTATCGTCTGATCCATCAACTTCTCTTGCTTTCGTTGAAGAAAATTCGCAGTATCTTCATGTACTTTGAGTTCCATCGCTTTTATACTCGTGAGTTCCTCAATCTGTTGCTCTAGATCTAGCTCTTGATTTTTGTATTGTCTCAAGGTGCTTCCTACTTTGGCTTTTGCTTCTTTTCTTGCGTATTCCGTTTTGAAAGTTAGTTTCGCACGTAAGTCTTGAAGTTGATCTTTCAACTTAACAATCGTCTGTTTTCGATCTTTCTCCTCTTTCTCGTGCTCGCTTCGTTGGTGAGTTAATTCTTGCTCGAGATTCTGTACTGCATTCGCTGTTGTCCGTTCTTTCTCTATCAAGGCTGCTAGACGCTGTTGTTCATTGCGAGATGCATCTACTTGCTTAATCATCGTCCTAAAGGTCCGCTTATCCTTCACCTCACTAATTGTCTTGACAATCAGGTCTTCTAATGTTGTTCTCTCGCTTTGAATCTTGAGAAGGTTTCCTGTGACATTCGGATTATCCTAAATATTTGGTTTAATACTTCCCCTTTGGATTTTCGTTTTTGCTACTTACTTTTAAATTCCGACAAAGATTTTTAGTGGACTCGCGTAATGCGCGACTAACCTCTTGGATCTCCATTTGGTTCTCTTTATATTTGGTTTTATTCGCGAGTCCCTGTGAGGGTTAGGGATCGAAGTTTCCCTTCTACTTCAACACTTACCTTGAGTGCACCACGAGTGGAAACCAGATGCTCGTACTTGTTCTCTAACTTTCTTTGCTCATCTATGACTCTGGAAATCTCATCTCCAACAAACTCAGAAAGTTCCTCTTTGTGAGCAAGAACATCAGGAGTGATACTACAACAGCATCTATTTAGTTCACTTGTTTGCTTTCTCTTAAATACTTACCTTGCAAGAAATGCAAGTCTATCTAGAGTGTCTTCTAGCACAGCCACAATGCGTTGGCTCGTTATATATGAGACAGGCTCCATCGCAGTTTTGTTGAAAGAGATCCGTTGAATTAGTGTCTACCGAAATAGAAAATGCTGCAAGGTGTGTCAGCCCGTAAGAAGAAACTTTTGTTTCCCTCTAAAGCAGAAACAAGAGAAGTCATTCCGCCTCACGAAAAGAAACTATTCACTTCGTCGCCTCGTTCCCAAGCAATTTCTATAAACAGTCACAAGCCAAATTACCTCGCCCAGATCGATGCAACAATAGAGAAAGCAAAAATTTCTGAGGAAATTCTTGGGACACCAAACAAATTTCAAGCTGCAGTTTGTTGTCACACATTGTTAATGCTATGCGTTTTTGGAAATACATCATTATATAGAGACCTTTTTCGCACCTTATACAAGGCAGTATTTGCAACACAAATCAACCCGGAAGACATAATTGAAAGATTTAAGGTTGAAGATCAAGAATCGACATTGGAATGTTTTACTAAAACCAAAACCCATTTTGACAAGTGTGCTGAGAAACGAAATGCGATCATCACATTAAAAGAGGAAATTGAAGCATGGGATCGTTTTCAAGAGTCCCTGAAACGTGAACTGCAGAAAAAACAAAAACTTATTCAGAACACAACCCATCGATGGCAAAAACAATTGGTGTCATCAATCTTCAAACAGTGGCGGATGTTTGCAGTTGCTAGACGTCAACAAAGAAATCTTTTTGATGCTTGTTTGACCAAACTTAGTAATCGACGTGCATTGGAGGTGTTACGTGCATGGCAGAACGTTGCACAAAATCAGCGAAGAGAGCGCAATGTAGAGCGTCTGAGCATTCTTAGCGCCAAGTATAACACCATCAATGACAGGAAAAAGAAGTTTGAAGAGCAGGTGGCCAAAACGAATGCTCATATAAGTGCACTAAACACCGAAATCACTCAAAAAACGTTTGCGTTACAGAATATAACTTTGAATATTGATGAAAACTCGGAGCATCTGCAGCATCTTCTTGAAAAACGATCGAAAATCAAAGAGCAGTGCTTGGAATGTCTTGCTTATTGTCGAGATATGATCCATGCTGAATTGACCTTTCTGTCTGAAAAACTGGAAGGTGTTTCGATTATGAATAATCTTAATCTGGAACTCTTAGGTGATGAAGAGACAGAAACAATTTTAGATGTTCCAGTGGAGCGTTTGTTGCTGAAGTGGGTTTCGATACATGTGAAAGAGATCCAAGTTGCCAATTTCTCGTCTGACTTTCGAAAAGGTGCTTTGCTAAGTAAGTTATTGCAAAATATTCATCCAGACAATGAGTTTCGTTCCAAATTATGTCTAGTTGAAGTGAAAGACAAGGAAGAGCGAACGCACATCCTTTGTGATGCCATAGAAAGTGCAACACCTTTGAAGATAACCTCAAAAGATATTGAAGCTGGAGACCCCTACAAAGGGTTTATTCTCCTTAGCTATCTTTTTGCTAACTATCCAAATATGAAAGATAGCACAGGTGCGTGGATGGTTACACTTGAGAATATTGCTGCATTTAAAGGGACCCTCGATCAGAAGTTAAATGACATTTCAACATCCATTCTATTCGCTGACTTATGTCGAGATTTTCTTAAAGTGTCTGCTGAAACATTGAATTCAATTCGCCGCGAGGTCAGATGGAACATCCGAACGAGAGATAAAAATTTGGAATTATGGAAGAAATTGAAAAGGAAAGTTGAATACAATTCTTGGCAACTCATGGTTACTTTTAAGCGAGGCGAAATGGTTTCTATTCCAGATTTTAGACGGCAAAGTGAGCTGGAAGAATTTTCGAATTTGGAAGGATTTTCAACCTCGAAAAGACATGAAGAGGATATCGTGATGATTCTTCGGGCGAAGTACGAGGTGTTAAAAGATTTATACGAATTTTCCGCTGTGTACAGTATCAATCTTCGAAGCAAAGAAGCATTGGACCATGTTCACTTTCATGGATTAATTTGTTTATTCAAGGACCTGGAACTCACTTCAACAACGCGTACTATTGACTTTCTCAAATTGGTAGATCCAAAAAGTGATCCTTTAATTTGCCCTCCAGAATTCAGTAGGTCCAAATTTTCGCTGTGTTTGCTGTTGATTGCCAATGAAATGTATTCGAATCTTAGTCCCGCTACAAATTTGAAATCTTTAATAAGCGAGTACTTGGAACCGTTCCTTCAAGTCAAACACGAGAGCAAGATCATTAGGATGCGAGATAAAATATGGAAAGAAGGCTCAATATTGTTTCAAGATAATATTGAAATGCTGATTCTATTTTATCACAAGCTTCAATTGGATGGTTTTGATTCCTATTTCCAATGCGAAGATTTTGGCAACATTGTAGGTCAACTTGGCGTGAATATGGATCAAGTATCGGTGCATGAATTTCTCGAAATATGCTTTGTAATGGCGATACGGAATGATCCGAATCCTTGCATATCAACAGAAGCGAAGATTCGTCGCCTAATCGAGCAAGCAGACACCTATCTGAAATAAAAATACGAATTACTTTTTGTTGTTCTTATTAGGAGGAGGTAATTCCTGTGGATTCAAACCCCACAACTAAATCTTCAGCTCCAGAAATCCTAGGATAAGAAGATACGTTGGTATTCGTTTCGATGGCGTCAAAATCAAAATGCAACAGTTGACTGTTGATATCGTTTGTCAATTGGCTCACATCCAATGTATCTGATAAATATCGCGCAGGCATTGCTTGAAGTCTTTCTTCGCTTACTCTGCTGATATTAATTGCTCTTGCAGCGAAATGTTCAACAATTTTTTCCATTCTTTTCACTTCTTCAATATCAAGTTGCTGCGTTTCCGAGTCTGCTTGGGCCTCTACCAGCACCGAGTGCGATGAAAATTCATCATCACCAACATTCAATGGCGGGGTTCCATCGTGTAAAATAGATTCTGGAACATATTGCTTTGGATCAAGAGCTAAAAAATAACAGAGAAGTCGCCATGCAGCTTGTGCTTTAGTAGGTTGCGCCACGATTCGTTCAACTAAAACATCCAAAAAAGCTTGAAGATCCGTTTGCCTTTTCAAAACAAATTCCGGGTTTGTTTTACCGAAGAACTTTTTAGGGGGCATAGGAGGGACTTCAAACGGATGTTTGGAGTTGATCAGTTTAGCATGAAGTTCGGAAAACTCTCTAAACCTTCGTTTCACAGAGGAAAGAGTAGTCTGCCCTGCCTTTAACTCGACCTTATATTCCGTATGTTCGCCAATCAACTGGTTCCCGACAACAGTCGCGCGAATAGGTTGATGGTCATTCATCATCTGAATCTTTTTTTAAACACCAAAACGAATTACGAACAAGGAATGCAAGTTCTCGTGGCATATGGAAGTGAAACTGGAAACTGCGAGGCAATTGCCAAATCAATCCATGATCAATGTGAGAAACATGGATACCAATCTACTCTGTCAACTTTGAATGAATTTGAAAGTGCCGAATTCATGAAAAGAAAGATAGTGGTGGTTGTCGTATCGACCACTGGAAATGGTGATGCTCCTCGAAATTGCGATACATTTGTAAGGTATATTCGCAAACGAGCACTTGAAGCTGATATGTTAAATGGGATGGACTACATAGTGCTGGCACTTGGAGATACCAACTATGATAAATTCTGTCACATCGGGAAACTGATCGACAAGCGACTGACAGAACTTGGGGCTTCTCGTATTTCTCCTATGAGCTGCATTGACGAAGGTACTGGTGGTTTGAATGATCAAGTTGAACCCTGGATCGATGGACTGTGGCAAAACTTACGGACTTGCATTCCTATTGGAATCCCTCGCCAGAATTCTGCACATTCTCCCATAGTGAAAAAGTCTTCTATAGTTGGAAATAAAGTATGGTTTCTGTATGGTAGTGAGACTGGCAATGCTGAGTCTATATCAAAGTCACTTCATGCAGACGCGTCGAATTACGGTATTGAATCGGTTTGGGATTGTTTGAATAACTTTGCAGATATTTCCAAAATCTCGGAATGTTCAACTGTTGTGATTATTCTCTCAACAACTGGAAATGGAGACGCACCTCGCAATGCAGACAAGTTTTGGCGGTTTATAAGAAAAAGGAGTCATGCTGCTGATATGCTTCAGAATATGCAATACTTGGTCCTGGGTCTTGGTGATACAAACTACGATCAATTTTGTTTTTGTGGCAAGTATATTGATAAACGCCTGAAAGCATTAGGAGCCAATCGACTGGTCGATATCACATGTGCAGATGAGGCAGTGAATCTAACAGAGACTGTGGAGGCATGGAAATTTATGATGTGGGAGACAGTATCTTCTACTCAGGTATCTTCTACTCAGGTATCTCCTACTCAAGTAACTTCTACTCAAGTGGCATCGCCAATGAAGGATCCCAAATCACCAATGCTCATACTTTACGGTTCAGAAACAGGAAATGCTGAAGCAATAGCGAGACAACTGCAGGACATGGTATTGTCTCATGGATTGGAATCAAATATAGCTTCATTAAACGAGTATGAAAAAGTTGGTTGGCTTGCTTTCAGGTATATTGTGTTTCTCACATCGACTACTGGAAATGGAGATGCTCCTAGAAATGCTGAGAAGTTCATGCGGTATATTCGGAAAAGAACGCATGCAGAAGATATGTTAGAACATCTTGAATACTCGTTGCTAGCACTTGGGGACACGAATTACGATAAATTTTGTAATACCGGTAAGCTGCTCAACAAGCGACTCGGACAATTGGGAGCCAAGCAATTCAATGAATCTGTATATGCAGATGAAGCGGTCGGTATTAGTGAAGTAGTGGAAGCGTGGAAATATTCTATTTTCGGATGTTTGTCTTCAACAGTTTCCTTAGGGACAACAACTTGCACCGTAGTTCAGCCGAAGGAACCTATTGCGCATTTCAATGATATCTGCCCCCATAAAACAATTGAGAGTCTGGTTGCACAAACGAGGCGCCCTGCTACTTTGAATACATGCCTTGTGGTAGCTAGGAATATTGATGAACGGCCGGTGGTCCAGAATATCCGGAACCGATCTCAAAGCGCGTCTATGCATTCCTTTGAAAGTGCCAATCCAAGTGTAGTTGGTACTTCGTCATCGGTACCCATGCATGCACGTGTGATAAGTGGATCCGTTCTTACGTCGCCATTATCTGAAAGAAAAGTTTTGCATTTGGAATTGGGGCTTGTTCATCAAAATGGGCCCGAAGTGCTACCACAATGGCAGCCTGGTGATGCAATTGGAGTTATTTGTCCGAATCCAGACCATTTGGTTTCAGGCTTGCTTGGGCGTTTAGGTTTAAAGGGGTCTTCATTGGTAAATGTGGTTGTCTCGTCTCAGCAGAGTAGCGCAATGTCGGTGAATAAAGCTTTTGTACAAGAACGACTCGTATTTCAAAACATGGATGATATTTGTTCTATTGAAGAGATATTTACCTGGGGTGTTGATGTGACTTCGATCCCTCGTAAGACTTTTCTGAGAATGCTTGCGGAATACTGCAGTGACGAATTACATCACCAGCAACTTTTGTATCTCAGCTCCATTGGTGGAAAAGAAACATTTTCTGTGATGTTTGAATTGCAAAAACCTAATTTGTTGGAAATACTGACTATGTTTCCATCTTGTAATCCGCCCTTGGAAGTTCTATTATTTGGCCTGCCACAACTTGCCCCTAGATTTTACTCCATAGCCAACTCTCCTTTAGGACCAGAAGGGTGTTCTCGTATTGCAATCGCATTCACCGTCATCGACAATCTTATTGAACTTCCACTATTGCACGGGAAACTTATTAGACGACAACGAGGTATATGCACTTCATGGTTAGAATCCCTAGCCAATCATTTAGATTCCTCTGATTCTATTAAAGTATTCATTCGGAATTCAAGTGCTTTTCATATGCCTGGAAATTTCGAGTCGCCAATAATTATGGTTGGGCCTGGAACGGGGGTCGCACCTTTCATTGGATTTATTGAACATCGAAAGTATTTAAAGGGGCTTCAAGAATCGGCTGATAATGATTTGTATGCGGGAAATTGGAGAGGAGTTCGAGAGATATCCAGTGGTGATTTTGATGGTCTTACATTGGAGCGTAAAGAATATCCTGTATCCAAATTCGCAGAAATGTCGCTTTATTATGGCTGTCGACAAAAGGATGTTGATTTTTTATTCAAAGACTTTCTATTGAGAGAGGAGAAATCAAAGCAAGTGACTCTTCGTTGCGCCTTTTCAAGAGAACGAGGTCAAGAGAAAACGTATGTCCAGCGTCTTATGGAGTTAGATGGCGAATCTATTGCGAAGTGTTTGATTGAAAAGAATGGCTATCTTTTTGTCTGTGGGGACGGTGTTAAAATGGCAAAAGAAGTGCATCAAACACTTCAGGAGATAATTATACAACATGGGCACATGACGCAAATTCAGACCACCCAGTTCTTAACTGAGATTGCCAAACGAGGGAGGTACACCAGAGATATTTGGTCTTGAGCATTTATCTTTTCTCTCTATGACAGAGAGTTTTATTAATTTTAAAAATGAAGTAGAAGAAAGTGGATTAGAAATTCAATTTGAATGTATAAATCTGAGGGTCTACCAAATAAAACGGCCATTTTTCATTTGTTGAGGTTCAATGGGCTGCGGTGTAACAAAACCTGTTATACCATTGCAAGGAAACCATGAAGATCCACAATCCAACCTAGATACTGAAAAGCAAATTTCAAACAGTGAACATCTAAAATACAAGACTGAAATACAAGTTTCGATTTCAAACAAACCCGCCAAGAAAACCAATGGTTCCACCACGTTTCAAGTCTCATCACACAAAGGTGCTAGTGCAATGACTCACGATAATCAGGATTCATATAGAATCGAAGAAAAGTTATCCGATGATGTCTTTTTCGCTTGTGTGCTAGATGGGCATGGTCCTCACGGGGCCTTGATTTCGAAAATCGCGACAGAATTTTTTGTCGACCAATCCAAGAAAAAACTTGAAGGAACCACTTTCGAAGATGCTGAATTTGGATGGGATCATTTTATAGAGTCCCTGTTTTCCGAGTGTGATGCGCATATCTCTCAGCACGAAGATATTGGTTTTCGATCAAGATTATCTGGTACAACCGCCACCATCGTATTTATTGAAGGTATGGTGGTTCACACAGGGCATGTCGGTGATAGTAGAACCATTTTGCATTCAGAACGAAATGGTCTTGAGATTATAACCAAGGACCACAGGTTAGATGACGATGAGGAACGTTTAATTATAGAAACTAAAGGAGGAATAGTCCGAGGAAATGGAGGTTCACTTCGAGTGTATTTAAGTGACGCTCAAAAGGAAGAATTGTGCTTGCCTATAGCCGATCAACTTCCTGGTCTGATGTTATCGCGAACACTGGGAGACGAGCTTGCAAAGAAAGCCGGCTGCGTCGCCAAACCAACTGTGGCTCACACGAATTTGTCTGTAAAAGGCGACTGCTTCTTAATTTGCGCTTCAGATGGGGTATGGGATATGCTTCTCAATGAAGTGGTAGTAAAACTTGCGCAATCTGGTGGCATTGAATCAGTTGTACAAGAAGCTTTGAAAAGCTGGGAAGCAGTCAACCAAGCAGACAATATAACAGCAATCATGATATCATTGAAAGATGCTTCATAAGACTCGGATTTAATTTCCCACCTATTTGAATGTGAGACACTATTACATTTATATATAGTACTTACCACACGGTATTGTTACAGTATTGCTTCCGTTAAGAAATGAAGGGAGAATGCTGGGATCGATTGCTTGTTGAAGGCGGTCTAATCCTTTTTTACCACTAAATATTCGAACTTTTTTCCTAGTTTCCTCCACGATAAAATATTTTGCGACTTTCCAAGTGGCCCAGAAAATAGCAGGTGGTCTTGTTATGAAAATAGTTTTGAATGACTCTGGATAGTGAGGGTCGACTTCTGACGCCAGTAACTTCATCATCTTTAGCAGCGCACTTACATATGCTTTTACGGGAGACATTGGCCTTGGAGTTTCACCTTTATTATAACCTAAATCTAGAATCAGGATTCCGTTGCCTTTTGGAAAATTTCTCCATGATGTTTCAAGCATATGTATGTTGAACTGAACTAAACTCTCGGCAGAGAATTCCCGTAGAAGGCCTGGAAAATCCACCATAGATAGTCTGTAGATAACCACTGGATCTCCGGAGGGCATGTGTCCCAGGTTGCATACCGGATAGTATTGATTCAATTGCTTGGCAAAAGTAGTGGATAGGTTTCGAAATGTTTCGTGAATTTCGTCGATACCGTATTTTTGTCGCCATCCACTCGAATATTTCAAATATTTTATAGCAGTATCAGGATTCATCTTATGCCCATACAAGTACCGTATTATGTAAACATCTTGCAATTGTTTCATCCAAACGAAAGATCTATCATCAGTCTCTTTTACATTACGGATAAATTCCTTGACTAATTCCAAATTGACTAAATCAGCAGCAGTCAATTCTGTTTCGTTTACAACTGAAGGTGTCTCATCCTGTTCATATTCTTCCATTTCAACCATTTCAAATGTATCTTCATCGCTCATTACTTGTTTACACACAATGGATTGTGACGAAGTCAGTACATTATCTAATACGTGTATTAACATTCGTAACCCTAATTCCTACGACTCACCACGACTAAAAACTCATATATTGTTTTTGTGAAAATTCCTCGACAAATCTATTATTATGCAAGACTTATCTGAATTCAAATTTGGCTCATTGACTCCTTTTGCGGAACCCAGTTGGTATGATAGCCGCAATACTTCGCCATACTACA
>Ga0209491_10011848_pt1 | contig 10199 bp, 14 predicted proteins | sample BON02_FD_187213 | JGI IMG/M metagenome (GOLD analysis project Ga0209491, IMG submission 187213) | Freshwater microbial communities from Lake Bonney liftoff mats and glacier meltwater in Antarctica - BON-02 (SPAdes) (version 2) | ecosystem: Environmental > Aquatic > Freshwater > Ice > Glacier...
TATTGAGGAGATTGAAGCGATTGGTATTGAACGTGACCTTGCCGGGTTACCAATGGCATACGTCCCACCAGAGTACCTTTCACCGACTGCAACAAGCGCACAGAAAGCAGTCCTCCAGTCTGTTACTGAGATTGTGCAAAACATTAAACGGAACGAGCAGGAAGGTGTCGTGTTCCCTGCCGCTTACGACTCCAACGGTAACCGTGTCTTTGACTTGACTCTCCTGTCGGCTTCTGGTTCACGACAGTTTGACACCGGGGCAGTAATCCAACGTTACGATCAGAGAATCACAATGACGTTGCTGTCCGACTTCCTACTCCTCGGTTCTGATCGGGTCGGTTCGTTTGCTTTGGGTTCCACGAAAGTAGACTTGTGGACTCTCGCCGTGGACTCTATCGCTAAGTCAATCGCTGAGGTAGTAAACCAATTCGCTATCCCGCGCCTCCTAAAACTAAACGCTATGCGTACCGACAAAATGCCGTACCTGACTTACGGCTCCGTCAGTAATGTTGTTCTTCCAGAGGTCGCAGACTTCGTATCGAAACTGGTTACTGCCGGTGTACTCACCCCGGATCACGGTTTGGAGTCGTACCTTCGTGGCCTCGCTGACCTTCCCGAAGCGGAACCTGTCCTGTAATGCTCGTGTTTAAGGCTCGCCCTAGACGCGACCCGGCACAAAGGGTGGATCTTACTGAGTCGCAGAAACGGATCATGCGTTTACTGAACACAGCGATGAACGAGGTTCGTCGGGAGGTTATTCGTGATGAAGGGAAACTCCTTGACGCGATAGAACACTTGTCGCTGGACAAGATTGTGAACATGGTGACAGATGAGCCGTGGCTAGAGATGCAGCGTCAACTTCAGGAAGAGTTGTTGGGGGAACTAAACGACGCAGGTAAGAGGGTGAAACTTCCCGCTATTCAGAAAGCCACTATCACTTACAGTTTCAACGCGACACGACCAGAGGCCGCAGCGTGGGCGCAACTTGAAGCCGGGAAAATGGTGAGTCAGGTCATTGAATCCCAACGTGACGTTGTTAGGGATTACGCTTCTCGCGCAAGCATGGGTGAGTTCACTCCGAGGCAAGCAGCCCGTGGTTTGCGTGACGTTGTTGGTTTAACCACGCAGCAATCTGGGTGGGTGCAGAACTTTCGTGACAACGAAATCGGTCGTCAAATGGCGACGGGTAAGAACTTCGATCAGGCTTACGCCGCGAGTGAGAAAGCCACCGACCGTTACCACAATAAGATCCATAGGTATCGCACGGAGACTATTGCCCGTACCGAAACTTTGAGGGCTTCTAACGAGGGAAGGAACATGGCGTGGGATCAGGGTCTTGCTGAGGGTTACATTGACCCGAACGCGACAAAAAAGTGGTCGGCTAATGCGGGGGCTTGCCAGTTGTGTTCACCTTTGGATGGGGTAACAGTTCCGCTTAAAGGAACGTTCCCCTCCGGTGATCCACCCCGTCACCCGAACTGCCGTTGCACTGTTCTTCTTACTGACGCTATCCCGACTGATATTGCTTCGATGACTGACGCTCAATTAGACGCTGAAATAAATAGTCTTTTAAGCGAGTTTCCTGATGCCGGGATGGGTAAGTCTGTTTCGTTATCAAATGACGAGTTCGACATTATGAAAAGGGATAGCGGGAAGGATCACATAGTGGGCCGTAACTCGAATGGCTCACCGATTTTCACGCCGGAGAGACAAGCCCTTCACGATAAGATTGTGAACGATAATTTAATGGGGATTAAGTCAAGTCAAGAGCCAACCTTCACAATGTTGGGGGGCGGCCCTGCGTCTGGTAAGACAACTGAACTTGGCTCAATAGCGGGTGTGGGTTCTCGCGGAAGTGCGACTGTTAACCCTGATGCCATAAAAGAATTGCTACCTGAATACAACAAAATGTTGGCGGCAAAGAACGCGGAAGCAGCGGCGTTTGTTCACGAAGAATCTTCTTATATTGCTAAGAGAGTTCAGGCGGCTGGTTTTGAAAGAAAAATAGACATGGTTCTGGATGGGACAGGGGACGGCGGCGATAGTAGTTTGTTGTTGAAGATAAATAACGCTAAGGAAAACGGTTACACGGTTCGCGGAGTGTACGCAACTATTACCGTTGACGAGGCCATAATCAGGTCAACTTCTCGCGCCGTGAAAAGCGGCAGAGAGGTTCCTATTGAGGTGATAGCCGTTACTCATGCGCGAGTTTCAAAGGCTTTTCCTACTGCTGCGAAGTACATGGATCAGGTGGATCTGTACGACACTACTGTGAGGAATACCCCAAGGATTATAGCGAAAGGGGAGGGTGGTATATTGAGAGTGTTAGATGAGGGTTCCTACGAGGAGTTTTTAAGAAAGGCTGATTTATGATTAGCGACGAATATGTAAGCCGCATGGCAAGAGAAATAACCATGAATGTTCCCAGAAAAGAATCGTTAGTTCCAATAAACGCAGAGACTACGAAATACTGGAACAGGCTGGTTAAACAGATAGCGAAAATTAAGGCTGACGGACGTACTGTTGAGATTCCTTTTGAGACTCCTAGCGTTGATCTGGTTGACCCAAAAATGATCGTTGAAATAAAATAACTTCCAGAGTTCACGGTAACAACTGTTAGCGGTAAACTAGCGTTATGGATCTCCTCGCTCAGATAGAAGCACTCACCGTAAGCCAGTTGGCTACCCTCTCTAAACGGGATGACGCTACGGGGATTCTTGCCGAGTACCGGCTGGCAGCATTAACAAACTCACCTGCACCGTCACGGGAAACAGTTGTGACGGGTGAAGGCTACGCGATTGTTGCGGCTAATGGGGAACTGAAGCGGCTAGAGGTTGACGGGTATTACGCCACTTCTGACGATGCAGAGGATCGTTTAGAGGAGATCCGATATTTTGAGAACGCTGTTATCCGTGAGGGTTCCTTTGTGTCTTGGAACTCTAGCGGGGGCAGGGCACGGGGTAAGGTGGAAAGAATCCTACTGGAGGGGAGCGTCAAAGTTCCCGGAACGTCTTTCACGATCAACGCTGAGCCTGACAATCCCGCTGTCCTTATTCGGTTGTGGAGAAAAACCGCTGACGGTTGGAATGAAACGGACACTGTTGTTGGTCACAAAATGAGTACTCTGACAAGTATCGAACCGTTGTCGAAGGAATCCTTTGAACCGCCGTTAGGCGTACAGGAATCAGGCCAACAGGCACTTGACTGGATTGCGGAAGGTCACGCGGGGGACGGTTTCACGGATGTGGGTCGTGCACGGGCTTCTCAACTGGCACGGGGCGATAATGTTTCACGGGAAACAATCGGGCGTATGGCTTCTTTCCTTGCACGTCACGAGGGCAACTCAAGTGCTGAGGGCTGGAATTATGGGGAGGACGGCTTCCCGTCACCGGGACGTGTTGCTTATGAGGCGTGGGGTGGTGCGGAAGGGAAAACGTGGGCTGACTCCATCATGGGGCGTGAGAAGGCTGCTTGCCCTATCGCAACTTACAGTGTTCCCGTGAACTTGAAGAACCGGCAGACCGCTATTGAGGTTGCTGATTATGGCCCGTTAAATCCGGGGCTACCTAACGATGAGTATTGGGAGCATCTCGCAACTTATTTCGATGTGACCCCGGTGGAGGCACGATCAACTGTGTGCGGTAATTGTGCCGCGTTCGATCAGACAAGCCACATTGAGGACTGTATCGTTGAAGGTTTGAGTGGGGATAGTGAAGATCCGTATGACGTTGTTGAGCAGGGGGATCTGGGTTACTGCCGGGTGTTTAAGTTTAAGTGCGCTTCTGCCCGGACATGTTCGGCGTGGATTGCAGGCGGCCCGATAGTAGATGATGAACCGTTGGAGTTGGCGAAAGCAAAGTTTGTTCGTAAGTCAGAGGATCGCCAGTTCACTCTTGGCCCTCTGTATGTTCCCGATTTTATGGATGCTCATGGGGAGTGGACTGACCCGGATACTTTACAGGCCGCTGTGTGGGGCTGGGTGAACTCTGGTGATCGCAGGATTTTCTTGCAGCATGATCGTGACGTTGAGGCTGGTAGTTGGGTGGAGGTTATGACGATGCCGCAGCCGTGGACGGTGGACATGCTGGGGTCGGATGGTTCTGTGGCGGGTGAGGTGACGTATCCGGCTGGGACGGTTTTCCTTGGTGTTATCTGGAATGATGAGTCGTGGGCGAAGATTAAGCGCGGTGAGTTGCGCGGGTATTCGATTGGGGGCATGGCGGGGAGTGTTTATGCGGAGATGCCGGAGGACGCTGTCCGTGAGGGTGTTGAGGTTCCCGGCTAGGTTAATGTTTAATGGAGTTTTAAGGGGCTTCTAACGGGGTTTCCCTTCATGGTTGGGTGATTACAAGGGGATTATTGTTAGGGGCTACTGGAGCCTTGTTTGTGGGGGTGGTTTATTTACCCCCCCCGCTGATTAAGCACTAGGGGGTCATGCTATGGTTGGCCTATCGGAACAAGGGGTTCCGAGAAAAGGGGCAATAAAATGAAAGATACAAAAATACAACCAGAACTAGGAATGGGCGCGACTATCTGTGGATATTCCGACCGCCACGCAGCCACAATAATTGGGATGACCTACTTTTCATCGGGCACAAGAAAAGGCGAAGTAAAGGCTGTCACGGTTCAACGGGACAAGGCAACGCGCCTAGAAATAGATCCTGTCTACGGAGTTTATGGCAAACAGGATTATTCCTACGAAGCCGACACCGATGCTTATGAAGAAACCTACACGTTGCGTAAGAATGGTCGCTGGACGGTTAGTCCCGGCTACGATACAAGCAGTCTCTGGATCGGGACTCGCAGGGAGTATTACGACTACTCGTTCTAAAAGTTACACCCCCCTTGTATAGGGCAGGGGGGGGAATGTTACACTTGAATAGTAGGGCGGCAAGGGGTCGCCCAATAACAAAGGGGAAAAAAATGAACGCAACGCAGAAAGAACTCAGAGACAACTCCATTGAAAAAAATGTTGTTCGACTTCACCTCAAGCAGTCAGAGGTGCTTGAACTAATCGCCCAACTCGCCAAGCACGGCCGTGATGACGTTGACTTTCAACTGTCAGTCAGGTCAACACCTCACGAAGGTGGCCGTCTAGCCTTCATCAACCTAAATGGATTCTCAGGAATCCTAACAACCGCAACCGAACAATTCGTTGCACTGAAAGAAACGCCATGAAACTTACCCGCCGTGGAGAACTGGTCATATACCCGCTGTTTGTGTTGGCGATTGTTGCACTCATGGGTTTCGCTGGCTGGATCGAAGGAGGCATCTAATGAACGTGTTTATCAAAAGCAACGGTAGAGTCATGGTGGCGTACAGTTACGGGAAACCCGTCGTGGGCTGGAGCAGGGTGAAGCAGCAACTCGTAAACCCGTACACGCATGAACCAATAAGTCACGCAACCATGCTGGAGTTCACCACGCTACTTGAGCAGTCACAAAAATGAGTTAGCGTGTTCCTCTAGTACACTAACAACCTAGACCCCGCCCGGAGTTGAGCGCACCCCTTACGCTCCTCCGGGTGGTTTTTTTATGCCCGGCGAAATCAGTGTACGATTAGGACACTACGAGTTGGAGGTGTCCGTGCCGCGCAAAGCCCCAAAAATGACTGAACTGGTTATTGAGGAAACTTCCGGCGTGGATCACCCTGCCCACTTGCATGAGGGGTGGCTCGTAATGAAGGCCGCTAACCCGGAAACCGTGGCAGACGTTCAACGTAACCTGCCGGAACCTATGGAGGCACTAATGGAAGAAACCACGGAGGTCGTGGAAGAACTGAAGGCAGAAGATATGCCGGAAGAAAAAATGGAAGACGAAGTTAAAGACGCTGAAGAAGACTTGATGGTCGCTATGGCCCGTATCACTGAACTGGAAGCCCGGATCGCTGAAATGGAATCCGCTATGGAAGAACCTGACATGGAAGAAGTAGCAGCGATGGATGGTGAAGAAATGTTGGACAAGGAGATGCTTGCACTCGCAAAGTCCTCCAGTCCTGACGTTCGTACCGCTATCGTCAAAATGGCTCGTGATAAGGCAGTTGCTGAAAAGGCACTCGCTGTCGAACGGGAAACTTACGCTGATGCGGAAGCCACCACGAAAGCGAAAGCCGCTTACAGCCACCTGTCTGTTGCCCCTGACAAGATTGGCCCTGCCCTTCGTCGGCTGGCCGGTATTGACTCGGATCTGGCAAAGAGCATTGAGGATGCGCTCGCAGCAGCGGACGCACAAAACGAATCGGCTGACATTTTCTCTGAGGTCGGTAAAGGCTTTACCGTTAAAGGTGACGCTATCGACAAAATATCTTCCCTCGCTAAAGCAGCGGTAGCAGAGGGCAAGTTCGCAACCATTGAGCAGGCTTACGCTCAAGTTGCAACCGAAAACCCTGCACTCTATAACGACTACCTGATTGAGAAGGGAGCCTAATCATGGCTTACGAATTTTCTAACGCAGCGGTCAAGACAACCTTTACCGCCGGTGAGGATCTTTCCGCTGCTCAATTCAAGTTTGTGAAGGTTGACAATGGAACAGGAAACGTTGTTGCTGTTAGTGGCGCAACCGACCGTCCCGTTGGAGTCCTACAAAACGCGCCTACGAGTGGTCAAGCCGCAGAGGTAACCATTGTTGGTGGAACCAAGGTGAAGGCTGGAGGCTCCGCATCCCCGGGGCAGCCATTGTTCTCTAACGGTTCAGCCGTTGGTGTCACTCTCGCTTTCGGCACAACTGGTTCAGCGGCTTTCGTTGTCGGTGCTTTCATTGAAGTTGCCGCTTCGGGTTCCATTGTTTCAGCCGTCATCAACTGCGCCGCACCCGGTCGCGGACTCTAGGAGGAATAGAAATGCCACAACCAACCGGCTCACAGGTACATGTTGACGCGATCCTGACCAATGTGTCAGTCGCCTACATGCAGAAGGCTGAAAACTTTATCGCGGACAAGGTGTTCCCTATTGTTCCCGTAGATAAGCAGTCCGACAAGTATTTCGTGTACGACAAAAACGATTGGCTTCGTGATGAAGCGCAGGTTCGCACTGACGGCACTGAGTCCGTGGGTTCCGGGTACAACATCAGTACAGCAACCTATTACGCTGATGTGTACGCGATCCATAAGGACATTGGTGACCAGACTCGCGCTAACGCTGACGCTCCTATCAACGTTGATCGTGAAGCGGCAGAGTTCGTTACCCAACGGCTCCTGACCCGTCGTGAGATCCAATTCGTCAGTGACTTTATGACTGGCGGCGTGTGGGGTAACACAGCAACAGGTGTTTCTGGTGTTCCTTCCGGTGGGCAGGTTCGTCAGTGGAGTGACTACGTCAACTCTGATCCCATTAACGACATTGAAGAAGCCAAAGCAGATATCCTTTCTGTTACTGGCCTTTCAGCGAACACACTGGTTCTCGGGTACGACGTTTTCCGTCAACTGAAGAACCATCCTGATCTCGTTGACCGGATCAAGTACACATCGTCACAAACGATCACTGAAGACATGCTGGCTCGCATGTTTGACATTGAGCGTGTACTTGTATCGAAGTCAATCAAAGCCACGAACGCTGAAGGTGCTACTGGTGCTTATGCGTTCACTACCGGCAAGAGTGCGCTTCTCGCTCACGTCGCTCCGGCTCCCGGCCTGTTGACTCCTTCCGCTGGTTACATCATGCAGTGGACTGGTGTTTCGGGTGGACTCGGTGCAACAATCGGAACCTCCTCGTTCCGTTTGGATTCACTTCGCGCAACTCGTATCGAAGCGGAACTCGCTTTTGATAACAAAGTTGTTGCCGCTGATCTTGGGTACTTCTGGCAAACAGTTGTTGCTTAATTAAATCCGCGAACGACGGCGGGATCATCCTTGATTTAAGGGATGATCCCGTTAGTCATTTCTGGACTACAATAAACTGGAGGAGGATGTTATGGCTTTCACATATTCAGGTAATCCGGGGTCGTCTACTCGTGATCTGGTGCGGTTCCTCATTACGGACACTAATGCGGCTGAGCCGTTGTTTCAGGACACGGAACTTGATTACCTAGTTACCACATGGGAAAACGGTTACACAGCCGCTATCGCAGCGGTACGCACCCTTATAGGGCGTGTGGCAGATGGGTCAAGCGAGTCTAAGAAGGTTGGGGACTTGTCGCTTGCTTCGTCTACTGGATCTTCTACCGGGAAACTGTTGAGCCTTATTCAGCAACTAGAAACTGCGCGGTTTAGTTTGTACCCTGCCGCGCCTATCGTTAACCATAATTCCCTGATTAAAACAGTGGAGAAAAAAGACGAGGATTCTGGGAGCGACTTCGTGCTAGGGCAGATGGACAACAAAACGTGAGCATTGAAACAGCGTACCTAGAATTGTTTTCCGAAACGGTAACGATTTTTGCCGCGTCTACTATGGACGCTTACGGCAAATGGTCTTACTCTGCGAGTGTGAGCGTACCGGCTCACCTTGTGTCGGAAACAAGAATGACTGTTGCACCTGACGGACGTGAGGTTGTTGAGACAGGGAAGGTTTACTTGTACGGGCAGGTAAATGTGACAACTGATTCGAAAATCCTTTTCGCAGACGGTTCACTCCCCACCATTATTGGTGTTGAGAAGCCACACGATCAGGTGGCTTGGCATCATACTGTTGTTAGCGTAGGTAAATAGTTATGAAAATGTCTGTGCAGATGGACGGGGCAAGAGAACTCAACGAACTTTTAAGCCGGGTTGCTTCGTTTGGTTTTGTTAAAGAGTTCGAGCAGGCGATGTTTTCTACTGCTAACGAGGTTTTGAATCAGTCCAAAAAAATTGTTCCTGTTGATCTGGGTGCATTGAAAGACAGCGGCAAGGTGGAAAAGCCTAAACGTTCGGCTACCGGGGTGAGTGTAGAAATAACTTACGGTGGAACATCCGCACCCTACGCCTTGTATGTTCACGAGGATCCTTCGGCTCAGCACAAAGCCGGGAAGTCTTACCACTTTCTTAAAACACCTGTGGATGCTGCGAGAACAACTTTTGTTAATGACCTTAAGAGAAGATTCATTAGTTACCTGCGGAGGAAGTAATGCTTGCAGAGTTAGCATCTAAACTTGTTTCCGCTTCCGTGGGGACACTTGCAACGGACTTGTTCCTTGGGATAATCCCGGATAAGCCTGACTTGTGTGTTGCTTTGTACGAGTTTTCTACTGTTGCTCCACTGGAAACGTTAGGCAACATGGATGCCACTTTGGAGCGTCCCGGTGTTCAGGTTTTGGTTCGATCCGGTCGTAACGATTACGTTTCTGGTCGAAACAAAATGGTTGAAGTCAGAAACATTTTAACGAACATTACTGACGAAACAATTTCGGGTGTTCGGTTCCTCCGCGTGTCCCCTGATTCGAGTATTAACTCTATTGGGGTGGATGAGAACGGTCGCCCTAAGTTTACTTTGACGTTATCCGTTGTGACGGAACGGTAATGGACGAATACGGTAAGGGTTCAGTTTCTGTTGAACGGCCTCGTTGTTGGCGTTGCAACAAACTACTTGCTGAACTGGTCACTTCCCCGTGGCGTATCGCATGTCAGAGGTGTCGCGCCGTCAACCAACAGGAGTAATTTTGTCCCTGAAAGATGAGTTTACTAAAGCCCTGCAAAATCAACCTGAGCCGCCGCGCCGTAAAAGGTGGACTCCCGGTGTTGTGTGGGACGGTGACGAGGGAACTGTCACGACTTCTACTATCGCGGGTGAACGTAACCCTGACTGGGATCATGTTCTTCGTCATTGGGGTCTTGACCCGGAACTTTTTGAGGTTGTGGAGCCTGTCCTTTTTAATTCGTGGGGCGGGGAGGATGGGGGGAATAACCGGCAGTACAAGGCACGGGTTATCCGTCGGACAATTTCGGGTGTTGATCTGGAGCCTTTGATTAAGGAAGCGTTGAGAAGGAAGCCTTCGAAGAAAGTGTTCGAGGGGGAGGGTGTTCTTAACGTGGTTCTTGCTGACTGGCAGATAGGCAAGAATGACGGGGATGGACTTGAGGGAACCATTGAGCGTGTCATAAACGCCCGAGAAGGGGTCATACGCAGAGTTAAAGAGTTGCGGAGTATTGGTAGGGGCATCTCGAAACTAAACGTCCTATGGACAGGGGATTCCATTGAAGGGTGTGTCGGTTTTTACCCGTCACAAACTTTTAACGTCGAACTTGACAGGAGAGATCAGGTGAAAGTAACCCGCAGACTTCTCCTAGAC
>Ga0209491_10011854_pt1 | contig 10198 bp, 10 predicted proteins | sample BON02_FD_187213 | JGI IMG/M metagenome (GOLD analysis project Ga0209491, IMG submission 187213) | Freshwater microbial communities from Lake Bonney liftoff mats and glacier meltwater in Antarctica - BON-02 (SPAdes) (version 2) | ecosystem: Environmental > Aquatic > Freshwater > Ice > Glacier...
TAAATCTGTTTAAAAAATATGACTTTCAGCAATGGGGTTATTTACCTCAAATTGCCGAACTCAATGGAATTGACAGAGATTTAGTGATTTTGGGAAGACAAGTATAGGATGTACGATCGATTCTGACTCATAGCTTGTACCAGTCGATCATTAATCACAGCATGGACTCAGGCTACCCAAACGCGTTAGAAGTCGGAGATTTGGATTGGTACAAAATGTCAGTACGATCGTTGGCAGAGCCTCTCCCCTGGAGAATCGCCCAGATTAGACCATAGTTAATCATACAAAAATACGCACTAATCCCTAAAGAATGACTGCTTTTAGCACTACACAGCCGATTATCCGCCGCAAACAACATGCTTTAGATGTGCAAGATCTTGAAGGACTCCTGCACATCCACATCCAAATCAAAGACTTAAAATTATTCTCTAGCTTTTATACCCGCATCGACCAGGTTTTTGTGTTGTGGGGTACTATTACTACGGTCATCTTCTTTACAGCTCAATTTTTAACTCTCAGTTGGGCAACTCAGGCAATGCTCTGGTCGGTTTTGACGCTGGTTGGCTCATGGGGTACTTGCCGTTTGGCTTGGTATTGGGTGACGGTAGAGCGATTGCGCTGGGTGGTATATACGTGGGTCGGACTGATGATTGGTGGCGTACTATTGACCAATTGGGGCATCTTTGGCGGCGGATGGGTGGTATTGCCACACCTGTGTGAAGTGTGGCTGGGGCTAAGTGGGATCGGATATCTGGTAACGGCTTGGGGACTACGCTCTCGCGCATTTTTGGTGAGTTGTTTGCTGCATTTCGGTGCGATCTCATTTCTATCTTGCGCCCCCGAGTGGCAGTTTCTCCTGACTGGTATTGTCACTGCTGGTAGTCTATTCCTATTGGCAGAAGTGCAATGGGATATGCACTCTATCGATGATGCTCAACTATTGACAGTGGAGCAAAAGCAGTTCAACCACAAACAGCGCGAACTTCGAGAGTTAGATCTATAGGAATATTTAATTAGATATTTTCAATATCATCAGCAAAAATTGTTTTAAATTCTCATCCTTTTGGATGATTTTAGCGTGGACTGACTCAGTTAGCATAGAGATATAGAATCAGTAATTAATTCCTGTTGCTATTACAGTTATTTTCCTTATTTACATAAGATATCCAAAGCACTGGATGAGGGTTATGTCGCAGTGACTCAGTGCTGCCCACCGTAAGAGAGCGACGGTAGGAGGGCAGACGGTGCAGAAAATAGCGATCGAAATATCATTTTAAGTGTAGGTATCGATCGACTAAATATCCAGATATTGTAGAGTTTCTGTCGCTTCCTCTACTTAATTTCTACTAACGGGGAACTAAACTTCCCACCAGAGCGATCGAAGGTAGAAAATATCTGGATAATTTTATTTGAAGTAATTCACTTCAATTTTTGATTTTGACTTAATCCAAAATCAAACATCCCGCTTGGTGCGCTTCCATAGTCGTCGGCGCGGGTTACTCATTACCTTTGTACCCGACAGTAGAGCCGTGGAAACCCGCGCCGAGCAGCGCATCCGCAAAATCAAAAATACCGCTTGGTGCGCTTCCATAGTCGTCGGCGCGGGTTACTCATTACCTTTGTACCCGACAGTAGAGCCGTGGAAACCCGCGCCGAGCAGCGCATCCGCAAAATCAAAAATCAAAAGTTTTCTCTGTCAACTGTCAACTGTTTAACTCTACGCGGCACTTCATGAGTCATCAGATCGTATGCCATCCGCGTATTTGGAAAAATCGCTCGTGCTGCTTGTAATAGATCGTCAAGCACGATCGCATTGCCTGGAGCGTAGCGGGGGCTAAAATGAGTTAAGATCAGTTCCTTAGCTCCAGCACCCAAAGCCACTTGAGCCGCCATCGTCGAAGTAGAGTGCAGCCTGTCAAACGCCATCTCGGCATCTTGGTGGGCAAATGTAGATTCATGAATCAAGACATCGGCATCAGCCGCTAATTCAACCGCATTGTCACAATAGACGGTATCGGTACAATAAACAAATTTACGCCCAATTTCGGGGTCGCCACACAAATCTCGACCATTAATCACTCTACCGTCGGGTAAAGTTACCACCTCACCATTTTTTAACTTCCCATAAATTGGCCCTGAAGGAATATTCAATTCTTTTGCCTGCTCTAAATTAAATCTACCAGATCGATCGGTTTCGCTGACGCGATAGCCATATGCTGGTACCTTGTGCTTGAGCGGAATACAAGTAACTGTAAAATCTGCCTCACGATGAACTACTCCAGGCTCGATCGTGTGTACTTTCAGCGGGTAGTTTAAGTGAGTATAGGAATACTTTTGACACGCCCGCAGATATTCATCCAATCCTTTAGGACCATAGATATCAATTCGATCTGGACTACCTGCCATGCCATATGTAGCCAACAATCCCATCAAACCAAAAATATGATCGCCATGCAGATGAGTGACAAAAATTCGCCGAATCTGGCTGATTTTGACATCGCAGCGGAGTAATTGATGCTGGGTGGCTTCACCACAATCAAATAGCCATACTTCTGCTCGTTGAGGGAGATTGAGGGCAATACTAGAAACATTGCGCGCCCTAGTGGGGACACCAGACGATGTGCCAAGGAAGGTAATTTGCACGTTATTCGATCGCTTTTAGTCGGTATCTAATTATAAATGATGATACTCGGTTTAAATCAGGGGGTAGACGATCGAGCGTAGAGAGTAGTAGGGTGATGGAAATAGGAATTTAAACTCTAATCTACTATGAAAATAAATTCTGGTGATACCACCCAAGAGCCAAGAATTGAGCTGGTACCGCTCATAGATGTGATTTTTTGTATTTTGACATTTTTTCTATTAGCAGGGCTACAGGTAGCCAGACAACAGGCGATCGGTGTCGATATTCCTAAGGCTTCCAGCGGTGCGCCAGCCGCGCGAGAACTGCTGATGGTTACGCTCAATGACAAGGGGCAACTATTTTTAGAGCAGCAACCGATGTTAGTCCCTGGACAATTGATCGAAGCAGTCAGACAGTATCGTCAAGTACGTCCCAATAGCTCGATCGTCTTGTATGCTTCCAAACAGGTTAGCTACAATCAGGTCGTGGAAGTCCTCGACGCGCTCAGAGGTGTTGCTGGCGATCGAGTCGCACTAGCAACTTTACCCACGAATACTACCGCTCCCACTCCCCCAGTTATCGACAATATCACAGGATCCCCAAACCCAGACAAGCCCTACCAAGGCGTAAACCCAGCCAATCCTGGAGCTGTAAATCCTGGTGTTGCACAGCCAAATCCTGGAATCGTACCTGGGATTGCACCAAATCCTGGATCTGTAAATCCACCCCCAGGCTCATTTGCACCCCCACAATTCAATCCCACTCCTGTAGAACCAACTCGATCGCCAACTCCGATTAAGTCCCCTTAGAATTGAGGAGTAAATAAGTAGCAATCGAACACTGATGTCTAATTTGACACAGGTTCAGGAGTAGGATCTAAAACTTCGATCGCTAAATTTACCTACAAGTATCGATTGCGTCCTTCAAGGCATATACAACTCGTTGCTGTTCCTCGAAAGTAAGCTCGGGGAACATCGGCAAAGATAGCACCTCATGACTGACACGTTCGGTATTGGGGAAACTCCCGACTGGGTGGCCGAGATCTTGATACACCGCCTGTAAATGTAAAGGCAAAGGGTAATAGATCATCGAGATTACTCCAGCTTCTTGGAGACTAGCACGAACTCGGTCGCGGTGAGCTGCGGCATCTGTTCCTGTCGGTGCAACTACCCTAATCGTGTATTGATTCCAGGCGGATTCACCCCCAGATGTGACTTGTGGGGTAATAATTCCAGGAATATTGGCAAGTAGCTGTTGATAGCGGGTGGCGACAGCGGATCTTTGTTGATTCCAGAGATCGAGATGTGGGAGTTTTACCCTAAGGATCGCTGCTTGAATCGCATCGAGCCGACTATTGACACCGATCGCTTCGTGATAATATCGCTGACGGCTGCCATGTTCCCGAAACATCTGCAAATCGGCAGCTAACCTAGCATCATTGAGCGTAATCGCGCCGCCATCTCCACAAGCACCGAGGTTTTTGGTAGGAAAGAAGCTAAAACAACCAAAATGTCCGATGCTGCCGACTGGTTTACCTTGCCATTTTGCCCCCGTTGCTTGGGCACAGTCTTCGATGACAGTGAGATGATGCTGGGTAGCTATTGACATGAGCTTCGTCATATCCACCGGATTTCCGAATAGATGCACGGGCATAATTGCCTTAGTGCGAGGTGTAATTGCCGCAGCTAATTGACTCAAATCGAGATTGAAAGTAGCGAGATCGATATCGACAAATACTGGCTTTGCGCCCACTCCACTAATAGTTTCGGCAGTAGCAATAAAGGTAAAGGGAGTAGTAATTACCTCATCCCCAGCACCGATATTCATCGCTCTCAAGGCTAGGTATAAAGCATCTGTACCAGAATTGCAACCAACACATGCAGTAGTGCCGACATAGGTGGCAAATTGCTGCTCGAAGTTTTGGACGATCGGTCCGCCAATGTAAGCACCTGAAGCTAAAACTTCTAGTACCGCTGCGCTGACATCAGCACCGATCGCTTGATACTGCCGTTTGAGGTCAAGAGGGGGGATGTTACTCACAACGTTAATAACCGTGAATTTTCAATTAATTGTAGCGGAATAGTCAACCACATCGATCGCGATCGCTCTAATTTAGCAGAGTGGGATAAAAAGATCGGGATCGATTTCGATCCTCGTTTCCAGACGCGATTCAAACGCCAAGCGTTCCATAGTATCATGGCTTTTCTAAATAATAAATTTTTGATGATGATGCGAATTCTGCACTTGGGTAGGCAAACTGGATGGTTTTCTCTATTGTTGCTAATAACGATCGCACCAGCTCAAGCCCAGCGATTGCGCGTCGCCGTCGCCCAAAAAATTTCCCAAGTTAATCTCGCCGCATCTACTCCAGCGATCGTCAGTGATGGTAATGGGCAAAAATTCACCGAACTCCAGCCGCTGAAAGCCTTACTTGCTACAGCCAATAACGATGAGATCGAATTTGGCGATCTCAAAGCAACTCAACTGTGGATCGAGCCGCAACAAGGCGGGTATGTCTGGATCGAAGATCGCTGGTATCGTGGCGCGGTGCAGGTGATTTCTAGTGGCAAAAAACTAGTAGCCATAAATCATGTCGATCTCGAACAGTATCTATACAGCGTTTTAGGTGCAGAGATGAGTGCTACATTTCCGATTGAAGCTCTCAAGGCTCAAGCCGTTGCTGCACGTACCTACGCACTCTATCGCCGCCAATCCGCCACCAAAAAATTATTCGACGTTGATAGTAGCCAAACCAGTCAGGTTTACCGAGGTCTGTCTAGCGAAGCAGACACCACTCAAATAGCCGTTAATGCCACTCTAGGTCAAATCCTGACATATCAAGGTAAACCGATCTTAGCAGCCTTTCATTCGGCTTCTGGGGGGCATACAGAGAATGTTGAAGACATTTGGCCGAATCGCTTGCCTTACTTACGAGGAGTGCCTGACTACGATCTGGGTACGCCTGGATATGAGTGGACTCAGGCATTTACCACGGCTCAACTCAGTCAAGGGCTTAAAATTAAGCAAATCGACACGATCGAACCCGATCGCACCACTCAATTTGGCCGTGTAGTAAGCCTCAAAATTAGTGGTGATACAACAAAAACTTTGACCGGAGCTCAAGTGCGAACTGCGCTCAAACTTCGCAGTCTCCGGTTTACGATTACCCCTACACCACAAGGGTTTCTCTTCACTGGACGCGGTTATGGACACGGAGTAGGCATGAGTCAGTGGGGAGCATTTAATCTCGCCCAGCAAGGGATGACGTATCTAAATATCTTGGCTCACTACTATTCCGGTGTAGCGATTGAAAACTTAGAGGATCGAAATTAAGTAATATTTATCATCCCAAGTTACTACCTACACTCAAAGTGGTTAAAACCACTTTGAGTGTAGCCGCTCGATCGAGAAGAGAAGCCTGCCGTAGGCAAAGTGTAAATGGTGGATAGTGATGTCGAGCGTCTATTGCTTGGATGGGAAGGGAGTCACAATCGGCAGATCGCAACTTAAAGGAACAGATGCTCGGTCGATCGTTTCTAATTGGCTTGGATCGTGCTACTCTTGACACAACTATACTTGAAGCGCATCGCTAGTACTGTATTATCCGATAATAATTTCTGGTTGCCACTGAGATTGCGGTGCGCTAATCGGCTAAAAATACTTATCCCTGCTCTGATTCCCTCATTGCGATGTCACGTAGAGCAATTGTTTAGTCTCAGTTTTTGGGGACTTTTTGGCTTTTTGTGGAAGATCGACTAGTTCGATCGAGCATCCACAAAAGATATAATGACACTCGATCGATCTATGAATAGTTATGACTAAATATGTGCTGTGGGGTAGTTACTGTGAGGATGTCGTCAATAAACGGGCACCCTATCGAGAGTCACATTTAGCTGGATTAGCACAACAAAAAGCCGATGGGATCCTAGTCACGATCGGCCCTACTCAAGATCTCACCAAAGTTTTTGGTATTTATGAAGCTAATGACCAACAACAAGTCTGCCACCTGATTGAAGCCGATCCTTACTGGGTAAACGGCATTTGGACAGAATATCAGGTTAAAGAGTGGATTCAAGCAATCTAGTCAAGTTGACAGCGATACGATCTAATGCTCATGCCTGAGGAAACATTTATCACAATATTAGATCGATCGGCATAGATCTCCATAAGTGCGATCGGACTTGGGTATTATAGATAAGTAGCACAGCGTTGCCGATGTGAGGGATGATTTCCTGTTTTGCCACAAAATTACCTCGCCCTCTTGCTGCTAGCTATTTCATCCTCCGATTCAGCCAAGTCCTGCCACACTGATAGTCACTTAACTACAGAAATAGCTGACTGAGATCGATCGATTGATATAATCGCATTAAATAGATTAAATTTTACGGAAAAAGCACTACCATGACTATTCGCCGTCAGTATAGTTTGCCAAACTGTACCCTAATTTTAGACGGGTTGAGTGATGGCACATCCACCACTGGTATCCCCGATTCGCGCCCCTTAATGTCCAGTTTATTTAATGCTGAGTGTCACTTTGTGGGGTGCGAACAGCCTCTATTTGGCGGACGAGATTTTCTCACTAGTTTAGTTACAACAGTCAGTGACTATGCTCAAGAATTTTTGAGCGGTATCCCCCACCCCCTACAGCCTCAGACAGCTCATAACTTAGTATCTCTAGTCAAGGGCGATCGAGAGCATATCCATCGCCTCCAGGCGACATTAGAGTCTCATGGCAACCAAATCGGGGCGGCGAAAGTAGGCTCCCCGATCGCACCTGAACCGGATCGGAGCAGCCAAGCTGGTGTGCTGGAATCCAACTCGACTAATCAGCCTACTCAAGTCGATTTATCAACGATTCAGCTATTCGATCTCCTCGAAGCGATCGATCAATTTCTCGCAGATCGACGCACTTTGCCGGATATTATGGTGCCACTCCAGCCAGTAAGTAAATCCATTGCCCAACCGATTTCCGCACAGGCTGTCCCAATTGGCTTAGGATTAGCGAGTTTAGTTGTTGCCAGTCTGATCGGCTATGCACTACCCGCCCCCCAAGTATTACCCCCCAAATCGCTGACTGCGCCTGTAGTTGCACCCAATACATCACCAGCAAGTGGCACCCAACCATCGAGTGCGCCCCCATCACCTAGTAGTGCTTTGCCTCGTCAAAGTGGTAAAATTATTGCAGCTACCCAAATCGGATTCCTCGAACGCCAACTGCCCCGACTCAACCAAAATTGGCGGGAACGCAGTCCAATTAAACAACCTGCCAATTTTCAACTCAACGTCAATCGAGCTAGTCAGATTGTCAGCGATCGACCGATGAGGAAGACAAATTTAGCCCCGTCAAACTTCACTCTTTTAGCCAAATCGACTCAGAGCAGCAAACCCGATCGAGCGATCGGTAACTCTAGTGTAGTATTTAATCCCACAATATTCAGATCGAGCGGCATCTCAAGTACCGCTGGCTCAATATCCCGTAATATTTCCACCCGATCGGAAAATTCTAGTTACACCGAAATCGAGCAAACGTAAGCTGTAGATATATTAGTAAATCTGCGGTTGACAGCCCCGACAGCGATTGACCAAAATAGTAGTATATGAGCAAACTTACTCCACCGATCGATAACTTGCGACCGAAAGCTTGGCAGCTATTACCTTATACCTTGCTGGGTACGATCTTGTTCGCCTGGGTGTCTAGTGCCCATCTCAATCAATATTTCTCTGCCTATTTAGTCCTCCTCGCAGCGCAATTGGGTACTGTCGGGATTTACTTGCTCATGAGGCGGCTAAAATCGAGAAACCGTCAGAATTTATAGCTAGTTAATGTCTTATCTACGGAGCAAATGACTGATGAGAAATCGAACGGCAGCACTATTGATTTGTTTTTTCGGGGGTGGGTTTGGCATCCATAAATTTTATCTAGGGAGGAATGTTCAAGGGATACTATATCTATTTTTTTCTTGGACTTTCATACCTGGGATAATCTCCTTCTTTGAGTTTTTAGGGCTATGTTTTATGTCCGATCGCGAATTTGATGCTAGGTTTAACTATATCAGTCCGGAGATCCTCGATCGTGTTTCGAGTTATCCAGTTGTATCACCTAGCCGATCGACTAAAGATGCTACAGCTACTTTATATGAACTCAAAAAATTATATGAAGATGGAATTATTACTGCCGAAGAATACGAAATTAAACGTCGAAAAATGTTGGACGATATTTAGTTAACAGTTATTTATTTGGATCGTAAGGAAATTAAATTCTAGCTCGTGGTTAATAACTCAATATCCGAACAGCTTGCTATGTAAGATAGTAATCGAATTTATGTCTAGTGCATTAAGACGAATCCCTGAATGGGTTTGGTGGTCATTATTTCCGGTTTTTGGGGGTCTGACGATCGCTTATGCTGGTTATTTAACTAAAACTAAAAACTGGTGGCAAATTGGTGGGGGGATAAGTGCAATCGCTCTATTAGTAGGGCTTTCGGGTAATTCATGGCTGGTATATCTGGCTATGCCAATTCAATTTGCGATCGCGATGAATATTAAAAACTCTTATTTGATTAAAATTGCACCGAGAGGGACAATTTTACCAACAGATCGACAGACAGCTCAACTAATTGCTAGTGTCAGAGGTAAGGTAGATCTTAATAAATGCTCTAAAGACGATATAGTACAGATCTTGGGATTACCGATCGCTTACGCTAATAATATTGAATTAATTAAAGCTGAAGGATATATGTTTACCCATCTAGAAGAGCTAACCGAACTCGCAGATGTGCCTGAAAAATCCTGTCAAACGATCGAGCCAATGGTTGCTTTTAACTATTATGAAAAGTCCGCAGATCCGATTGATTGGCAACGGTTGAATGTCTTGCCTCTATCCGAACTAGTAGAATTGGGACTCGATCGAAATAGTGCCGCTATTATCTGTACCGAGCGTCAATTGCATGGTGCCTACCGCTCCCTAGTTGAAGTCAAACGGCGGACTGGATTACCAATTAATCTCTACAAACACCTAATTTAATAATTCTCATCCAATCCAAAAAAGCTCCAGCCTACAATGAGTCTGGAGCTTTGTTGTTAGTTACGGAGAAGGTGGGATTCGAACCCACGGTAAGTTGCCCTACACAGCATTTCCAGTGCTGCGCCATCGACCACTCGGCCACTTCTCCAACACAAGTTTTGTGCAAATTTTGCCGCTTACCCAGCATACCCTAGACTTTTAGTAACTGTCAACTGATAATGAATAGTATCTAGAGGATTTACAGATGATGCTCGATCTTGAACATCTGGTCAATTCGCAACACCAGCCCCTAGTGATGAAGTATGACTCGCAACTATCAAATCAAAATTCACAATCGGAAGACTGATACATACCATCAAGTCACCGTTCCTAGCGATCGATACATCCTCACCAGTGCCGAAGAGCAAGGCTTAGAACTGCCCTTCTCCTGTCGGAATGGTGCTTGTACTGCTTGTGCTGTGCGAGTGATATCTGGAGACTTGTATCAACCAGAGGCGATGGGATTGTCTCCCCAGTTGCAACGTCAAGGTTATGCGCTACTCTGTGTCCGC
>Ga0209491_10011855_pt1 | contig 10197 bp, 10 predicted proteins | sample BON02_FD_187213 | JGI IMG/M metagenome (GOLD analysis project Ga0209491, IMG submission 187213) | Freshwater microbial communities from Lake Bonney liftoff mats and glacier meltwater in Antarctica - BON-02 (SPAdes) (version 2) | ecosystem: Environmental > Aquatic > Freshwater > Ice > Glacier...
GCGCGTGGATTCGGTACTCAAGGTCAACAGAATGATGACGGTCACCCATTCGTTGATACTGCGAGAGATGGGAACGCTGTCGGGCGAATATTTGCGTGGTGTTCAAGAACGCCTTCGCACGTTGTTTAGGGTTTGACCCCTGGCCCCGCGTCATTGCGAGCGCAGCGCGGCAATCCATGCCCTTGAACCTTGGATCTTGAATCTTGAACCTCCCAAACCTCCTAACCCGCCTCTGGCATCACCTAACCCAACGCCGCCAGCGTCAATTCGTCCTGCTAATGGGCCTAATGCTAATCAGCGCGTTCGCAGAAGTCGTTAGCCTAGGCGCCGTGCTGCCCTTTCTCGGCATACTCGTTGCGCCTGAGCACGTGTTCAGCCAAGGCACGTACGAACAGCTACTCGAGCGCAGCCACAGCTTGCGCAGAATGGCCAGGGCGATATGAAAAAGCTATTTATCTGTGTGAGTTACGCTACCGTGAGTCGGGCAGTGAAACAGGCGGAAAAGAGCGGGATGAAAATGGCAAATGTAAGGCCTGACCCTGAGATTTTTCTATGAATCAAGCATTTATTCACCCGCTGTCAGACGTTCAATCCACCACCATCGGTTCAGGCACCCGGGTTTGGCAATTCGTCGTCGTGCTGCCCGGAGCCAAGATCGGGCAGGACTGCAACATCTGCTCGCACTGCCTAATCGAAAACGACGTCGTTGTCGGCGACCGGGTTACTGTCAAGTCCGGTGTGCAGTTGTGGGACGGCATCCGGCTGGAGGACGATGTGTTCATCGGCTCGAACGTGACTTTTACTAACGACCCTTTCCCGCGCAGCAAACAATACCCCGCTGCCTTCCCGGTGACAACCATTAAAGCTGGCGCTTCTATCGGGGGGGGGGCGACCATTCTGCCGGGCATCACGATTGGCCGTCATGCCACGGTCGGCGCTGGATCGGTGGTGACCAAGGATGTGCCCGATGGCGCAGTCGTGGTAGGCAACCCATCGCGTATCGTCCGGTATGTGGGGGCCAGCGATGAGCGTGCCCTCGTCGAACAAGCTTCGCAAGGCAGCCCGCGTGGTGGGTAAAACTTTGAGTTTTCGTAACGCCGGTGTGGAAGATGCGGCCTTCATCCTGTCACTGCGTACCGATAGCGAGAAATCACGCTATCTCAGTGCGGTCAGCGCCGACATTGCTGAACAGCAAACGTGGTTGGCGCGATATGCGTCGTTGGATGATCAAGCATATTTCATCATCGAATATCAAGGCGATACTATTGGCACGGTGCGCCTTTACGACCCGCAGGGTGCCAGTTTTTGTTGGGGATCGTGGATTCTGAACAATAACCGACCCAGCCATGCTGCAATCGAGTCCGCGCTGATGGTGTACGCCTACGCAGTCGATTGCCTTGGCTTTCAGGGTTCCCACTTTGACGTGCGCAGAGGCAATGAACGCGTTTGGCAGTTTCACGAGCGCTTCGGTGCGCGCCGCGTTACTGAAACGGAACTTGACTATTTGTACAATTTGGAAATTGAAGCGATCCGCGTCGCGCAATCGCGGTATCGCAGATTTCTACCTAATGGCGTGGTAGTCAGCAATGTCTAAATCAGGGCTATACAGATGACACATAACCATCACCCAGCCGCGGTCATAGAGCAGGGTGCTCATGTCGGTCATGGAGTAATACTCGGTTGTTTTACTCAGGTGTGTCACGGTGCCAGCATTGGTGACCAAGCAGTGATTGAAGGCTTGACCATTATTCCAACCAACGTATTTCTCGGGGATCGGGTTCGTATCGGTTCGGGCGTTTGTTTTGTTGCACCAAATTCAGAAGCAGAGCGAATTGAAATAGCTCAAGACGTAATCATTGGTGCCCGGGCCATCATTTACCAAGGGGTAACGATCGCGGCGCACGCAGTTATCGCACCGGGCGCTATTGTGCAGCGTTCCATCCCGAGCATGGCGATGGTCGAGGGCACCCCTGCAAGAATCGTTGGCTATGTAGGTGCGAGTCATTCAGAGTCGGAGCCGGTCTTGGGTGCATCGGCTAACCAACTGGTTCAGACCTCGCGGGTACGGGGGGTCAACCTCCACCGCATGCCCCGTGTGCCGGACATTCGCGGGAGCCTGACGGTAGGCGAATTTGACCGCAGCATTCCGTTCTCGGCCAAACGCTACTTCATGGTGTTTGACGTACCAAGTCTGGAAACCCGTGGTGAGCACGCGCACCGAGCATGCCATCAGTTCCTGATCTGTGTGCGTGGCAGTTGCGCTGTAGTAGCGGATGACGGGACCAATCGTCAAGAGTTTCTGCTGGACCGGCCTGACTTGGGCATTCATCTGTCACCCATGGTGTGGGGCATTCAGTACAAGTATTCGGCCGACGCCGTGATGCTGGTGTTTGCTTCACATTACTACGACAGCGCCGATTACATCCGCGACTATTCAGAATTCCGCCAACTTGTCGGAGCCGGGTCGTGATTCCGTTTCTGGACCTGAAAGGCCCCTACCTGGAACTGAGGCAGGAGCTGGATGAAGCCATTGCCCGCGTCGTCAGCTCCGGCTGGTTTATCGGAGGCGACGAAGTGGAACAGTTTGAGGCGGAGTACGCAACCTACTGCGGTTCTACGCATGCGGTAGGCGTCGCCAACGGCCTGGATGCCCTGCACCTGGCCCTGCGCGCCATGGATGTGGGGCCGGGCGACGAAGTCATCGTGCCCAGCAACACCTATATTGCCACCTGGCTGGCCGTTAGCCAGTGCGGCGCTGCGCCGATACCGGTGGAGCCCGATGCACGAACATTCAACATCGACCCAGCACTAATTGAAGCGGCCATCACCCCGCGTACCAAAGTCATCCTGCCCGTGCACCTGTACGGGCAGCCGGCCGACATGGACCCGATTCTGGCCATTGCGCGCAAGCACGGCCTTCGCGTGCTCGAAGACGGCGCGCAAGCCCACGGCGCACGCTACAAGGGCAAGCGCCTAGGCGCGCATGGTGACGCCGTGGCTTGGAGCTTTTACCCCGGCAAGAATCTGGGTGCCATGGGCGACGGCGGGGCGGTCACCACTAATGAGCCGCAAATTGCCGACCGCATCCGGGTGCTGCGCAACTACGGCTCGCGGGTGAAGTACGTCAACGAAGTGCAGGGTTACAACAGCCGGCTCGACCCGCTGCAGGCCGCCATCCTGCGCGTCAAGCTGGCGAAGCTCGACGAATGGAACGCTCGCCGCAGCGCAATCGCCCAGCGCTACCAGCAAGGCCTGGCCAACTGCGGCCTGACGTTGCCGCATGTGCCCGACTGGGCCGAACCGGTGTGGCACCTGTATATGGTGCAACACCCTCAGCGCGGCGCGCTGCAGAAGGCGCTGGCTGATGTGGGTATCGGGACGCTGATTCATTACCCCATTCCGCCGCACTTGCAGCAAGCCTATGCACAAGCGGGGTGGGGGTCGGGCGCGTTTCCGTTGGCTGAGCGTATTGCAAATGTGGCATTAAGTCTTCCGATGGGGCCGCATCTACTCAATGATCAGATTGAAGAAATTATCAAACATGTCACCGCGCTCGTTTACTGAAAAAGTCCACCGGCGACTTGTGCGTCTTGGCTGCAAGATCGTTCAGTTGCCGCGAATTTTGCTGTATCGATTTCTCTCGGCCGGCACTGTCACTGGCAGTCCAGTCCTGTATCAACCCCTACAAACAGCGGGGTTGGGTGCAATTGAGTTTTCCGGAGAGGTAAAGCTCGGAGTGTTTCCCTCCCCGCTCTTTTTCTCCACCTACACATACATTGAAGCTCGAAATATCAATTCGAAGGTATCTATTGGGGACGGCACATGGATCAACAACAATTTCAGTGCAATAGCGGAACACACTTCGATCACGATAGGTAAACGCGTGCTGATTGGAACTGGCGTTGAAGTATTGGACAGTGATTTTCACGGGATCAGTATCAAGGACCGCGGTCAAACAAAGGCTGAATGGTCAAAGCCTGTTGTGATTGAAGATGACGTTTTCCTGGGTTCCAACGTGCGAGTGTTGAAGGGGGTGACTATTGGCAAGGGTTCGGTAATCGCAAACAGTTCTGTCGTAGTAAAGGACATTCCAACAGGGGTTATTGCAGGCGGAAATCCTGCCCGAGTCATCAAGGCGATTGTTTGATATGGATAGTCGTAGTTCATATCGGGACATTCTCCGCTCGTCTTCCATCATTGGCGGCGCTTCGGTAATCAACATAATCATCGGCATCGTCAAGGTGAAAGTGCTGGCTGTGTTGCTGGGGCCGGCGGGCGTGGGTCTGATGGGGCTTTACCAAAACATCATGGGCATGGGGGCCACTCTTGCCGGTTGCGGCATCGGCAGCAGCGGAGTGCGGCAGTTGGCCGCCTCGGCGGGCGAAGCGTCCACCCTTGCCATTGTGCGCCGCACGCTGTGGCTGTCCAATCTCATCCTCGGCCTGGCCGGCATGGCCGTTCTCTGGTCACTACGCGAACCGGTTGCACTATGGGTGTTTGGCGACACCGCTCATGCCAGTGAAGTCGGCTGGCTGGGCCTGGGTGTGCTGCTGACGCTCATAGCCGGATCACAAACCGCCCTGCTGCAAGGCTTACGCCGTATTGGCGATCTGGCGCGCGTCAGCATCATCAGCGCATTTTCTGGCGCCGCCCTGGGCATTCTGCTGGTGTATTGGCTGGGTCAAGCAGGCGTGCTCTGGTTTGTGCTGACCGCCCCAGCCGTCAGCATACTGGTTGCCGGTTACTACGCCGCCCGCCTGCCACGGCCGCAGACGCCGCACGACTGGCAAGCCATCGGCCAGCAATGGCAGGCCATGCTGAAACTGGGCATTCCCCTGATGGCAGCCGGCCTGCTTACCCTGGCGACGCAGCTTGCCGTCCGCTCGATTATACTGCGCGAGCACGGGCTGGATGCCAGCGGCTATTTCCAAGCGGCCTGGGCCATCTCTATGACCTACATCGGCTTTGTGCTTGGCGCGATGGCCACCGATTATTACCCGCGCCTGACTACGGCCATCAACGATCACTCGCAGGCAAGGAGACTGGTCAATGAACAGGCCGAGATGGCATTGCTGCTGTCAGGCCCGGTTTTACTGGCCATGATCACCCTCGCCCCTTGGGTCATCCATCTCCTCTACGGCGCAAGCTTTGCACCGGCCACAGAGGTGCTGCGCTGGCAGATATTGGGCGACATCCTCAAAGTTGCCAGTTGGCCAATGGGCTTCATCTTGCTGGCGCAGGGACGCGGCGGCATTTTTATTGCAACCGAACTCACATGGAACGTGGTCTACCTGGGCGCAATCATCCTGGGCATTCAGGAGTGGGGGCTGGTTATCGCTGGAGTGGGTTTCCTGATTGCCTACCTAATCTTTTACGGTGTGGTTGCGGTGGCCGCATACCGGCTCATCGGTTTCAAACTGGCGCGCCGCAATGGGCGGGTGACGCTGCTTCTCTTGCTTGCGGGGGGCTTGATCATGTATACCGCAGCACAATCGACTGGCGCGGGCTATGGGGTTGGGCTGCTCGCAACACTGGCGGCAAGTGTTTATAGCCTGCGCAGGTTGAATGGCTTGGTGGATTTTCGTGGATGGTTGCGAAGGAAATTTGGGTAAACGATATGCAAAGTGAGATCAATACATCTACGCATTCAATACAAATGGAATCAAAGGGGCTAGGCTCGAATATATCTGATGCAGGGCAGGGAGAATTGGGGTTGCAATGCTGAATGCAGCAAATAATGTGAGCCCGGCCCCTTTAACTCGCGGCGTGAATGAATCAAATCTACCTTTGGTGACTTTTGCAGTTTTTGCTTATAACCAAGAGAAGTACATAAAGGAAGCAGTTGAGTCAGCTTTTGCACAAAACTATTCCCCGCTCGAAATAATCATTTCCGATGATGGATCATCTGATAAGACGTTTGAAATAATTAATTCTCTCGTGAGAAACTACAGAGGATTGCATCATGTTCGAGCAGTTCAAACAAAATCAAATGAAGGAATTATGAGTCACGTCCTTTCAGTAGTTGCACAATCTAATGGTGCTCTGATTATTGTGGCTGCTGGTGATGATATTTCATATCCAAATCGAGCACAAACTCTATTTGATTCATGGGGTAGAAGTGGTGCATGGGCACTATTTTCTAAATTTGATAGAATAAATCAAAATGGAAGCATGTTTGCTTCAGATTGCAAGCTGGAGAGTCCAAATCACACAATAAGAAGATGTTTTAGAGATAAAAGCGAAATACAATTGATTCACGGTGCTACTTCAGCTTATGACAGACGTGTCTTTTCGTTACTGAATCATAACTGTAAAGGGATCCTTACAGAAGATGGAGTCATGAGCTTTTTGCTATATTGTTACGGGAAAGACGTGAATTTCGTTGACGAGAGCCTTGTTAAATATAGGAGCCATCCTGATGCGTTATCGAATGCTGTATCTAAAAGATTCAACATAGTACGATCTGAGCTAAGAAATGACGAAGAAAAAGCGAAGAAATATGCTGTGGCTTTTGTTAATTTAAATACTTTCTTTCTAAAAATTCTTGAAGACCTGAAGGTATCCAGGCCGATATTGATCGATAAAATATTGAAAAGCGAGATTGAGAATCAAATCAAATATAACTTAATGGTTGCAGGATGGGTTGATGCAGGCTTTATTGGTCGCCTCCAATTCTTATTAAGTTCTTGTCGGCTGGATGGTATAAAATGGATTTTGCCGCGCTTATTTGGATTAAGTTTTTTCATAAGAGTTAAAGTGTTTCTTAATAAATTCAGGCGATATTTAAAGCTGTCCTAGAAATTGATACATTTCAATTATTCAAATATATCTCACTGCGAACAATAATCGACATGCCACTCTATCGTTCCGAGACTGCTTCGCAGATCGAGTCCAATATTCGCGCGCACGACAAAATCGCCAAAAAGTATGAGCGCATTCATGGCGAAATTTATAACGAGACCGAGCAACGTCGACTGAAGGAAGCGCTACAAAAGGCATTGTCGTATATCCGGACAGAAAATAGCCAAAAGTTAGCGCTGGATTTCGGATGTGGAGCCGGGAACCTGACAGCCCATCTTACTCAGCTGGGTTGCGATGTGCTGGCGTGCGATGTTTCCCAGGGTTTTCTCGACTTGGTTCAATCACGGCAATACCCAACGAGCGTTAAATCGATAAAGATAAATGGTAGCGATCTTTTGAATGTTGCAGATGGCACCGTTGATATTGTGGCCACGTATTCCGTCCTGCATCATGTGCCAGAATATATCGATATTCTTGCGGAGTTCGTACGAGTTTTAAAACCAGGTGGTGTTATTTTTATAGACCATGAGCTGACTTCCGAATTTTGGGAACCCACTTCAGTACGCTCTGCTTATCTTGCAGAGATGGCAACTATTGTTGGTGGTAAATGGAAGAAATATTTTAGGCCGCAGAACTATATTGATTGGTTCATCTGGAAGTTCATCAACCCTCGTTATCGAGCAGAGGGTGATATCCATGTTTTTAAGGATGACCACATTGAGTGGGATAAGGTCGCAACTGCGCTGGTCGCGAGTGGCGCAGATATCGTATCCGAACGTGACTATCTTCTCTTCAAAAGAGGATATGACAAGGCCGTTTATGAGAAATTCAAGGATAAGACATCAGATATGCACTTTTTAATCGCGCGAAAGCATCAAAGAAAGGCGAATTGATTTGAAACTGATTGGACGACGGCAAATGCACGTTGCTGCTGAAGACATGTTGGCGGTAGGGATTCCGGTTCATGCCCTAAGGCCCGCGAAGGCTGACCAATGACGCAGCAACGCATTCTCATTCTGCTGCCCGATCTTCGCGGTGGCGGTGCCGAGCGCCTTCATATTTTGCTGGCAAATCACTGGCACGCACAAGGAATCAAAGTTGACTTTGTGTTGATGCGGCGACGTGGCGACTTAATTGGCTTGTTGCCCGATAGCATTGGAATTGTTGACTTGGGCGTGGATCGCATTCGGGAGGTCATTCTGCCGCTTGCACGGTACTTGCGAAAAGCGCGCCCTGATATTGTTATTGCGGCCATGTGGCCCTTGACGTCTGCGGCCGTTTTGTCTTGGCGGCTGGCTGGCAAGCCGGGGCGTCTGTATTTGAGCGACCATAACCAGTTGAGCATCTCGTGTGTGCATGAACTCAATATATACCCGTGGTACCTCCGGGCAGTGATGCGGTTCACTTATCCTGCTGCAAGTGGACTGATTGCCGTGTCAGAGAGTGTTAAACAAGATATGTGTCGATTGGGTGGGTTTGCTGATTCGCAAGTTCGCTGTATCTACAACCCTGCTGCGACCGGTGTATCGCCACAACAGGAACCGAAAAGTGTCAGAGAGAAATTATGGGGCGTGGGTTTCGATCATCACATTCTTTCAGTAGGCACCCTGAAGGCGCAAAAGGATCATGCAAGCTTAATAAGGGCGTTCGCACTGTTGCCGTCGTCACTGAACGCCAAGTTGACGATTTTGGGGGAGGGGGAACTTCGCGCTGAATTGGAGGCGTTGATCCAGAAACTGGGCTTGCACGGCAGGGTTACCATGCCGGGTTTTGTGGTTGATACCTACCCTTGGTACCGCACCGCAGATTTGTTTGTTCTGTCCTCGCGATGGGAAGGGTTTGGAAACGTCATCGTAGAGGCGTTGGAGTGTGGTGTCCCAGTCGTCAGCACTGATTGCCCAAGTGGCCCGGCAGAAATTCTTGAAAACGGCCGAATTGGCCGGCTTGTGCCGATACAAGATCCCGCAGCACTTGCAGCCAGCATTGCGGAATCCCTCAGAAATCCCGTCGACCGGGAGTTGCTGATGCGGCGCGCGCGAGACTTCATGGTCAGCGCAATTGCTGATCAATATCTCGATTACTTTGGCGTGCATAAGGAAAACTAAATGCTCATTAACTCCGCACGCCATTGCCCGCTTTGCAATGCCAGGGCAAGCGGTGTCACTTTTCCGTACGTTACTAAATTCAACGCAGTCCAATTTAACTATCTTAAGTGCGGTGCCTGCTCCAGCGTTTTTGTCGACCCCGTTCCGGACAGTCAGACCTTTGCAAAGATGTACGCCAAGGCTGACTATCATGACCTTTACTATGAAGGGAGTGAAGGCGGGGCATATTCTGAATCCGCAAACTTACTTAAGGAGTATCTGCCGGCCGGTGCGAAAGTTCTGGACTATGGCTGCGGTGTCGGTGCATTCTTGAAGGCCTTGGCACAAGAAGGATTCATTCCTTACGGCGTAGAGTTCGATGAGGATGCCGCGCGATTTGCCGGGCAGAATACAAATTGCGAAACGTTTTCGGTTGATCAGTTTCTGGCGTTAGTCGATAAACCAAAGTTTGATGCAATCCACTTGGGAGATGTGCTTGAACATCTGCCCGATCCTGCGAGCACCCTCAAGAACTTATTAGGCTACCTGAAGCCAGGCGGTGTGCTATTTGTTGAAGGGCCGTTGGAGACAAACCCAAGTCCGGTTTACTGGGCTGCCCAAACCTTTGGTTGGATCAAACGGATAGTAAAACCGCACTTCGTCGCTAACCACATACCGACTCACCTTTTTCGGACTGATGCCAAACAACAGCTGGCATTTTTCCGACGTACTGAACCACGCCTCGATTTATTGTCGTGGCATGTTTACGAAACGGGGTGGCCCTATGCCAGCGGTGGTGCAGTCAAACGGGCGATAGCAGGCTCGGCTAGGTTGATGAGTGGAAAGCGGTTGTTCGGAGTAACCCTTGGCAACCGTTTTCAGGGTGTGTTTAGGGTGCATCCATGACGCAGGGCGTTCTCTATATTTCTTACGATGGCATGCTGGAGCCCTTGGGTCAGTCCCAGGTGCTGGCTTACCTCAAGCGCCTGGCGGCTGACCGGCCCATTCACCTCATCAGTTTCGAGAAGGCAGACGATTGGGCCAGTGTGTCCGAGCGCGAGCGTCTGGCGCGTGACATCGCGGCGTCCGGCATCGTCTGGCACCCGCTGCGCTATCACAAGCGGCCCACGGCTGTGGCCACGGCTTGGGACATTGCCTGTGGCACGGGCTTGGGCCTGTGGCTGGTGTTGCGCCATCGCCTGCGCATCGTACATGCGCGCAGCTACGTGCCCTCGGTGATGGCGCTGGCGATTAAGCGCCTGACGGGGGTGAAGTATTTGTTTGACATGCGCGGCTTTTGGGCCGATGAGCG
>Ga0209491_10011862_pt1 | contig 10196 bp, 7 predicted proteins | sample BON02_FD_187213 | JGI IMG/M metagenome (GOLD analysis project Ga0209491, IMG submission 187213) | Freshwater microbial communities from Lake Bonney liftoff mats and glacier meltwater in Antarctica - BON-02 (SPAdes) (version 2) | ecosystem: Environmental > Aquatic > Freshwater > Ice > Glacier...
TTCACCTACGTCGACGTGAGTAACGAGCGTTACAACCCCGACGGCTCACCCGAACGCACCCTTAGTGCCGATCCGCACAGTGTTGACGTGTTTTATGCATACTCGGTTTTTAGTCACATGAATGCGGGAGACACCGCCGGGTATTTGGAACTTCTCGGGCAGGCACTCACCCCGACCGGCACGGCATTCGTCACCTGCTTCGTTGAGGAAGACGTACCCGACTGGGATGAAAACCCGGCGGGCTATGGGCCACTTGAGTGGAAGGGGCGGTTGCATTGCACCCGCTTCTCCCGTCAATACTTCGAATCCCTCGTGAACATAGGGGGACTCGCGGTTGACCGATTTGAGTACGGCCGAGAAACAGATGGTCAAAGTTTGTACATTTTGCGGCGTCGCTGAAAGGAAAAACCACCCCAATGGGTTAGGTTCAATGCGGTTGACCCACAAGTCCTCGAAATGCACTTCCCCCAACTCGAAAGGCAATTCATGCGGAAATCACTTGTAGCCAGTGTCGCGGCTTTGGCAATTGCTGGAACATCCCTGGTTGCGCTGCCAGCCGCCCAGGCGGAAATCCAGCCCTTACCTGAAACGGCATTTGGCATGCACGTGCCTTTCATTGCCGACGGAGCCGATCCCAGTGTGACCTACGGATCTATTCGACTGTGGGATTCGGGTGTGACGTGGGGCCAGGTGCAACAGCGGAAGAACCTTTATTGGTGGAATGGTCTGGACAGTGCAATTGCCAACGCAAACTTACAGGGTGTTTCCACGCTTTACGTTTTAGGAAGTACTCCAAAATGGGCTGCAACGAATAAAAAACAAGGAACGTACCCAAATAAGGGCGCGGCATCCGTCCCAAAGATTAAAGATTGGAAGAAGTGGGTAACCGCGGTCACCAAGCGTTACTCCAACAGTATTGACTCGTACCAGATCTGGAATGAAGCAGATCTCACGAATTTTTGGGCCGGAACACCCAAACAAATGGCAAAGCTGACCAAGGTGGCGGCCAAGATTATTCGTAAGAACGACCCCACCGCTAAAATCGTAAGTGCGAGCAGCACCGTGCGACTTAAAAGTTCTTTTCGGCGTTTTTTCCCCGCGTACCTCAAAGAATTGAAGAAAGACAGGTGGCCGGTTGACGCGATCGCCGTGCACACCTACCCCGACGGCAAAGGATCGCCGGCTGACCGCAATCAGAACATTGAAAAAGTACTGAGAGATATGCGCAAAGCCAAAGTCCCTGGAAATAAGGAACTCTGGGACACAGAGGTCAACTATGGAATTCCGGGTCCAGGGAAGATTAAGGGTCAGTCCGTTGATGGAGCGCAGGCCGCATCCTGGGTTGCACAGACCTATTTGGACAACCTGCGCTATGGAATTGACCGTAGTTACTGGTATTTCTGGGCGCCGGCCGACGGTCGCGTAGGAATCACTTTTCAAGACGGTACACCAGGGGCGGTCGGTTACGACACGGTCAACAAATGGTTGGCGGGCTCCTTTTACTCCTGCAGCACCGGCATGGGTTTGTCGCCGAATGTTTGCCAACTGGGTGACAACGACAACCCAGAGGTAATCGCTTGGTCTACAACCGGTTCGGGCACGTACACTGTTCCAGCAGGCGTTCAATTACAGTGTGATGCATTGGATTCGTGTGTCGAAGTAGCACCAGGAACTCAAGTGAAGATTGGAAATATGCCTCTATGGTTTGGATCACTCGCCGCAAATATCGCAAATCAGCTTTAAGTGTTGTTGTCGCGGTGAGCGCCGCGGCCTTGATGCTCACGGGCTGCAACAGCGCTGCAACGGATGTAAGCCCAATCGTTGCGCCCAGTGAGGTACCGGTTGATCCAAATGCTGTTCCGGCATCCATGGTTGGACTGCACATTGAAGGCGTCGAGGGGGGCGCTTGGGCGAGTGCACCATTTGGCGCCCTTCGCCTATGGGATAACGGAACCGCGTGGTCACAAATTGAACTCGCTAAGGGTGAGTTCAAGTGGGATAACATTGAAGGTTCACTTGAAAACGCCGAGTCAAAAGGTTTGACCGACATCATGTTGGTGCTGGGTACAACACCGGACTGGGCAGCCAAGGAAATCAATGACGCCGACTACCCGCAGCCGGGTGCGGCTAGTGCCCCCAAGAATTTGAAGGACTGGGATGACTGGGTCACTGAAGTAGTCACCCGCTACAAGGGTCGTTTCAGTTCCTATCAAATCTGGAATGAAGCAAACCTCATCAATTTTTACAACGGTACGCCGGAAGAAATGGCTGAGATGACCAAGCGTGCCTACGACATCATTAAGTCAATTGACCCTGAAGCGCTGGTCATTGCCCCGTCCCCAAGTTTGCGACTGAGTAAAGCTTTTGAGCGTTTTTATCCCACTTATTTAGCCAAACTGAGTGAGTTCGGTTGGCCGGTTGACGTATTTGCAATCCATACCTACCCCAAAGCAGATGGTGACCCCGTCGCTCGTGGCGCATTGGTTAGGGTCGCCCAAGCCGCACTGACCGCTGCAGGTGCACCCAAGCTTCCCCTATGGGATACCGAATTGAATTACGGTCTCGCTGGACCAGGAGATCTTCCCCGAGAAGAAATCACGGGTGCGCAAGCCGCGGGATTCGTAGTTCGCACCTATATCGACGACCTCCGTTTGGGAATTGACCGTTCTTACTGGTACATCTGGACCTTGCGTCCGTACGATCTCCTGGGCGTTCAGGCCTACGCCGGCTCAGATGGCGAACAAGGATTCTTTGCCGTTGACGCATGGGTAACCGGCGCCACATTTGACGGCTGTACCGAGACCGACAACGCGGTTTCATGTGACTTCAGCCGTGGCGCTGGATCTGAGAAATGGGTCGTTGCTTGGGCCCAAACCGGTGAAGTCGCCTACACAACCCCCGAGAACTCCGCACTCGTGTGTGATCCACTCGCCAACTGCCAAGAGGCTGCTGGTGGAACTACAATCACCCTCACCGAGGTTCCAGTTCGCGTTTACCTGCAGTAGTTGAACATTGCCCTGATACCGTGAGGGGGTGAGTCAAATGGGTGAGGACAGGATTGGCGGGGCTGGCAAGGTCGTCAAAGCCGATTCATCCGTCGACGCTTTTGACCCGCTGACAGACACGGGCACCTGGCGGCGAATTGCACGAGAAGCCCACACAAAAGGTGGTTGGGCCACTCCGAGTAATCACATAGATCGACCAATGCAACGTCGAGACCCATTACGGGTTTACGCAACACGTGCCGTGGTGTCGGATTCCTTAGCGATTGTTGCCGCGGCCACAATTGGCTTCGTTTTACGTTGGACGATCCCCTACAACTTGAACGTTTCGGACGTCACCTACGTTTTCTTCGCGTTGATTGTTGTGTTCTCGTGGTTTGTCGCCCTCGTCGTTCGGGGCGCTTACGACACTCGAGTCTTAGGTGTTGGCTCGGAAGAATTTAAGCGCGTGGTCACAGCTTCGGCCGGACTATTTAGTGCGGTCGCGATAGTCGCATTCGCATTAAAATTAGATCTGTCCCGTGGATTTGTTTTGATCACCTTCGTTGTTGGCGTCGTACTACTTCTTGTTGACCGGTGGATACTGCGGTCGTGGTTGCGACATGAGCGCCGTTACGGGAATTACCTGCACCGCACAATGGTGATCGGCACCGGAGACCGGCAGACCGAGATTGTTGACATGCTCGATCGCGATCCAGTCGCGGGCTTCACTGTCGTTGACGTTGTTGAAGAATCTGAAGTTGACTTCACCGACGAGCAGATCGACCAGTGGCTCGATCAAGTAATGGCGCGCATTGGAATCAACGACGTTGACACGGTTGCAGTTGCCGGAACACCTGTCCAAGGACAAGACCTGATCAAGCGCCTGTCGTGGCGCTTGGAAGGGCCACGCATCGATCTACTCGTTGCCCCAACCCTGGGAGATTTTGTCGGCCCACGTGTCACAATGCGCATGCAGGCAGACTTACCGCTCATTCACTTGGACGAGCCCCACTTGACCGGTCCCAAGCGCGCAATTAAACGAGCCATCGACATCGTGTTTGGATCAGTATTGCTCATTTTCTTCATGCCATTCATGTTGGTCGCAGCGATCGGCACGTTCTTTTCAGGTCGTGGTCCGATCTTTTATCAGCACCAGCGCATTGGTCGAGGCGGTGAAGTGATTGATGTAGTGAAGTTCCGGACCATGTACGTGGGTTCCGATGAAAAACGCGATGAAGTGATCGGAATTCCCGACGACCGGATCGGGGAGCGTTATAAGAACGATCCACGCATCACACCATTTGGTCGATTCCTTCGTCGCTGGTCAATTGATGAAATGCCCCAGATCGTTCACGTGATCGGTGGCACCATGTCCCTCGTTGGCCCAAGACCCGTGTTGCTCGACGAAATTCCTCTTTTCGGCGATGCTGATCACCGCCGACACCTCACGAAACCGGGACTCACCGGCCTGTGGCAAGTCTCCGGGCGCAAAGCCGTTGACTGGGACGAACGCATGCGGATGGACCTGGATTATGTCGAACACTGGTCGCCGGCCCTTGACCTGGTCATTGTCGCAAAGACAGTCAAGGTCGTTCTCACCGGCAGCGGAGCCTACTAGGGCCAAGGATTCCCGTTGGACGTGTCCATAAACCAGAGCCCGACGCGCTTATACTCAACTGGTGTCTTCCCGTAAGCCCCTGTTTTGGGGGCTCATTGCCCTCACCACGGTATTGGGCGGATTCGTTTTCTGGCTGCAAATCGGCCTGGTCGCATCCATTGGAGCCCTAGGTTGGAGCGGGCTGGGTCTGCAATCACACCTTTCCGGGGCGGCAACCGGACTCACCGCGGGCGACTATGCAGCAGGTGAGGCTGAATTTAAATTAGCCGATCAATCAACGGGGACCCTGCTCAAATCGATTGACACTACGCAGGTGCGGTTGGTTGGGGAGATTCCTGGACTGTCGGCTGCCGTGGATAACTGGCGGGCAAGTGTTGAAGCGGCCGCTTCAATTTCACGAGCGACCGGACAACTGATTCGACTCTATGGAGACCTCTCCGGTAAGAGTGGTGGCGAGCGAATTTTCAGTGATGGACGCGTCAATATTGAGCGGCTCAAACTCCTGCCCGAGGAAGTCAGTGCGGCAAAAGGAAATATTGATAGCGCGGCCGCGAAGTTGCGGGGAATAGCCACGGGAACATTCGCCACAGGTCCACTTGATTCAATTCGTAACCGAGCGCTAAACGAACTCGATCCGGTTTCGCAAGCAGTGGATTCGCTCAACAATATTGCGCCGGTGCTGCCCAATGCTTTGGGCGCCGACGGTATTAAACGTTACCTGATTGCGATAGGTAATCAAGCAGAAATGCGGGCAAGTGGTGGAGCGCCACTGTCTTTGATCATGATTGAATTTGAAGATGGCCGAATTAGTATTCCGATCAAGGGTCAGACCAGCACCCAACTCTTCCCACCGATCAATGCGAAAGTCAATTGGTTTGGACCTGCACTAAACCCATTCTTTGTGCAGAATCCCCGTAACAATCCTTTCGTGGTCACCAACACGCATCCGAATTTTCTTTACTCCGCGCGTGAGATGGTGAATGCGTGGAGTGGGATGTGGGATGGTTCAAGTTACCCGGCAGTTGACGGCGTAGTCACCATGGATCTCACGGCGATTGCAGCGGTGCTTGATGCAACCGGACCCGTTGAATCGGAAATCTATGGAACGGTGACCGGAGACCAAATCGGTCAGATTCTGCTCGTCGACGCCTACGCCAACTTTGGACAAGATGAAGCACAGTTGCGACAGGATGCGAATCAGGAATTACTCGACACGCTTCTCACCCGGGTGCTTTCAGGTAGCGATCTTGTTCCAGCGGCACAAGCGGTTGCCGAAACAGCGCCTGGTCGCCACTTCCAACTTTGGATGAAAGAAAGCAGGCTTGAACAACTTGCTCTCGATGCCGGGGCCGCCGGTGTTGTTGCCGATCCGGGTACCGGTGACTGGTCAGCCATGTACACCCAGAATGGCAACCAGAGCAAGGTTGATGTTTTCCAGCAACGCAACGTCTTGGTCACCGCGAACCTTGAAGCGGATGGCAGCGCTCGAGTGACCCAGCAGTTGACGCTGACAAATGCAACACCGCCGGATCGACCTGATGGTCCACCAGAGCGGGTTGGCTACGAAACCATGTGGCTAAAAAACGCATACATTCTGTATGCACCCAATGCTGCCCGTGACTACAACACGTCCTACCCCTCGGGCTTCACGGTTCGACCCTTTAAAGGTCACAACCAATTGGGTAAAGGCTGGGTTGATGACGGCTTCGGTCACAAAATGATTCGACTTGTCGGTTGGACCCCGCCCGGTGGTCAAAGCGCCGTCTCAATTTCTTACACGTTACCTGCCGGAACTTTCTCAACCGGTAATTCGAGTGAATTGGAATACACGATCCGCTCCGAACCACAGTCACTATTTATACCGTCGACTTTGACGGTGCAGGTGACCGGACCACAAGGCTTCCGTCCCGTCAAGCAGGGTGGCATGAAGATCAATGAAGCGACCGCGACACTCTCCGCGGTTCAAAGCGGTCCGGTTGATGCGACGATACGGTTCACTCAATGAGCCGGCCCCTCTTTCGCTATCTTGCGGTGGCGGTAATCGTCGCCGTTTTTATTTTTGTGATTCCCCCGGTTGGTGTGATTGCAGCGGTGGTCGCACTGGCAGTCATTCCGCCGTGGGGGAGAACCCAGAGTGAACGACTGATCATTAGCGCACTCGTTCTGCTCGCGATTGTTGCGGTGGTGTTCCCGCGAAATGGCAGCACGCCGATAAGTGAACTGAGTGCTCACATTTTGCTCGCAGCGGTGGTCGTGAGTTCCGCTGCGTTGCGGGCTATCCCACGATTACAAGATGTGAAGCTACCGCGGACAAAAATAAGCGATGCGCTCTTCGCAGGATTTCTCATTCTCAGTGTTCTATGGTTGATGAGCGCATATATCGGCACGAATGATTACGAAACCCTCAGTGGAATGTTTTTCACCGGCTGGGATAACCATGGACACTTTGTTACTTTTTCAAATACTTATGCAGTGGGAAGTACTACCTGGCCAACGGTTGACGGCAGTGAAGCCTGGAATCAGTGGTACCCATCCCTGCACACAACCGCTTGGTCCTTGGGTCAATACGCCTGGAGTGGCAGCGGGCTTTCACGCGTCTCGCTTCTCTTCCCCTACCTCACCTGGCAAGCCATCTCATTTGCATCATGCATCGCCGCTTTGTCATGGATGGCCGGTGACCTTGCCCAGCGGGTGCTGCCCATGATTAATAAAAAGCGAAGCGCAGCACTTGGTGCATTGGCTTTCACGCTCGCTGCACTGTTTTTCACTCTGGGGAGTCCAGCCTTGATGTTCAATGCCGGGTTCGTGAACTTTGTCATGGGAGTGGCCGCCGTAATGCTGTGCAGCTACTTCTCCGTGCGAACCACCCGCAGTGCGGTCACCCTGGGCTGGTTCTTGGTCCCCGTCGGCGCGATCGTGTCGATCAATTTGTGGACCCCGTTAGCGCTAGGAATTGTTCCCGCCGGACTCGTCGTTCTTATTGCGCTCTTACGTCAGAACAAAGTCATCGGGATTTTTTGGCTGGTATTTTCGGCCGTCATTGCCGGCTACCTCGCTGTTACCCAAGCCCAAGCAATTATTCGCCCCGGAAGTAGCGCGAGTGAACTCAACAGTGAGATTGGAGCTGTCGGGGTTGGAATGCCGGGCTTCAACATTTCACTGGCGCTCGCGATGCCGGTGCTCGCACTGATTCTGATTTGGTTTTTCAGTGGGACCAAACGCCAACTCGCAATCGGCATTGCTGGTCCGCCCGTAATGTTCACCGCGCTCGCGGCGGTGTTTTCACTGGGTGCAGATTCTGCGGCGGTGAGCCGCGTCTCTTCCTACTACGTGCTCAAAGCATTTAGTGGATCACTCATGGCATTCATGCCCGTTGTTTTGGCTCTCATTGCCGTCGCAACAATTTATGTCACTCGTGAACTCACCCTCAGGCAGCAGTTACTTGCAGCAGGCGGGCTCACCCTCGCAGGTACGGTGGCTTACGGCTACGTGGGAACCACAACGACCCAACTCGCGCCAAACTTCACTTCCGCCCCTGGTATTCAAGCCGCGATGGAGCGCACGGACGGAATAAGTAAATCCCTTGTCGGTGAGGGAATTATTCGCTCAGCCGAAGTTGCTCAGGAAAATCCTGATTGGACTCCATTCCTCTGGGACGGCGCCGGCACGCTGCCAAACCTGTGGGTCATGACCTTTACCAACGTCATGTCGATAAATCAACAGACGTTTTATGCCAACCTGCCACCGTTCCCTTATGAAACGACAACACTGGAATACGTCGGATTTTCCCAACAGATCGATCCAACGTTAAATGTAAATGTCCTATGGTTCCGCGATGTATCCGGTCAGCTCGTCAACGCCTGGGCCAATCCACGTAATCCAATGCGGGTGATGACCTCGCGCGTCCTAATTCCCTCGAGTGCACTGTGCCAAGAGTGCTCTTTGTAAAGAGTGCTCTTTGTAAAAAGTAAATCCGCAATATGTCATCGATGCGATATCACTTTGATGACATATTTCACTTATCGCAAAAACTTTATCGGTGAGAATTTAGAATTTGGTGCGGATACGGATAAAAGAAAGTCGGCTCAGGGCCAACATACTCAAGTAAATCTGATTCTTGGGAATTTTCGACTGGCCGGAGAACCGATCCAAAAAGTCGATGGGCACCTCGCTCATGACAACACCGGAGCGGTGCATGACTTCCAGGCATTCGATGAAAAACGCGTAACCAGCGGCGGAGAAGTCATGGGCCAAAACCGCGCGCACAGCAACCGGGTCGAATGCGCGAAATGACGTGGTGTACTCGCTGATCCCCATGGGCAGCAGCATCCGCGCGGTGATGTTTGCTCCGTGGCTGAGGACCCGGCGGGGCAGAGCTGCTTGGTGGGAACCACCGCGGGTGCGCGTCCCGATACAAAAATTCGCGGTAGACAGGCCACTGGACAGAGCGCCCAGCACTGCAGGAATTTGGGCGGGCTGGTGTGAACCGTCGGCGTCCATCGTGACGAGTGAGTCGTAGTCGTTGTCCAACGCGTATTGCATCGCGTAAATATGCGCACTACTCAAGCCCAACTTTCCTTCGCGGGAATGCAATGTCACTTGAGGGAAGGTGCGGGTGAGTTTTGTGACAACGGCCCCGGTGCCATCGGGTGAATTGTCGTCAACAATTAAAATGTCAGCGGATGGACAAGCAGCGATCACACCTTCAATCCACGGACCGATATTGGCTGCCTCGTTGTAGGTCGCCGTGAAAACTAATTCACGACTCACGCGCTGGGCCGCTCTTTATTGTTCCGCCCGTTGTCATTCAGGGTTGCAATGAAGTCAATACAGGATTCATAGGTAGGCAGTAAACCGGAATCGCGTGCTTGGAGTAACCCTGGTGCGGCGGCATCTTTGGGTGAAAGTACCGGTGAGGCTGAAGCGGGCCACGGTAGCGCCACGTCAGGGTCCAGTGGATGGATCCCGTGCTCGCGTTGGGGGGAATACTCTTCGGAGCACAAATAGCCAACGGTCGCCGAATCTGACAGGGCGCAGAACGCGTGGCCGAAGCCCTCGGAAATGTAAAGGCCAGCGCGCGAATCGGCACTGAGCTCAATTGCTTCCCACTCACCGAAAGTTGGCGAGCCGACCCGAATGTCAACGACGATGTCCAAGATTGATCCGGCGAAACATTGCACGTATTTGGCTTGGCCCGGGGGGACATCGGCAAAATGAATCCCGCGAATTGTTCCCGCTTTGGAGACGGAAACATTCATTTGCGCCAGATCAAGTGGGTGGCCGATCATGTCGGTGAAAACATTTGCCTTAAATGACTCTAGGAACACCCCGCGGTCATCGGGGCGTAAAACTGGGTCGAATCTCCACACGCCGTCGAATCGAAGGGGAGACACCTGCACGCCGCGAAGGCTATCAGTGGGACGATTGCCACCAAATGAGCCAAACACCAATGCGCGCGCAATCGCTTCGCATCGCGTTTATGGGGACTCGTGGAGCACCCGCGCTCTACGGCGGATTTGAGACCGCGGTGGAAGAAATCGGTGCTCGGTTGGCCCAGCGAGGACACAAAGTCACGGTGTATTGCCGCAACCCGG
>Ga0209491_10011863_pt1 | contig 10195 bp, 8 predicted proteins | sample BON02_FD_187213 | JGI IMG/M metagenome (GOLD analysis project Ga0209491, IMG submission 187213) | Freshwater microbial communities from Lake Bonney liftoff mats and glacier meltwater in Antarctica - BON-02 (SPAdes) (version 2) | ecosystem: Environmental > Aquatic > Freshwater > Ice > Glacier...
GACCGCACGCATGTAAGTGGTAGGGATCATATCAGAGTCGGGGAAAGTACTGACGCATTATCATCATATGTTTAACAAAACAGACACGGCATGTTGTCACTTCAGAATGGGTACGGTGGCGTACCTGAGTGGTGGTCATCATATGTTTAACCAAACAGACACGACATGTAACATGTCAATGTGGGTATGGTGGCGTACCTGGGTGCTGTGCAGACCCTGTAAGTGGGTACCAGATGTTGTCGTCATATTTTGATGTATCGCAAGTATCACGTCAAACATATATCGAAACAATGCAACCTAGACCGTTTGAAGAGTGGATCGAAAAGGGACACCAACGAGACGCCAACCTGTGCGGTGCCTATGCAATGCCTATGCACGCCCCACAAACGAACGCTCTTTGGTGAGGGAAAGAGGGGGGTACAACCAAGGCTCTTTTGTATACTTGGCCAAGGCATGTGGGGTTTGGGTGTGTGCGGGTGTTAAGGGAGTGGGTTGAGTGGATGTGGAGGGTACATCTGGGTTGAGTAATAAATCCAGTACCGCATAATCTTGTGCGGAGGATCAGATTCTGGAGAATAAAAATCTCCGGAACTTGATTTTATATATTTGTACTGGACAATAAGTAAAATACATTTTTGAGATCTATTTACCTGTAAGGAAACAACATGATTGATTGGGTCGAGCGGCCTTCGCCGCTCTCTGTGATGACCATCGAGGATTTTGTTTTGCATTCCGATGACCATTTTGAGTCTCATCTTCTTGGGAACGGTCTGTAAAATGAGGCTCGGCTCGGGTTTCCGTCATGTTTTCAAAACAAAAAACAAAAACCTTTCGTCGGTTTAGTCGTCATCTTTTAATGTACCATACGTGTGCTGACAGCATCATGATCTAAAACAGGGAGCGTTAATTTATGAGTTTCAAAAACGAGCCATTTGAACTGGTAAATCTTTATGACCTCTGGAAAAATCAACAAGAGATCAAGCTCCACGTGCGCGACTATGCGCAAAGGAAGCAGCCAACAGAGGCTTGCTTTGCTTGAGGTTACAGAACCAGAGCTCCTAGCGACGCTACACGCGATTGACCGTGCTAAAAAGGCTCTGCGGGGACACCATTCGGCAACTGGTTCATTTCGCTCAGATCCAAACACCAATGTGGTTGTGGTGATGCCCATAGCGTCACGCACAGCCTCCTCAGGCTCTAAACGTACTGTGTCTGACTCGTCAGGCTATGACTCGACAGTGCACGCTGGGTGTAAACCTCCGCCAAGACATTACACCAGTTCTGTAGCGACTCGGACAGATCTTCCAAGACCCCAGCGCACAAGCCCTGCAGAGACTCGGATGCTGAAACCCCGCAAGGATCAGATCCAGACTGCCTTGTCTCGAGATCTCATGCCCAAGCCAGACCAGACGGCTGAGCAGAAACAGCAGCAACAGTTCCTTAACCGCCGCGCCGCGCTTTACAGACCTGCACCTCCAAAATCCAGCGACTCCCCTGTTAGTGCCAATACGTCAAAGAGCCACCACAGGAGACACTATATTGTAGACGTCCAGGTGTCTGAGTCTGGGTCACCGCTGAGGCTTGGACAAGAAGAGGCACTAGTGTCTTGGACGTGGAAGGAATCATTTGGCCACTTTTTGAATTTTTTCGGTTCGGGTCCCGCACAGGCCCATCGACTTGGATCATAGTACCGTGGAACGAGTGGCTGGTTACAAGAAGAGCAGTGGTGATTGAAGCCTTTTGCAAGCAACTGCCTTGCCATCAAGAGTCACGGTGAAGGCTCGAAATGAGCTGTCACGGTGATGAAACCCGTGGCAACATTTCTTATAAATGCAACGCTCATGTCAATACAGGAGGTGTGCACAACCTCAAACAAACAATTGGGTCGCAAACAGCAGGCATCTCAAGATTTGCTCACATCCTACAATAATATCAATAAACAAGCCATAAATTTAAACGTGCAATGGGTCTTGAAGATAGTTGAGCAACAGTACAAACTCTGCTCAAAGTGTACACAACAATCTTGACTCTGTAAAATCTAGACTTTTCATCCGTTATTCAGAAATTGATTTAAAAACTCAGGAAACCAAGAACTCAGATCTGCATGGATTTGAGCTACATAGACCTTCAAGCAAGGGTACTAAATTACTTTTTCAAGCCTAGTAGTAACAAAAGCAATCATCAATCAATCGCAAATTTGATCCTATGTTGTGCGTGTCTTGTATCAATCGTGTATTGATGATGCCATGATTGCTTTTATTGCTTAAAAGGGTAGTCTAGTAGCATTAGTGTAGGGTCTACTTGCACAAATCCAGCTGGATTCGAGGGTTTGGTATTGCATTCCCATGTTTTATTTTCTTGTTCGGAAGGAAAGATATGTTAAAAGGGAAAAATGCAATTAGTCTAGACTTCATCCTGCCGCCCAGCATACATACATACATCATGATTCACTTCGCACATATATACGGCATATATGTATCCTGAGATTTGGATTGTTCGGGCTCTCTAGGTGTCTCGTCCTGATCTCTGGGCTCACCGTAGTACATCCGAATACCCTACGTGTAGTATGTGCGTGTGTATGCGTATACATGTGCACACGCACATACACATACACTCCAACTTCCCGTCAAAAGAGAGAAGATTTAAGACAATTGTTTCTGTCAAAGATAAGCCCCCACGCCAGCAACAAGTATCCTGCATAGACTAGCTGAAACACCCGACCCTCGCCCCCCAAGGCTAGTGAACAAACTTTGCATACACAAGCTTATCTACATATCCTGTGAAGAATGTATTCACAAATATGTGCACTGGCGTCAACACACACATGTCAAAGCGAACACATCTGCACATGCACTGGTGCTCAAGACACCTGTTTAGTGCATGCCACACCCACCACAACACCTGCACATGACAACACCTGCACATACATGCCTATGCCGACAGTATGGCAACAACTTCGCCATGAAAACTATTGCGGACTATCCGAGAATCTTGAGATTGCATTTTGTGTCACTGATGATATAAAGAAACATATTGAGTTGAACTTGAAACACGACCCAAACATCCAACGCAAAACATGCTGGGTGAGCTCCCTAGACTGTCACACAGCCCCCGTACCCCACCCCATCCAACCCGATCGTATTTGTTCACTGTTTCCCTTCCTCCGCACAAAAGTCCATCAAAATTCACGCGAGCCCATGATGCAGTCGCGGCCACGTTACCATACAAGCGCCATCTCATCATTCACGTTAGTGCGCGCTGGATCCAGCTCATCCAGTCTATTCTGTTACGAAATCTTCAAGCCGACGACACCACGTCTACCCATATAAGGAGCAGACAAAGTGGGTCAATTTTGTCAATCACGTCGTGTTTGAAGCGCCGCCGATTGAATGAATGTGTAGATGTAATTTGACAATCATGTATAATTGTGATTTGACAATTTTTTCAATCACGTCATGTTTGAAGCGAGTGCATGCATGTATAAGTGTGTTTTGACAATCATTCAGTACATGCGTGAAGAAACACATGCTTTTACGTTACTCTCAGGGAAAAAATTGCTCTGAGATCAACGGATGCTCATTATAATGAGATAGCACAATGGCACACTATCAACCTGCGAGGTGTCGTTCAGCCTTTATTTTTAGCTCAAAAAGGGAATGGAGCACATCGTGAGCACTGAACTATTATCATCCCCATCAAGCATCCATACTCCTCTCCCGCAAATTGATCCTACAGATGGCCGAGGTCAAGGAGCTGCCCCCTCTGAGCGATCAAGATTGATGCTATTTGTGCCTGACATCCATGCTGCCCCCCCTGAAAGTGCTCCTGTTACAGGTGCAGGTCTTGATCATCGTTTGGCAAGCCAATCACACCGGGCACCCTCAGGTCTACTTTCCACAAGGGGCTCATTTCATGAGGCACGGGGAAATGGGGGTAGGACCTCAATATCCGTGGCACAAATTTCGGGTCAAGATGGTCGCAATAGCTCGGTTCCAGCTGTCTCAGCTGCCCCCATGACTCCTTCGCTAACTCAAGCATTAATCAATCGACCTTGTCACTCTTCTTCACGCTCCCGGTAACGTGGTTCCATCCGTTCTGCTGCCTAGAAGTAGCACTTCTGAGGGTTTCCCTGCATCAGATAAGAGTGACAGTGCATATAGTGCGTGTCTCGATAGTTGTTCAATTTTCCCATTTCCTTAGTCTATTTTGCAGCAGTGTGTTCAATAATGGTTTGAACAATGCCATTTTTCACAGTAAATTTGTAAATCCAGCATCTGTTCCTGACATGTCTGCTGCCTCATCTACGACGAGCAAAACTGTGCCTTTCTGTGCTCTATTCAGTGATGGAGACCATGCATGGTACAATGTGTCTGAGGCTTGGAAAATAATTTTGCTTTCACAGGAATAGACTTGATAGCTGCTGTCAATGCGCATGATTCCATACACGATATGCTCAGTCTGGATCCTCTTTTGTCAAGCTCCCCCAGGTAATAATTGCTTTCAAGAAAGCTCAACTGCTTATTAATCCAGACAAATTGTGGGGCCGAACACCTTCGCTGCCTGCCAATTGTCGTTTGCCACGAGCAAATCCGGCATCATCTTTTGGAAGACAGAGCAGTAGACCAAACTGCGGCGCCCTTGCTCAGCCACCACCTTCGGATGCGCTAGGCCCAGCTCATGCGTCGTCAACGGATGGTCCGGCGGGCGCGGGTGACTATTCCGCACTACCTAACGATAACATTTTCAGACACTACATCATGTCGCAGAATTACTTTTATGCTCCTTGGAATCTGGTTCTGCTCTTTTCGAGCTCTGCGATTTTACTTTTACATTCACGATTCCTGTCGCCAAGGATCGCACAATATACCGAAATTGCTTTTGCAAAGTGGAGGTTCTTGCTGATAGATTTCAGGATTCAATCAGGTCTCGTGATATTCTGAGGCATCTTGCGCACAAGATGCCCAGTCTGCTCCTTTCACATGGAGCAAAAGCCGTATACACTCGTGGCCATCGTTTTGTGAAAGGAGATCTGCAGATGCTATGGGCAGCGTGCACAAAGACTGGTCGGACACATCAAGTTCGGCTTGCAGTCAACCCTCACATATCACTTGCTCTGCTACACAGATTGATGCGCTCGCGCAGAAGTTGGCGAGTGCAGGCACTCTCTCCAAGGCCTGTCAGTCAGTGTGTTCGAATCTGAAACCTTCACTTCAGTCCGAAACTCTCATCAAATCACAGTGCAGGCCCAATATCCACGAGGGAGTGTCGATTTTGACAAGAGTGTTTGGCCGAGCTCTACAGACATGAATACTCTGCGCGGGGAGGATAACTGGCTGGATGTGGCAAATAAGTCTTTTTCAATTGACAAGATACGCAAATGTTTTGCCCGCAGTCCACCACTTAGCACGCAGGATGCTGATTTGTGACGTCCTCGAGAACATATTGCTTGGCTATTTGACAATGCGGACTTGAAATCGCACAAACTCTTTTGTGGCAACCTAGCCATGCCATATGTCAAAGGTGACTTCTATCTTGATCAAATAAAAATGGTTGCCGGCAGCAAATACTTTGCGCTTGAAAAGCAAAATGATGGTAATATCCTAGTCGATGTGTGTGGCCTTGTCATTGGCTCCACGTGGTGTTGATGTGTTGCATCCCTTGCTGTGGCAAAATCCAGCAGGAATGTCGCTGATTTTCTTTTAGTTCATTACGATAATTTTGTGCAATGCGCGGGACTGCAGGATGGGGCCACTCGCTGTGCACAGGTCTTGCAGCTTCTGCTCGCAGATCACGTCAATCACAATCGTTCCAATCTGTTAGTGGCTATCCAGTCAGATGCTACTAATGTCTTTTGCTCAATTGAACGACAATCGCAATTTGACGTTCTTGTTGGCAAGGCATCTTGCAATTATGATTGCGGTCGGGTGGTCGTTGGGAATGCTTTACCATGCCCCTCTTCCCTTTTCAAATAATGGGGTTGTTTTTAATCTATGCAAGGGGTGGCATCCATCATGCGTTTCAGTGACAATCACGGAGATACGCAGCATCTGCCATGCTCCAAGGAGGGACAACAGGGTGATGGTTTCGAGACTGTGCATCCTTCCTTTGGTCGACTCCTTGAAAGACACTCTGGTCATCAAGGCATTGGTATCTGTGATGATGATAGAGAGAGATTTTTCAATTACATAATCCTACAGACTTATGATGCAAGATTGCACTCTAGGAAACACCCCATGGAGTTCGATGCAGGCACAAGGCCTTTCGAATTATTTGATGCGCCGAGCTCTGAGTCAAGAAGAAGGAGAGAGTGAAGAGTATGTGTATGTGTATGCGTATTTACAGGTGTGATATGAAACATCAAATACATAGTATCTATATATATATATAAACTTTTCCACTCTGTGTCCTCGCGTTTCGAAGACACCTCTATCAACCATTGTTACCTTGCTTCTTGAATGAGTTAGCTACTGCGTGTGTGCCTCTAATGCTCGCTGTAATACATTTCTGTATAGTCTTGTCCTGCTGATGCGAACTCATTCCGACCTCCGTGAGTTGCTGCTGATATTGTTGTTCGTTGATAGATCCTTGTATACCAATAACGTAGTTTTGCTGCTTCACCACGTATTGCAGAATGCCAGTCGGAGCGCGTGAAGCAATAGTTTATACTTACATTTAGACCTGACGTGCAAGCGTGGCTCAGTTGGTCAGAGCGAGGGACTGTTAATCTCTAGGTCGTCAGTTCGATTCCGTCTAAACCCCGAGAACTCAAATTCCTGTGGATTTGAACTTCATTAACCCTCCGTCTGTTGGCAACGCTCCTTGTATACAATGCCCTGCAAACTCTGACACAAACTCTCAAACAGGGAGAAATCTATGTACATGCAATACTGGATATTCTGCAACAAATGAAGGCCTGTGCACCACTTGTGCTGCTGGATATACTGGAGAAAATGGAGAGGTTTGCACAGCGTGCCCTGCCGGAACGTTCAAACCAGATGTTGGATCTGGTTCTTGTATAGCTTGCACATTTACTTTGATAAACTACTGTTGAAAGTAATAAAAGCAATCATCATCATCATCACATTTTCTTGACGTGTGCTCGCAAGAGAGAATCCGGGTAGTCATGTGTGCGTGCGACTTCAATCATAAATATGTGTTTGAGCTTGGTATCCTCAATCAGACCATCCGGTCGTTGGCTCAATGTGGTATCGTCAAACGTTTCGAGAAGCCCATCGAGTTTTTGCTTCGGGGATTGTGTACTGTGATTGCTGACTTTGAGATTCTTTGCATTGGCAGAGTGTGTCAAGAAAAAATAAAGAACTTTCGGTCCCAAAGAGCATGTCGTGTCTCTGGATTGACCTGGTTTTCAATTATTTTTGCCACGTGGTTGTGCGCAGTTTGTTTCATGTCTTGATGATGAGTGAGTTGGAAGTGAAGTTGCTGATGGAGAAATGTTTCGTCCCCATGTCTACAGTCGCCCTTTGCAGTAGCCGTGAGTCCCAGTTTCTTGAGGTTCGATTTGACAGGAGATTGCTCCGGCATGAGGCTGAGCATCCAGGGTCGTACTGCTCAATCCCATATGGAGCGAAGCGCTAAACCTGACTGTGGACGTGCTGCATTCGGCCTTGCTAAGAATTCTTTGGCGTGAGTCCTTCATGATCTAGTTTGCCGTGCTATCTTCCCTTCGTGCGCCTTGATGCGTTTCTTCACTGTTGGGCACCAAGTGTGTGATTTGGGCTTACTTGTGTCATCAACCCATTTGAAGACCATCTCTTGGCCTCGGCCTCCTGGATACAGAATGTCTGTATCGTCACTTTCTTTGTCAGCTCCTGTCTCTGCTTGTCTGTCCGCCTCTTCATGGAGTGGGTCGCCAGAGTGACCATGGACTTTCACAAAAAGAGTTCGTGAGGACGCTTCTGATGGCGACTTGAACTCACGCAAAATGTCTCGTCCTTGACTGTGTGCTGCCATGCCCAGTACTGCTAGCTCTGCCTGTGTGCTGGATTGTTGGCCACGCACCCGTTCGGATCTGATGATGATGATTGCTTTTATTACTATGAAAAGTAGTTTATTACCCTTGATTGAGGGTCTATGCGCTCAAATCTATTTTGGATTTGAGATATCGGTGGTTTTGCTCACATCGTGGGGTATAGCAGCGTCGTGCCACATGACCACCGCTCCCATGGCAGGCTCTTTCGTGATTGATTTAGCTGTAACGGTCCATCAGTGGCTACCACCTGATAACCTTTTCCAAAGTACTCTCCACTTCAGAGCGCGTCCAGCTATTGTTGCAGGCATGGTGAGGCGTTGATTCGATCAGGCGTCCATTGGACTCAATATCTGAAGCCTGAAAAGTAGCTCTTTCAGTTTCGAGAGATCTGCTCACCCAACTTTCGTGTGACTGCTGAGCCTTGATTTTAGTGCATTTGCGTGTTTGCCACTGCCCCTCTCTCAAAATTTCCTTGGCGCCTTTATCCAGTCGATGTAAGCAAGAACAGTGACGTTGCAGCTGTGACTTTATCGCGCCCAGTGATTGGTCTGCTCGGACGATGATAACCAAGGTCTGAACGTTAAAGCGTAGACAAATCGTCCAACGATTGATTCGTTGCAATAAATAGTGGGTTTTCTTGCATTCATTAAAAGAGATGGTTGTTCCTGCACGTATATTTTGTTGAATATAAATCGACCTTCTTCTGTAGTATCATTTCCTACAAAAATCGAATAAATGTTCGTGAATGCACTGGAATCTTCACTCGGTCCACGGATACATAAAGATTTAACATTTCTCACAATTTGCAGATCCACGCTCCACAATGAACTCTGATTTTTTATGTCTGTAGTCATGGTGCAAAATCTATCTTCAATTCTGCCAATGAATCTATTATCAACTGCTCTGTCTGATACCATTGTAGAATGGTGATCTATTGAAGTACTTTGTTGTTCAGGACAAGGTTTATCTTGTGTCATTTCATAGGAACGAGCCATGTTTATGTCTTTGTGCTTATTCCAGGCCTGTACTTGGCATAATGTCAATAAATTTTTTTTTGGTGGTATACGACAATGTATGAGTATCTGTCAATTATGAGTGTGATATATTGAACGAGTACAGACTCTGATCTGCTCAACTGTGGCAAACGTTCAACACGAATCGCATGTTGTGTAAACCTTCCTTCCACACTGGTCTCGTTTCCAACAAAAATTGTGAAATTGTTTGTTCGTTTCGGATTTTGGTCACGGCCAAGTAAAGCAAGACATGTGATGTAAAAATCCACCCTCCACCATGGCGTTTTGTGTGAGAGTATATGTGCGCATTGATTGCCGTCAAGGCGACTTGAGATTTTCCTATTTATTGCTCTTTCTGATGAATAAGCACCTGGCTTGTCAGAGTTCTGGTCGGTGACGCACATCTAATTGAAATCATCTCCACACGAGCATAATTCAACATGAAAGTGTCTTCTGAGCACTCTTGTGATTGCACACCAGTAATGAACACAATTGCGCTGAAAACCACATATTTCATGATATTATGTAAAGTTCATCTGACACATTTTCTTTCATAATGTTTTTGACATTCGTTTTCATATATTTGTTACATCACGTGATCTTAATGTTTCAATTTTCAAAGAATCGACAATAAAAGCAAAGTTTACACTTGATGTTTTTATTTTATAAGAATAAAAAAGATATTGAGCATTGTTTGTCGGATCGATTTCCCATTCGTCGATTCCGATGAGTTTTCTGCCAAGAGCGCTCAGTGGGAATGGTGTGTAATTTTTGTCCGGAACATCTTCAACACACGGGCGCATTTCGTTGTGTGTTTTGCACAGCTTCTTGGTGATCATGGGATGTCCTGGTTTGATCTTGTTGATGAATGAAGTCATGCTGGCGGGGAAGTTAATCCAGTTGTTTTGGGTGTGATGTGCAGTGTCGTTGCTTCCCTGATAGAGCACAGGTGGAATACCAGTCATGAAAGACGAGATTTAATCGGGGTTTTCATAGATTCCACACTTTGCTTTATATCCTGGATCTCACTCGGCCGTCTGGTACGACAAATCTAGCGTAAATTGCATTGTTTCGTCCGCAGAAAGTTGGTTTGTGCCGTGTCCTAGTAGACAGTCCCAAATATGCCACTGGCCTGGTTTGAGCATAAGTTTCACGGCACTTGCAACGATTCCTCGCTTATCTTTTTCCAAAT
>Ga0209491_10011865_pt1 | contig 10193 bp, 8 predicted proteins | sample BON02_FD_187213 | JGI IMG/M metagenome (GOLD analysis project Ga0209491, IMG submission 187213) | Freshwater microbial communities from Lake Bonney liftoff mats and glacier meltwater in Antarctica - BON-02 (SPAdes) (version 2) | ecosystem: Environmental > Aquatic > Freshwater > Ice > Glacier...
CGAGTCTGAAGCTGATCCAAATAGTTGGTCATTATCGGCCCAAGAAAAGCATTGACTACAGTCGTGCTCGTACGCTCGTATTCGCGTATTTCGGGCAGAATATCGTAAGAGCAGCAGATGAAAACATCGTTCGGCAGATTGCGACGCAAGATCTCCTCAACGCGCCGTTCGTGTATCGGGTTTTGGTAGGAATGCAGAAGACAGATCGCGACCGCCTCGACACCGGCTTCTTTCAATCGCTCTGCAGCGGAGACCACGCTGGCCTCGTCCAGCGGCGTCCGTATCGTTCCGTCGGCTGCAAGTCGTTCGCGAACCTCAAGCCTATAGCGTCGCGGAACAAGTGGTTTGGGTTTGCGGTAAGCGAGATTGTAAAGTTCAGGAAAGCGCACGCGACGAAACTCCAGAACATCGCGGAACCCTTCGGTCGTGATAAGACCAGTCCGCGCACCACGGTCTTCGAGAATCGCGTTGGTTGCCACAGTCGTTGCGTGTACAATGTCGCTTGCGTTCGCAAAATCCAGACCATTCTCGGAGACAAGCGCCTGTATGCCCGCTGCAACAGCCCTTCCATAATCATCGGGTGTTGATGACACTTTGCGTGTCAGGATCTTCCCATCCGAGGTTAATGCGACCACATCTGTGAAGGTACCACCAATATCGACGCCGATCCGAAATGATGGCGGACATCCGACTTTTCTGCCTGAATGGGTAGAGGCGATTGTTTTGTTCATTGTGTTTTCTCGGTCATATTTTGGGGTATTCGGATTGCGCCAAAAGGAGCGTCACAGCTTGTAGATAATGCGATCGATGAACTCCTTTGCCCTCGCAGATTTCGGGTTGGTGAAAAACACCTCGCTTTCGCTGCGCTCAATAATGCGACCTTGGTCCATGAATATAACTTCGTCTGCCGCGTCGCGGGCAAAACCCATCTCGTGCGTCACAACCAGCATCGTCATCCCGCCCGCCGCCAAGTCGCGCATGACACGAAGCACTTCAGCGATCATCTCAGGATCCAGTGCAGAGGTTGGTTCATCAAACAGCATCAGACGGGGCTCCAACGCCAGCGCGCGGGCGATTGCTGCACGCTGCTGTTGCCCCCCGGATAGCTCTGCCGGATACTTGTCCGCTTGATCAAGGATGCCGACCTGATCCAACAGTTTCTCGGCACGTTCATCAGCTGCAGCCTTGGACAGGCCTTTAACCTTGCGCGGTGCAAGCGTGACGTTATCTCTCACACTGAGATGTGGGTAAAGTTCGAAGTGCTGAAATACCATTCCAATATTGGAGCGAACAGCCGCGAGGTCGCGGGTGTTGCGCAGGCTGATACCATCAAACAGAACGTCACCCCCGGTGAAATCCTCAAGCCGGTTGATGCACCTTAGTAAAGAGCTTTTGCCAGACCCGCTGGGGCCGCAAATAACAACACAACTTCCAGAAGTAAAAGAAGTAGAAATATCATCGAGTGCCTTGTGCTTGCCGTAGTACAAATCAAGGTTCGTGATCTCGACAATTGGGGTCTTTGTCATACTCTTATTGCTTTCTTTTCAAGTCGCCGCGCCAAAGTCGATCCAGCAAAGCAGACCACGAAGTAAACTAGCGCTGCGAACAGATAGAGTTCGACTGGGCGCACCGTTCGTTCGGTCACCAAGATCGTGCTATGCAGGAACTCACGCAGACCAATCACGTAGGCAATTGTCGTGCCTTGGAAGACGATCACACATTCGGTTACCAACGCTGGCATCACATTGCGCATAGCTTGAGGCAGTACGATTAGCCGCATGGTTTGCGGGTAGGATAGCCCTGTCGACAGGGCCGCTTTAATCTGATTGCTGCCCACGGACTGGATGCCAGAGCGCACGATTTCGGCGAAATAGGCGGAAAAGAAGACCACAAAGGCAATCAAGACCGACCAGAATTCGCCGACGTGCTTACCGGTCAGCAGGGGCACTAGGAAAAAGAACCAGAACACGATTAGGATGAGCGGATTGCTGCGCAGCAGGTTCACAAAGATTGCTGAAGGATAACGGATCCATCTCCTGTGACTGATCCGCCCAATCGCGATGAAGCATGCGAGAGACAAGCTCAAGACCGTGGTGAGCGCTGCCAGTTGAAAGCTCAGTGACAAGCCCTTCATCAAGAAAGGCAGGTTATCGGTTATAACAGACCAGTCCATCTGACGCCTACCTTTTGCCGATCAGGCCGGGGATGCGAAGCGCATGTTCCAGCCAACTCATGAAAATGACGACAGATGCGGTTGTGGCCATATATGTCAGCGAAGCCACTGAATAGGCTTCGATCCCCCGAAAGGACCACGCCTCGATCGCCCGCGAGGTGTTTGTGATTTCTGCAACCCCAATGGTCAGGGTGAGGGCAGAGTTCTTAAATATCGTCAGGAATTCTGACGATATAGCCGGGATCATCACCCGGAACGCATAGGGAATGACGATGTAACGATAGGTTTGCACGTTGCTCAGCCCAGTGGAATATGCCGCGTCAAGCTGCCCTTTTGGGATCGAAGAAATACCCGAGCGGATTTGCTCAGCCACCCGTGCTGAGGTGAACAGCGATAATCCGATCAACGCCGTCAGGAATGGAACGTTGTCCATTCGGTTCCATGACAGCATCCAATCTCTTGGTAGCAGCAGAGGAAAAACAAAAAACCAGATGAATAATTGCAGTAACAGCGGAATGTTGCGAAACAATTCTACATAAGCGGATCCAAAAATACGCAGGAACCGTGAATTAGACATCCGTATCGAACCGATCAGTATTCCTAGGCCAAGGGCCAACACCCAAGCGAGCAACGATAGTTGCAATGTTGTCTGCAAACCCTCAATGATCCGGCTACGATGTGGTTCTTCCCATAGAATAGACCAATCGAAATCGTAGTTCATCTTGCGTTGCCCGATCCACTCGTAACAGTATTAGGTTTAATTTTGGACAGGGCTTCGGCCAAACGGGCAACACCCTGATTGATAACGCCAACGTCTGATTTGAAAACTAAGCGAATATACCCTTCTCCTTCCTGACCGAATGCAGATCCTGGGATTGCGGAAACGTGGGCGGTTTGAAGCAAGTGCTCGCAGATTTCGATAGATGACATGCCGAAGATCGCAAGATTTGGAAATACGAAAAAAGCGCCACTCGGCGTCGCGCAGGTGACTCCCGGTATTGCACTCAGGCCAGAAACCATGGCGTTGCGCTGCGCTGTGTACCGCTCCACGATCTTGGCGATTGGTAAGTCCCCTTCGCCAATACCTTCTCGGATGACCGCTTCTGCACCGGCTTGCGCAAAAGATGTTGGACAGGTCACAGCATGGGCATGTACCAAGGCAATCTTTGCCATCAGCGGGGCCGCTGCCGCTGCCCAGCCAACGCGCCAACCGGCCATGTTGTAGATTTTGCTGACAGTCTGAACAGTGATTGTTCGGTTAAACATGCCGGGAAGCGATGCAAGGCTAGTGTGTTTGCCGCCGTCATAGACAAAATGCTCATAGGCTTCGTCCACAAGAACATGAATGTCGGCACGGATGGCAATTTCGGCAATAGCTGCGAGGTCTTCAGCGGAATGACAATGGCCTCCAGGATTGTGCGGGTTGCACAAAAGCAAAAGTCGGGTTTTCGGCGTCATGAAGCTTTCCAGATTTTCAATCGGAAGCCGAAAGCCATTCTCCGCTTTCATTGGTATAGGTACAGGTACGCCGCCAGCCAGACGAATGAGAGGCTCGAACCCGACATAGGCCGGGTCTTCGATTAGAACTTCGTCTCCGGTTCCCACAAGTGCGAGCATCGACGCAAATATGGCCTCTTTGGCACCCAAGGTCACGACAATCTCGGTGCTCGGATCGGCTGTGATGCCGTTCTCTTTGGCCAGCTTGTCGGCGATCACCTGGCGCAGACTAGGAAGCCCGCGGGTGTCAGTGTATGAAGATCCCGCCGCTGACTGCATCATTCTAGCCGCTGCATCCATTGCAATCGTGGGCGTAGCCCCTTGTTGCCCGAAATCTATGATGTCCATGCCGGATGCCCGAAGGTCACGGACTTTTGCAATTACGCTGTGAGAGGCAGGTGCGCCAAGCGTCGATATGCGGTCGGCAAACTGGCTTTCCATCTTCTGTCCGATACATTCAGAGTTGACTACAGACGAACTGGCCTGGCACTTGCTAAGTGGTGTCAGGCAGAGGGAAACCCGACGACGAGCTCCCCTCTAACTTTCTCTTTGAGGCCTTATGTGTCGTCTAGAAATGTCTCACTGCCAAAGGGGCACTGGCTCGAGATCAGGCTTCGCAACGGGTCCGATTGTACGCGCACGTATCCGGCCTTGGGGCTGTCGCCAAGAAACCATTCTGAGTAGAGCTCATCATAGCCACCCGTCACTATGAAATAACACATTGACTGATTGACCATGTCTCTCCAGTTGGAGTCATTTTCGGGCAAGATGATCCCTTGGTTGATACAAAAAATGTCAGGCCCGCGCACCGCCCATCGTTCAGGCTCAGGTGCTCTCATCATTAGGCCGATCAATGCGTCATCCATCGTCACGTGCGCATCCGTTTTACCCTGACTCAGGGAAACAAAGCCGGATGAGTGCTTGTCAGACGTGATCAATTGAGCCGGTGGGTTCAACTCGCCCGATGCGTTCATTGCGGTGATTAAACGCTCTTCGACGCTTCCGGCGTTTACGCCAACACGCTTGCCGGCAAGATCTTGGGTTGTTTCAATTCCGCTGTCAACCGCCACGAGTTTCTTGACGCATACCGCATTGTTAACAAGGGAAAAGTCGACTACCTCCTCTCGGGCCACGGTTTGACCCGTGGTGCCTAATACCCAGTCAAGGCTACCATTCACGACCAGAGGAATGCGGGTTTGCGCGGTGACCGGCTTGAATTCGAGCTCAATTTCAAGATCTAGTTTCTGTTCGATTAGACCGTGAAGAGCACGGTTCAGGTCGATGGCCCATCCCTCATACTCTCCATCGCTGTTCACATAGGCATAAGGTACTTGCGACTCGCGCGTGCCAATCACGAGTTTTTGTTCGGCGACAACTCTGTCCAGTACGCTCTGTGCGACCGCGCCAGTTGACATTGACGCAAGCGCCATCGCCACTGCCACGGGAACGACTGAAGCTTTTAGTGAAAATTTACTCATCAGTTAAGCCCTCCATGCTACGTTTTTCTTTAATCATTTAACGTTATATTGCGAATCACGTTGCGACAAACGCAAAAACTTGCATCTAGGCTTGAATTTAGCTCAACTCGATGTAAAAATATTCTTAGTCTTAGACCCCGCATGTAGGAGCATGAAAATGCAGCGCCCCCCTTTGCGCACCTTGTCTTTTTTTGAAGCTGCCGCGAGATGTGGCAGCTTTCGGATTGCGGCGCAGGAACTGCACATAACCACCTCGGCGGTCAGCCATCAAATTCGGAAACTGGAGACGTTTGTCGGCAAACCTCTTTTCGTCCGACACAGCCGTGGTGTCAAACTGACGATCGAGGGTACCGCATATTTTGAGGCAATCCGTGCCGCTTACGAAAGGATTGATGAGGGGACGAACAAAGTTTGTCGCAATAGCTCTCGTGAAACCTTGACGATCCGCTGTGGCGTAAGCTTTGGTCTGCGCTGGCTTTTGCCACGCATCCAATTGTTCATTTCACAGTATCCTGATATCGACCTGCAGATATATACACCTACAGCATTCCATGAAGCGCCCATGCCTCCGATTGATGTGGAAATCCGATATGGGCCAGTGATCGAAACTGGGCTTTGTGTTGAACCTTTGTTGGAAGAAACTATTTTACCTTTGTGCAGCCCTGCACTTATTAAAGATCGGAATATACTCCGTGAACCCGGGGACTTATTTGCTTTTAGGCTAATTGATTCAGAGGTCAGTGTCGTTAATTGGGCGCAATTTATTAGTATAAACCGCATCCCGCTCTTGAATTACTCAACTTTGAAATTTGACAACATCCTTTTAGGGTTACAAGCGGCTGTTAGCGGCCTTGGCATCGCGCTTGAAGGAGATTTCTTGGCCGGCGAAGACCTCGCCGCCGGTCGAGTCATAGTTCCCCCAGCATTGCGCCAATTGGCAATCCGCCGATCTCTACGAAGCTTTGTCGTGCAGGAGCCAAATTCGGGTGTGGATAAGATAATCATTTTCCGAGACTGGCTTTTTGAAATGCTTTCTGAAGACGCCCACCACCACGACTTTCCCTCCCATGTTTAGCGACACTTGCCTGCCTTCATGGGATTGATTTCGGTAGGGGCCAGAATAGTATCATAAAAGGATTTCCCGACGCCGCTTCATGATTTCTAGAATGGTGTTTTTTCTGGTGCCGAGATCACCTGCGATCCATAGATATGATTGACCGTTGAGTTATGCCCAAAAGTTGGTGACGGTGTGATTAGGCGGCGTTTTGAAGTTGCTTGATCCCGTCCTTGAACTCAACCCCTTGAATGACTTCTGGCAGCCGATTTGTTCCGGAGAGTTTTCGCCATTTCTTCCTGGCTAACATCATCAGCTTGAAGACCATGGACAGGGCCGTTTTGCGGCTCAGGCAGCCCTTGGTCTTGCGGGTTCGGTTGCGGACTGTGGCAAAGACGCTTGTCTTATGAAGATCCCAGCTTTTGTGCGAAACAAGAGCCACAGATCAGCATTTTAAAATGCTGATCTGTGGTGGTGGTTGGATCGTAAGACGCTTGGTCTTTGAGGACCGTTCGAGAGTAAGATCAGCCACCACCTTCGCCAAAGGCCTGAACGGATACAGAGCGGCACGAAGCCCTCTAGGACAAGCATAGGATATGACGAAGATGACAGATGATCCCGCATTCCCCAAGTAACTTGACGATTTCGCGCCTTCGACAGTCGATAATATGTTATACTTCAGCATGTTAATTAGGCTGAAGGTGGCGGATTATGGATCACCCAGAGGGTGCAGATGAAACGGGTGATGGGCGGCTTGGTTTTGACCGCCGGGTGCGGCTGGAATTCCGCGGCACGCAGCTCAGTTCCGACGGCGGTCTGCTGGTGATCCGCGAGTTGGATGACGTGCTCGGGCTGTCTGATCTTGCGTCGGGTGCGCTCAATGACAACCGCAAGGGCAAGAACACCGTCCACCGGCTCGACGGGCTGTTCCGGCAATCCGTCTATGGGCGGCTGGCGGGCTACGAAGACGTCAATGATGCCGACCGGCTGGCCCTTGATCCGGTGATGCGCCAAGTCGTGGGCGGGCGCGCGGTCGATGCCCAGGCGGCGTCGGCCTCGCAGATGGGGCGCTTCGAGACCGATACACTGGCCATGCCCGAGAACCGGGCGGCGCTGGCCGATCTGAATGGCCAGTGGATTGACCGCTTTCATGATCGCAACGGGCTGAAGTACATCGTGCTGGACATGGATAGTTCCGTCAGCCCGACCCATGGTGATCAGGAAGGCACGGCCTGGAACGGGCATTTCGACTGCACCGGCTACCACCCGAACTTCTTGTTTAACCAGTTTGGCATGCTGGAGCGCTGCGCCCTGCGCAACGGCAATGTTCACAGCGCCGACGGTTGGCAGGATGTGCTCGATCCTGTCATCGCCCGATATGCCAAACGTGACCTCATGCGCTTCTTCCGCGCCGACGCCGCCTATGCGATCCCTGCGATCTACGCCCGACTGGAGGAAACCGGCTACTTCTACGCCATTCGGCTGCCCTCCAATGCCGTGCTCAAGGAGAAGATAGCACATCGGCTGACCCGCCCCGTAGGCCGTCCCTCGCAAACCAAGGTCAAGCGGTTCTACGAGGACTTCGAGTATCAGGCGCAAAGCTGGGACAAGCCCCGCCGTGTCATCGCCAAGATCGAATGGCATCCGGGCGAGCTGTTCCCGCGCGTTGGTTTCATCGTCACCAACCTGCCCATGGAGCCAGACTGGGTGGTGCGCTTCTACAACCAGCGCGGCACCGCCGAGCAGCACATCAAGGAGGGGAAATACGCCTTCCACTGGACGCGGCTGTCATGCAAGTGGTTCCGCGATAACGAGGTCCGGCTGCAACTGCACGCGCTGGCCTACAACCTGGCAACGTTCCTGCGCTGCATCGATCTGCCAGAGGCCATGGCCAACTGGTCGCTGACCAGCCTACAATTGAAACTGATCAAGATCGGGGCCCGCGTCGTGCGTCACGCCCGCGCCATCACCTTCCAACTTGCCGAGGTGGCGGTCACAGGCCCCATGGTCAGGGCCATCTTCACTGCGATCCACCGCCTTCGAGCGCCTCCGTCATCTGCGTGACCGCGATCCTGACCGAAACTGAACGAAAGCGGCAGGACAGGTCTGTCCACCGCGCTGAAGAACGGCGCCGCTGGGCCCGAGTGATGCGAGTTTGCGACCCGATCTGCCCACATCCGAGCATTCTGGCCCATGCAAGCGCCGCCCAGGGCCCAAAACGCTTGATCAGTAAGCGAAATCAGGCGATCTTGGCGTCAAACGGCATGCCACTTGGGGAATGTCGGATGATACCATTGGTATAGACATTTCCAAAGCCACTTTGGACATTCACCGGCTGAGTGACGGAAAAATGATGTCGTTTAGCAATTGCACTGCAGGATTTAAGGCGCTCTCCAAGTTCTGTGCACAGACGACGGTAACACGCGTTGTTTATGAAGCAACAGGCGCTTACCACGGTGGGCTGGAACGCGCTTTGGGCGCGCATTTACCATTAGTAAAGGTGAACCCTTTGCAGGCGCGTCGATTTGCACAAGCACAAGGTGTGCGCGCAAAAACTGACGCAGTTGACGCAAAAATGCTGGCCGTCATGGGGGATGCTTTTGCGTTACAACCAGATGAGCCAACTACAAAAATACAACATGATCTGAAAGAGTTACGTGCTTTTCGTTCAGGATTGATCAAAGATCGAACCCGCATCATGAGTCGGCAGAAAACACAAACTCTGTCCATCACTTGCCGTCAAAGCAAAGCCCGCTTGGCTCAAGTTGATAAGCAAATCTCTGAAATTGATACTGAGGTTGGCCGTCTGATAAACTCCAGCGACACCCTGGCGCACTCAATGAAAATTATCCGTTCAATTCCTGGCATCGGCGCGGTTTGCGCTGCCACCATTTTGATAGAGATGCCTGAAATCGGGAGTATGGATCGAAAGCAGGTACACGTCCCGCAGTGCGGTCCAAAAACCCATAGCACCGTCCCCACAGGCCAGATCAGGCGCAATCGTCAGTCCCCGCTTCTTCAGGCTGCGAAGAAGGTCTCGCCAGCTGTCCGCGTTTTCGCGGAACCCGTCCATGATACCAAGAACATCCTTGTCCCCGTATTCATCAGCGCCAATAATAACCAACATACATTGACGATCATCGTCCAAGCGCGGATTGAAGTAGACACCATCGGCCCAGATGTAGACGTAGCGCTTTCCCGAGAGGTCGCGCTTGCGCCACGCTTCGTACTCGTCCCACCAAGTCGACTTCAGCCGCGTAATCGTGGAAGAGGACAGTCCATCAGCATCTGGCCCCACAAGCGAAGCCAGTGCCTCGCTGAAGTCACCTGTCGAGATCCCCTTCAGATACAGCCAGGGCAGAAGCTCTTCGACGGATTTGGCCTTGCGCAGATAGGGCGGCACCAGCGAAGAGCTGAACCGGACCTTTGATCCAAAGCCGGAAGCTGCTGGAGCACCAAAGCCTGTCGCCATCCGCGCGGGCACGAAACAAGCTCAGATCATCACGTTGTTGCAGCGCCCCGAAGGTGCCGCCATCTCCGAGCTTGTCGCTGAGACTGGCTGGCAGGCCCACTCTGTCCGTGGCGTTATATCGGGGGCATTGAAGAAGAAGCGGGGCCTTCCCGTTACCTCGGGAAAGGTCGAAGGCCGGGGGATGGTCTACAAATTTGACCAAACCGTCTGAGCCGCTTGACCACCTCCAGCGCTCGAAAAGCTAGCGCAACGAGGTGGATTCCTCTGGCTGGCTTCTGGCCAAAGTGGCTTCCTCAAAGTGGCTAGGTGGATTCCTCCGAGGAATCCACCTAGCCAGCAGGCCGTTCCTGTAAGCGTTTGATATCGAGTCAAAAATCGGCTTCAAGGATCGAGGGTGGATTCCAAGTGGATTCCCCGGTGAAAAAGCCACGCGCTAGCCAAATGGCGCGCTGCGCCCCCCCGCATACGTTTGGGGCCGGGGAGGAACCATGCCAGGGGGGCTGGTCTTATCAACGAATA
>Ga0209491_10011867_pt1 | contig 10193 bp, 14 predicted proteins | sample BON02_FD_187213 | JGI IMG/M metagenome (GOLD analysis project Ga0209491, IMG submission 187213) | Freshwater microbial communities from Lake Bonney liftoff mats and glacier meltwater in Antarctica - BON-02 (SPAdes) (version 2) | ecosystem: Environmental > Aquatic > Freshwater > Ice > Glacier...
CTCGCAGCTTCATTTTGCACGGACAGGGAGGAGAAGAGCCTGTGTTTTTGTTTTGTGTGTGTGTGGTTATGGTAGTGAGCTTTGGTGAAGAACGAAGAGAATGTTTGTACATTAGTATCTACTTAACCAGATTCGATTGATTGGTTGCTGGCAGACGACGAGAAATAGCACGAACGACCAAAAAAACGCACGCGCACGGGTAGGAAGACCTTATGCAACACACAAAAACACACACCCGCAAGAGGGTGGTTGCTCATTTCCGGCTTCCTTCTTTTTGTTTTTTTATTCTAGCCTGTTTTGCTTGCTTGCTTGCTTGCTTGGTTTTCAGTAGACGACACATCCAGGTTTACAGTTTGTTGATGATGTTGTTGCTAGTGTTTCTTCTTACTTATAGGTAGTTGTTTCTTAGGACTCTAATCCAATTTATCTCCTCTCTCTCTAGCTTTCTACCTCTTTCTCGTCCACAGCCGTATTAAAGCCACGGGGGTAGACACACACACGTACTAAAAATTCTGTTCTTTTCTTTCCCTTCTTTCTCAATATACACCCTCTCTTCGCACACACACACCAAAACACACACACACATGCAAATTACGTTCTTGGCCTCTACCATCCCTACTCCTAACTTTTTATAAATCACACTCTCCCCTCCCTACACCGACTCAGGCAATTGAAAAATGCTGCGAATTAACCTCGAGACAAATCGCTCCGAAATATCCGCCGCAATGCCCAACCCCAAATCTTGTGCCTTAGGCTCCTGTACCAGCCGCCGCACCAGCGGCAGTAACCGCTCTGCATCGAAGCCCCGACTTTGTGCCAGCGTGCGGGCCAGCCGACGGGCTGCTAGCATGGTGGGGGTCATGTCCTCCTCTGTGGGGATGGGTTGGCGTGTGGGGAGTGAAGAGAAAGAAGAATGTGAGTGGATGTGCCTGTTTGAGCATTTTAATCTGCATATGCGAGCACAAAAAAGGGGGACACACACTCAATAATAGCAGCGCGCGCGGTAACAATATTATAAAGCCCCACCCTACACCAAACAAAAACAAAGAAAAAGCCTACTACGTACCAGCAACACCAGCGCCAGCAAACAAATCCCCCGCAAGCCCAGCATCTCCACCGACACCAACGCCCGCCAAAGAAGGCACAAGCGCCGGCGTAGCCTGACCCAAGGAAAGCGTTTGCCAATTCTTAAGCAAATAATTAGTAGTATCAGCACCTAACTGATCAACGGCATCCACGAGCTCCGCCGCAAAAATCCGACGAAATTCCGTGCCTTGTTCCGAAAGGATATAATCCAACAATTGGTCCATCGCCAACGTCACATCATAATCAGACGTGCTCCCCGCCACCTCCAACAGCTGCTCCAACCGCTCCCACCTCGGCCGACCTGCCTTGAAAATGAGCTTGTGCAAAGCAGCTTGCAGCTCGGGAGAAGAGTCCGTGAGCAAACGAGAGGCAATATAGGGGTAGGCATCGTTGATTATCCTAGAATTAGGGTCGACTTGCAGGGCGAGGCCTTCCAACACACCCAGGCAACGGATAATGGCGATGTAGTAGGGAGGGAGGGCGAAGGGGAATTTGTACATGACGTCCCCGAGCTTGTTGATCACGTTTTTGATGTTCAGTTCGCCCACGGAGGCGTTCAGGACCTCGGGTAAGGCTGCTTCTAAAGCTGTGATGATGGGTTGGGTGTCCACGTCGCCTGGAATGAAGCCCATGCGCTGATAGAGCGAAGCGAGGGAGTTGAAGTCTCGGTTGACCAGGTGGATGACGGCTTCGATGATGCCGTAGCGCTGGTTGGACTCCACGTAGCTCATCATCCCGAAGTCGAGATAGCACAGCTTGCCTTCGGGGGTGCAGAGCAGGTTGCCCTGTGGGAGGGGAGGGGGAGGAGGGAGGAAGAGAGAGGGAGAGCATGAGTGAGAGTGTGATTTCAGGGTGAATAATAAGCGTAAGGTTGAGAAGCAAGACAAGACAAGTACACAATAGTGCCACTCAATTCAAAAGAATATGCCCCTCCACCCACATCTCAACAAAGCCAACTTACCGCATGCGGATCAGCATGAAAAAAGCCATTCTCAAGCATCTGCCGAAGGGAGCACTGCACAAGCCGATCAATCAACTTGGTAGGGTCCGCCCGATAAGCTTCCAACTGCTTCTGATCCACCAGCCTCGCCCCATCCATCCACTCCAACGTCAAGACCTTTCGCGTCGACAACTCCGTATAAACCCGAGGGGCACAAATGTCTTCCAGCCCGCCGTAAAGCTCCACGAAACGCTGGGCATTAGCAGCCTCAGCGGTATAATCAATCTCTCGATAAATGAGCTCTCCGAAATCGTCAATCACGGCAATCACATCAATATCTCGCTTTAACAACCCCAAGATTCTGTTAATCAACCCTGCGTACCACCGCAACACGTACAGGTCCACCGAAATAATCTCCTCGCACCGAGGCCGTTGCACCTTCACAGCGACCGTCTCGCCCGTGGAACGGAGCTTGGCCTTGTATACCTGCCCGATCGAGGCAGCAGCGATAGGGTTCTCCTCCAACAGCTCAAAGACCTGGTCGAACGCCACGCCCAATTCCGACTCCACCACTTGAAAGGCCTGCTCGTTCGGGTAAGGCGGGAGGCGATCCTGCAGCTTTTGCAGCTCCTCCAAGTATTCAGAAGGCAACAAATCCGGCCGCGACGACAAGGCCTGCCCCGCCTTAATGACAGCAGGGCCCAAGCCACTGATAATTTCCAGCAACTCCTGAGCGCGCTTCCGCCGATGCTTCTCCTCCTCGTCCGTGATGATGTCGGTGATGATGCGGACCAAGAAGGCGGTCATGGGCACAAACAGGTCCACATTCCGCTTCAGCCACGTGACGGGCTGCCGCCACAGACGGGCCTCGGCTTCCTCCGGATCGTACTGCACTTCTGGCTCGGCCACCTTGAAGGTCAAGTCGCGGACCTTGGTGGTACGCTGCAAGCCTCCAGGGGTTTGGTAGCGGTCGCTGGAGCCCGCCGGGATAATGCCCTGGGCTTCGGCCAGACGAAGGCGTGCCTTTTGCAGCCGCATTGACGTGGTGTCTTGCTCACCACCCCCTCCGAACGCGTTGCTGACGTCCCCTTCAAGGCTTAGGGCCGCCTTTAGCCAGCCCCGTGATCTTTTTGTGGCGGCGGCCGCGGCGGATAGGCGACGAATGCTGCTGCTGCTTGGACCTTTGGGATGTTGGAATGCCTGCGCCGCCCCGACCAGCAGCATGACCACCAGCCATGACAGCAGGAGCGTCTGCATGGTCATGATACTTTGCGCTAGGTCTTGAGCTCTGGTGCGCTTGTGTGTGTCTGCTAAGGCAAATGGCAAGCAGGAACAAAATCTTGCGGCGGATGGGCGAAGATGTGACTCAGCTAGGGGAGGCGAAAGTAGACGGGCCTGCCTAAATGTGTGTGAAGCCAAGCAGGGCAGCGTCCGCTCTATCAGAATGAGGAGGGTTGGAAGGGTATGTGAGAGCGTTGAGAGGACAAAGCATCCCCTTGGCCCTTGGCATTGACTGTGGGTTGAGTCGAAATCGGTCCAACAACAGGAGAATCGCCGGAGGGGGGGGCAAGCTTCGAGTGCTTTCAGGCGCTTCCCAAATGCCAAATGCTCACTCATCCTACGCCAGCCAAGCCCCACAACTTCACCAGCACCTCGTACAGGAGTCGAGCTATTGCTGCCGGAGTCTGCTTGGGCGGCGGGCCTTGTCGGTGGCGTATCAATACCACCGAGTCCCCCAGCATCATCATGCCTTCGAGACGTGAATGTGTCTGCTGCCCAATGCCACATACCCGCCCTTTCAACACCACCAGGCACGAATTGGCGTGTCTTTTAAAGGCTGCGGTAGCTCTCGTGGCCGCGCTTTGTCTTGCCATTGAGTGGGTGCCCCTGTTTTTGAATTGCGTGCGGCAAGGCACAAGCAAAGCGAGGCTCCCTTCCTTCTCCACCAAACGCCGCCGCACGACGTGCAGGTGTTACTTGGAGTTGTGGCTACCAGACAACGCGCGCAAGCACCCTAATCATCCATTCAGCTCATTTGCGAGCGGATTATGCCGTGTCATAGAACCCTCGTACCCACGCAAAGCTCACAAAAGCTCCTGAATCTATGCACACACTCACAGGGACACGAATCAAAAAACACACCTGCCCTTCCCCAAAGCCAAGACCAGTGCAGCAGCAGCGGGTCTCCGCCAGGACCAGGACGCCATGCACGACAACGGCAATGGTGACGTCATGCAGTCGCCCTTGCGCCTGCGCGGCCTCCCCGTAGCATTGGACACCAGCAGCGAAACCAAAAAGAAGGGCTTTGGCTTTTTGGTTGCTGTTGCCTTCACCGTAAACTATATCATGGGCACGGGCTTTCTCACCTTGCCCTTTGCCACAGCCCAAGCCGGTTCTGTCCTCGCTCTTGTGGCGCTCTTCTCCATGGCTGCCCTAAGTAATATCGCAAAGGATTACGTTCTGGAGAGCAGTGCCCGGGCGGAGCTGATTGAAAACCCCCATTGCTTCTCCACGGACGGCCGCGCCGGTGGCGCCGTAACCCCGGCGCTTGTCCGGCAAATTCACTCCTCGCAAGATCTGCCCTTGCTCCTGACTGTGAAGAAACGCAAGTACGAGATGCCGACACTTTGTCAGCTCTTTCTAGGGCATCACGGCAAAGTACTTTATATGCTATGCCTGTCCGTTTATATCTACGGGGCGCTTCTTGCGTATGGCACAGTCTTCGCAAACTCAGTTGCGGCGATGTTTCCACTCCCCGCTCCGCACGCCGATGCCTCCTACCCTTTGTTCCTGGGCCTGTTTGCTGTCCTTGTCATCCCCCTATCTTGCCTGGAACTCACCGAGCAAATATCAGTGCAAGTCGCTTTGGCCTTCTGCCGTTTGCTCATGGTGGCCTGCATGGTGGGGTCCGTGGCCGCCGCCTGCGCGGATGGCGGGGCTGATTCCTTTCCTGGGCAACCAGGGGAGGGTGGGGCTGTTGGGATCCCGCTGTGGAATTGGGAAGGGTTACCTGTCTTTTTGCCGATTGCGTGTTATTCGTTTATTTATCATCATTCTATCGCGGGGTTGAGTCATCCGGTGCGGGATAAGTCGTTGCTGGGACAGATTTTTTTGGCGACGTTTGTGATTTGCAGTTTGTCGTATGGGGTGATTGCTGTGTTGGTGGCGCATTATTTTGGGCCGGACATGGTGCAGTCGTCGAATTTGGAGTGGGATGGGTATGGGCGCACGGGGTTTGGCAAGGCCGTGGGGACGTATGTGCTGCTGTTTCCGGCGTTGGACGTGGCGAGTACGTAGTTGCTGGGTTGGGTTTGGGAGGGAGGGAGGTGGTGGGTGGGGAGGAGGGAGCGATCAGATGATTTGCTAGTGGATTGAAGGATCAAAGGGCGTGGCTGAAAACATCACCATACGAAAAACTGACTCATCGCAACCCTCTTCTTTTTCCTCCCTTCCTCTATACAGGTGCCTTTCCCTTGAACGCCATCACACTGGGCAACAACATGCTCGACATGGGCAACACCCAACAAAATGACAGCGACGGTCAAAGCGCTGGTCCTCCCCCAAGGATCAAAACCGTGGGATTCCGCCTCTTGGCCGCGATCCCCCCCCTGATAGCAGCGTTCTTCCTTCGTGACCTAGGCCGTATTTCCGAGTATGCCGGCACGGTGGGGATTATCATCACGTTGGTCTTTCCCGCTTTGCTCAACCTCCGCTCCCGCACGCGGATGAAGGAGCTTTTTCAATTGGACTCGGCCCGGACTTATTACTCGAACGAGTTGTCAAGAAAACGATACGGGCCCGTGAATTTGATTATTGGCTTGGGGTTGTTCTTTTACATCCTGGTCAATTTGCTGATGGAGTGAACATGTTTGGAGAATGGAGATAGAAGAACAGAGGAGAGCAGAGCAGAAAATGCTTTTTAGCTCTGTGCTTACCGTGTGTGAAATTGAACCATGATAATCTTTGTATAGATGACAAAATGAAAATGAGCCGCCGCTTGCAATACCGACGGCGGACCATGAGAGCCACAAAGTAGATAGAGATGCCGGGACCAAAGCAGTAATACAAGAATGCGAAAAATAAAGTCTTGATGCTTGATCTGATTCTTTTTCGCGGCGAGGTCCTACTCCTTTTCTTTGTTCTGATTTATACTTGCTAAATTGTTCTCTTCTTCCGTTCCACCCCCACCCTACCACACACACACACACAGGGCGATGATTACGCGGGCAGCCAATGCGTGGGGGCGACATGCCTCATCTCCGCCATTGCAAATTTCACGGGCTGCGATTACGACAGCGGCGGCGGGGAAAGGAAAAGGCAGTACCAAAAGCGAGGCACAAGGACACAAGAAAGAAGCGCTGGCCTTGGTGGGATGTGGGAAGATGGGGCTGGCGATGGGGCGCAACTTTCTAAGGGCGGGCTACCCGTTGCTTGTGCACGACAAGCACAATGCCGAGGCCGTCGCCAAGCTGGTGGCGGAGGTAAGAATAGCAGGAGGAAGAAAGCAGAAGGAGGAGGAGAAGGAGGAGGAGGAAGGGGGAGATGCAGAGATCAGATGTATCCACAGATGATATCGCTCAGGGCAATACACTATCTCCTACCACACAATCATTAGGGAGCGGCAGCGGTCGCGGATGCGCGGGAGCTGGGGACGCACGCCCGCACCATCGTCACCATGCTGCCTAACGACGAAGTTTTGAACACGTACGTTTGGAAGGGGGGTTTATATTTGCGGCGGTGTCTGATTGTCTTTCCCTAGCGTATGCTGAGCCTCTGTCAACCCTATTCTTCCTTAACTCATTTCTCATCAAACTTCTCCTCTTCTTCCCCCTCCTTGAAGCGTGTCGCAAGAATTTCTGCCGTCGCTGCCGCCTGGCGCCTTGCATGTGAGCTGCAGCACCGTTTCACCTTTTACCTCGCGTGCCCTTGCTGCGGCCCACACGGCACGTGGCGTCGGCTTCGTCGGCGCTCCCGTCTTTGCTCGTCCTGACGGCGTGGAGAAGAAGCAGGCCTATTTTGTCGTGGGTGGCACGGGCGCATGCGCCATTGAGGCGGCGAAACCTATTTTGCTGGCCACGGGCTCGCAGGTGTTTGAGTTTGGGCGGGAGGATGCAGGCGCGGGGTCTGTCGTTAAATTGTGTGGGAATTTCCTCATTGCGAGTGCCATCGAAAGCATCGGGGAAGCCCTCGCGCTGGCCGAGAACCAAGGCCTGGACCGTGTGGAGGTCATAAACATGCTCACCGCCACCATCTTCGATTGCCTGATTTACAAGGGGTAAGCAACGCAATAGAGGAGGGACACGGAAAGTGAAGGTTGGGGGGAACTAGTCGTAATTATAGCTCTGGAAGAGATATATATATTCCGGTAACTCTCTTCATTATCTACGCCCCCATACATTAGGTACGGTGATCGGGTATCGCGGCGGGACCATCGGCCGGGAGGCTTTGCGCTGGAATTGGGCCACAAGGACGTGTCGTTGGTGTTCGACACGGCACGGCGCAGCAAGGTGCCCATGCCTTTTGCGTCGCTGCTGCAGGATCGTTTCACAAGCGCGTTGAATCAGCCAGGCTTGGGCGGACTGGATTGGAGTGCCATTGGCATAGATATTAGCAAGAACGCCGGCGTCAACCTGGTGGTGGGAAGTGGAGAAGCAGGAGCAGCCGGGCATCAAACCCACACCAAGAAGCAGGCAAAAGAAAAGAAGTAGCTGGAAAAACACCCGTACAAAACACAACTGATGAAAGGTGACAAATGACGAATCTGGCTTGCATTCCTGACTTTTCCTTTCAGTTTGGGCCCGAAAGGGAGGAGGTTGAAATGCCCCATGGGCCACTTCAACTGTGCTGCCGTTACTCGCTCGATGATGTCCACTTGACTCGCTCGTCTACTACGTATGTCTGTGGTGAACCACACTCTAACACACACACTCGCACAAACACACAGTTGTGAATGAAAGCATGGCGTACGGCTCGTGGCCGACCAGTAGCGGGGCTGGACAGCCCTACAACAAGATCACCAGTGGCAAACCTAGGTCAGGAGCCATGAAGTCGACCCATCAGTGTCTCTAATCATTGCGGAGGCCAGACCGCGCACCATCCACCCATTGCTCAATCCAAACCACACTCGTCTCTTGTTCCATCTCACACACAGACGGAGGCGGCGGGTTTGGCCTCCGTTGGTGGTGGCTGCTGTCGTACTAGGCGGCCTGGTTTACATCAACTCCGCTCGCGGCGGCGCCGGCCACGAGGCCGCTGCTCCAGATGCGCTGGGCCAGCAAGCTCTTGAATTCCAAGCCAAGACAGGCGGCTCCTGCAAGCAAATACCTGGCAGCGTGGAGGGGGTCGTGGTTCTGGGCATGCATCGCTCCGGAACTTCTATGATCACGGGTTTGCTGCAGGAAATGGGTCTGCACCTGGGCGAGCCTGACGACCTTCTGAGAGCTTAGGTGGGCGAAAACGACAAGGGCTTCTTTGAACGTCACCAGGTTGTAATCCAAAATGATGACCTTGTGGAGGAAGAAGACGTTAATTGGTCACTGAATTTATTCCAGTTTGACCACCTTTTAGCCTTGGTAAGTGGGAGTAGCAAGCACCCATCTTTCAAGGCACCGCCCTCACTTTTTTCATTTTCACGCACCTCCAATACAGGAGCACGCTCTGACGAGCAAGGTAGACTTAAGCCTTGGGCGTGATGCCTTAGCCTATTTCAATGACCCAGTAAATCAGCCATGGGCCGTCAAAGACCCGCGCCTCTGTTTCACCCTCCGTTTCTGGCTCCCCTTTTGGAGAACGCCTCCCAGCGTCCTATTTGTGTACCGGCACCCTATTGAAGTCGCCAGATTCTTGATCCAGCGTGGGAAGGGCTTTGAGCTGCCCCGCGCATTATACCTCTGGATTGCGTACAACCGTCTGGCGATCCAAAATTCGCAAGGCCTCTGCCGGGTCGTCATTTCGGACGCAGCGCTTATCCAGGACGGGGCGGGCACCTTGGGCATGATCTACGAGCAGCTCCGGGGTTGTGGTGTGGATGTTCCGCGCATGGCCACGACGGGAGCCATTGAGAACTTCATTGACCCAAGCCTGCACCATCATAAACAGAATCATGCAGAGGAGTGCCATCCCACGGCTCCCAAGTTGTGGAAGAGCCAGGCTGCCAGTGATCAAGGCTTTTATAAGCGGACGCAGGTGTTTGTGATTAACGAAAGGCTGATGCGGGAGCAGAGCCTCGAGTGGTACAGTGACGTGTACAAGTTCGACCATTCGATTGCGGCGGTACGTAGGCTTGAAAGTGACGAGCACGGGGGTTTGAGGGTAGCCAACGTGTTTGTGTGTGCATCCGCCAATTCTTTCCTTTGATGGTGCCTCTTCTTTGTGCTCCGTAGCCACCTGGCATACAATCTGATCGCCACGCAGGTCGCATCGATAATTTGCATGCATCGCTACTTTATATGCTGCACGTCTAATTTCCCTTCTACAAGCCTCTCACTCACTCAACCTTCCACTTTTGTAACACGCACCAACAAAATAGCGACATGTCCTAAAGGACAAGGTAGACTTCAACTTTCACCCTTCTACTTTCCACCCACGCACCAATAAAATAGCGACATGTCAACCGTGCACATCCGCTTTGCCTCTTCCTTCCACACGCCTAACTCACTCTTCTACTTTCTACCCACGCACCCACAAAACAGCAACATGTCCTAATGGACAAGGTAGAGTTCAACCACGGACGCGATGCCTTGGCTTTTTTCAATGACCCCGCGAACCAACCGTGGGCCTTGAAAGACCCCCGGCTCTGCGTGACATTGAAATTTTGGCTACCCTACTGGACGAAGCCTCCATCGATCCTCTTTGTGTACCGGCACCCTGTCGAACGAGCCTTGTCTTTGAGCCGGCTAAACGAGTATGGAGGCGCGCGAGGGATGTACATGTGGATTGCCCACAACCGTCTGGCCATTCAAAACTCCCAAGGGCTCTGTCGCGTTGTCACGTCGGACGCGGACCTAATCCAGGACGGGCCCGGCACGCTGTACATGGTCTACAACAAACTTCGAGACTGTGGCGTGGACGTTCCCCACATGGCCACCACGGAGAGCATCAACAGCTTTATCGATCCAAACTGCGGCATCACACCGCGAAGCATGCAGAAGATTGCCACCCCACGGCC
>Ga0209491_10011868_pt1 | contig 10193 bp, 11 predicted proteins | sample BON02_FD_187213 | JGI IMG/M metagenome (GOLD analysis project Ga0209491, IMG submission 187213) | Freshwater microbial communities from Lake Bonney liftoff mats and glacier meltwater in Antarctica - BON-02 (SPAdes) (version 2) | ecosystem: Environmental > Aquatic > Freshwater > Ice > Glacier...
ATAATTATTTTATCTAAATCCTTAATACTTACCCAATTTTTCCCCCAGTTGATAGACCCCCCCCTTACGAGTTTTTGTTTTTTCCCTTAAAATATTCAATATTGTTTTTTATTCATCGACTTCGTCTTCGTCTTCGTCTTCGTCTTCGTCTTCGGCTTCGTCTGTGTAATTAGCACGGCACATAGGGCATATCACCTTGGTTAAATTGCTTACACATCTACCGCATATATGATGATTACACTCAAAGTGAGTGCGTGTAGTTTCAAGGCATACACAACATTCTGGGAGATTGTCTTTAGGCAGTGCTTTTCCAAGCGATGCGAGTTTTTTAAAACTGGCTGGGAGGGGGCGTTTGATTTTATCGATAATAATTCCAGCTACCTCAGTATTAAAGCATAATTTTGAAACAACCTCCACCAATCTATCAACTCCTTCAATCAAACTCAACTTTGTTAGACGATTTTGGTTGTTGAAGCCTTCATCAACCAGTATATTTTCTATTAAAATATACTCTCCTCTTGGGAAGAGGTGGTGTATGTGGTCGTTGAAGCCGTTTTTGATTGAAAACTCCAGCATCATTCCAAACTGCGTAAGTCTTATCATTGCGCGTTCTATTTTCACTCCATCAATAGAGCCTATTGGTAATTCGTAATATCTCGCCTTTGGTATCCTGTTAGCCAAACCGAAACTCTCACATTCAGCGTGTTCTATATTTTCCGCCCATAAGAACTCAACTATTTCGGTTTTGCTTTGGTTATCCATCTTGACTTGTTCGTCTGGTTGTTGTAATATGCTTATACCAGTATATGCTTTCCCAACTTCAATTTTTTTTTAATTATAAATTAAATAATAAATAAAAAAGGTATATACACATACACCCTTTTTATTTGTTTTTATTTTCTGTATTCTTATTCAATATTGTTTTTTATTCTAATACGCATTATATAACTCCTTATTAATTCTCTTAAACTCCTGTTCTTGGTGATAAGATACAACGGATAGTAGTATTCATATCTTGCTTGACCTATACGATTAATAACCTCGTTTTTGGTAATAGTATTATCTACAATAAGGTAGAGAATATTAAGGGTCTTGTGGTTCTTGATTTGTTGTCTAATTGCGTCCATCGTATCTGTAATTATACTACTAATAGGTAAGTCAGTTTTACAATCAATTTTTTCTGGAAAAGGAACTTCAATTTTTTTTTAATTATAAAACAATCTATCTATCTATCTATTTGCCCTCCTCTGCTTTGGCTGTCTTTTGCTTCGCCATCTTCGCACGATACTTCTTCTCCTTGGCTAATCGTTCCACTTCTGCCCTTAGTTTAGCACACTCAATAATAGCCTTCTCATACTCAATCTGTGCTTTCTTCTTGTCCTTGACTGCTTGGTTAGAAGCCTTGGTAGCATCTGCCTGTATCTGTTTTTTTGTCTTGGGTTTTTCCTTCTTTTCCTCTACGAACATCTCCGCATTAGCCACCACCTCCGCCGCAACCTTTTCTGCTTCTTGTTCTTTCTTTCGCAATCTAATACGGCTATCTTTATCGATTACGAACCTGTGTCCGCTCAACACCTTTAATATCTCCGCCTTATTAAGGAATAAATCATTATACTCCATCATCCCTCTCATTCTTGACACATCCTCTTCTGTCGCTATCGCCATCAAATCCGCATCACCTGTGGCAACCTTCGCATCAGCAAGCTTCGCCCTCAACTCTTCAATCGGTTCAAACCCATCATCAGCACCCTCCGTTCTACCCACGAACTGAAACTCGTCATCAGGGTTCTGCTCCTTAATTAAACTCATTACCTTCAAACTCTCCAAACAACTAAAACACCAGTGGTCGGGGTTCTTTTTCTTGGGTTTAATCACCTCAATCAAATTGGCTGGAATAGTCCTAGATGCTTCCTTAGCAAACCCATTCTCCCCGAAAGTATAACTACATCCTAAGCACTTCACTCCATCTTCTTCATGGAATATCATTCCAGCACAACACATCCCCTTATCAGTCCAACATTCGTCACATACCCACGACCCTTGTGGAAAGGTAAGAGTAGGAGTATTTCTGTGGGCCAACCCAACCGCATCATTTTTCTTCTCGCATTTTCTACCACACTTCAACACACACTCAGCAGTATTTTTTCTACCAATTTCAATACACTCACCGTAGCCACTTGCCTTCATCTCTCTATTAAGCAAATCAATATCGTCCTTTGTCATATTGGACGCATCAACCACAGAAACCCCCCCCTTATTATTTTTCAAATCAAGCTCTTGCGTTCCATTGTGTCTGTCTTCTTTTATTTCTCCTAGAAGGAGCAACGCACACACATTAAATATCCAAGCTGTCTCCACGGCGGTTTTATTCATTCCCAACTTCAACTCAGCCATCCTATAAACCGCCTCCATACTCTTGAAATTTGCTCCATCTTCTGGGCAACACTTATACAGCATCTCTTCAATAGTGTCTAACCTACCTCTACACTCTTTAATCTGGTCTGCTCTACTTAAACCTTGTTTGTCATAATCCTCTAACATCATCTTAGCAAACCCAAACGCAACCTCACGACGCATAGAACTGACTATCGGGAATGCTGTTCCTTTGTAGTAATACGCCGTGTGTGTTGTTCCACTCATCTTGACTTGTTCGTCTGGTTGTTGTATATATTTGATATAATATTATTTATTAAATCAACTTCAATTTTTTTTTCAATTTTTTATTCAATTCATACATAATCGTATCAAAATATCTCTACAAAGTTCAGGGGGCATTCTATATTTTTCCTCTAACTTTTTATTACTATTCACTACTGTTTCCGTAATAGGCGTTTCAATTGTTTTATCTAATGCTTTTAATAGTAGTCCATCTGTAATATTACTCCAAAAATTAGTCGCCTTTCTATAAGGAAATCCATACATACTATAATAGGTTAAATCCATAAACACTATTGGTGGTTCAGTCATACACTTCATTCTTCTCATAAATCCTCGTGGATTTTCAATAGAAAACTTTAAGTTGGCGTTTTTGGATAAGAAATATTTTATTATCTCCAAAGTTTTAAATAAGATTTTATCACCCAGTTCTCCTTTGGCGTTAAGGGGTCGCATATCCCCATTATAATCTCTAACTTTATTTTTGTGTGTAGAAATTAAAGGACTGAAAGTTTCACACGGCGGACTTGCTGTGATAATATCAGGAATAGGAATTGTTGTATAATCCCACTCCAAAATATCCGTTAAAATTGTTGGATTAAACTTTTCCAACATATCAACTGAAATTATATCCATTCCTAAACCTACTGCCTCTTTTGAAAAACTACCAGTTCCTTTGAATAATTCTAATAGTAATACCATTCTATATATTGGATACAGAAAAAATATATACAATATATACCCTCCTAATTTTTATTTTATTTTTGGATAATTACAATTCCTGTCTGCTGACGGCTGTTTTTTGTGGGGTTTAAAAGGGCGTTGCCCTTTGCTTGTAGTCGGTTAGCCGTCGGCAGACCTAATTTACCAACTTTGTATGTTTTGCTATATACTCAAACCACACTAAAGGAATGCTACTCCTATAAAACGCAGGGTGTCCCATCGGTTCTTTTTTAGGTAGGAAAGCATACTCTACCCTTTTCCAGTATATATTATTAGACATATTTCTTTCTCCACTACTACCTTCAAAGACAGAAAGCATATAAGGTCTTCTAACTTTTATACAATTTATTATCTGTCGCTCTATTATATACTGATAAGGGTCTTCCACACTGATGTTTTTTTCTATTTCTCGTAATACCTTTGCGTCCATCTTGTCTTACTTCGTAGGCGACTTGTTGTTGTATTTGTTGCTATAATAGAATTAGATAAATCAACTTCAATTTTTTTTTGTAATTTTTTAAATAGTCTGCTGACGGCTGTTTTGGTGGGGTTTAAAAGGGCGTTGCCCTTTACTTTAATTTAATCTCCTTACCTTCCTTATCAACTCTCCAAATACACCCAGTCCAAGCACACTCCTTTTGGACTTTTGGAGCATCGTATATTGAGTTGTGAGAACAGATAAACTGATTGAGATTAGTATATCGTGTATTCTTTTGGATAATCTCACCAATATTTTTATCGCCCTGTCCTTTGATGACTTTGGTATAGGTGGCGTTTTTCTTAACATTAGGGTCGCTGATTAATACAATATCTCCTTTGATTAAATCGTATTTCGCAACCCAAACATTACCACCTGAATTGTGGTGTATTACTTGGTTGTCCTTAAAGATTGTTGGTAAATCCCTAACGATTTTAGTTGGCGATGCTCTTTTACCACCTCCACCAGCGGATTTTTTATTTTTCTTAATAAACATCGTTTCATACAACCCATCTACATTCATACCATCAATCAGGTCATCATCAGTTTTTTTATTTTGGTGGATTTTTAGCAACTCTTTTAGTCCCTCAATCTCGTAGGTATGTTTTGTAATTTTCTCACCAATCTCTTTGATAATATCTGTGTTCCATTCCTTCAACTTTTCAATCACCTTTGCCTTACGAACATCGGTATCTTTGGCGTATTGTTTCTTTGCTATTTTTTCTTGTAATAGTTTCAACGCTTTTTCGTCTTCGTCTTCCTCCTCTTCTTCTTCCTCCTCCTCTTCCTCCTCCTCTTCCTCCTCTTCATCATCATCAATATCAGCATCAATAATTACTCCTTTTAGTTTCTTATAAATCCTGACGGCGGTAGATTTTGCTTGTTGAGTAGAGTTAGACATCGTATCTGTATCGTTATTTGTATCTGTAATTATACCACTAATAGGTAAGTCAGTTTTACAATCAATTTTTTTAGGGAAAGGAACTTCAATTTTTTTTAGCGTTTTTTTAATTGACCGACCTACCATCACCTCTGCTTTGTTAATAGTTGTAGCACTCATCGTATCGTATATTGCTATACTATATAATCTATTTATCAAATCAATTTTATACCAAAAGGAACTTCAATTTTTTTTTAAAATATACTTTTAAAAATATACTTTTAAAAAAGTATAGCAAAGAGCCGTCGGCAGACATACAAGAAAATATAGTGTATTATATAATGGCGTTGAGCGAAGTATTTTGGACGATTTTTTTAACAACGATGACTGGTTTCACCTTAAAATTAGCAAGTATGGCGTATAAATCCAAGTGTAAAAGTTGTAAAGTATGTTGTATTGAAATTATTCGGGACACAGAAGCAGAAGCAGAAATAGACGGATTACAAATAATAACTACTCCACCTCCTCCTAATTCCCCTCGTGAAAATTATAATCAGTTATAGAAATAAATTAGAATGTTTAGGGAAATTATTTTGTGTTAGTATATATATAAGAATGACCGACAAAGTTGCTGATATTGTTAAGTTTAAGGAGTTGATGGATACTGATGAAGGCAACGATTTTTATCTGTTCCAGTTTATCGCACGAGTATTGGAACTATCAGGAGAAAAGGGTGTATTAACCGATATAGGATATAAGATATTGGAGAATGATTTACCAGCAGATTTAGCACTCATAAGCAACGAACAAAGAAAAGATTTTCCATCACAAAAACCTATATTGAGAGCCGTATTGTATTTAACCATCGCTTATAATATTGCTTTGTTATACGGCGGATTTGTAAGTATTAGTTTAAAGGATACTCCACTACTAAAAGAGTTAAAAGAGTATCTTGTGAAAATAGAAGAGCGTTCCAGTAAGTTATTACCTATACTGGAAGGACACCTGAAAAAACTGCTTGGCGGTCTAACAGATAAGTATGCTAAATCTTTTGATACAATAAAGAGAAGTTGTTTTACAAAGGACTTGTTTAATAGTATTGATAGAATACCCTCTCACCCTGACGATATACCAAAGGGTTTTAAATACGAAGAAGCAATAGAACTACCTTCTACGGCGTGAAGAACGCATACAATATATATAATATCTAACATACAATTCCGTTAGAGATTATAATAATCTATTTTTTTAATTCTTTATAAGCACCTCTTTTATCTGTGATGATATAATGGTCGTTATTAATTTGCTTAATAATACAATTACCACTATAACCTTTCTTAAAAACATACCAACCATACAACGCCATACCGCCTTTATATTTGTCTTGTGCTTCTTCTGTAATTAGAGAATATCTTGAAAAGGGATAAATCGCAGACAGCGGAAAATCTTTATCTTGGTAAAACCTATATCTTTCCTTGCCGTTTAAATAATTCATAGGAAACAAACAAATAATCTCTTCTTTTGCTACTTGCTTCATCTTCGTCATAAACCTAACAAAGTTTTTTATACCATACGGAATATTGGTAATAATAGTATCAAACTTTTTACTACAATCCCACTCCATAAAATCAATACCATCTTCGGTCATAATATTTTCTGTAATATTGGTAAATCCGTTTTTTCGTAAAGTATTCGGTATAGTTCTGTGTGTGGAGCAACAGGGTTCTAAAATAGTGTTGAACTTGGATATATAGTGAGTATCTATTAACTGCTGAACCATACTGGTAGGGGTAATATATTCATCGTTTTTATTTCTCAAACTTTTTTCTTTTGCTAAACCTTGACGGAACGCCATTATACTATCTTATTAGATAAAAAATATAGCAAAAAGAGCCGATAGGGGGCATAGCCCCTTACATCATAGAGACATATTCAGGGGTATAACTAACTGGATTACTCAATCTTGGTCGCATCATACGACCACGAATAGGCATCATCGCTCCTCCTGATTGCGAACCAGTAGTAATAGGAGCATATCCACTCAATCCAGTCGTGCCTACAAAGGGGTTCATAGCAGGAGAACTCATAGATTGGAAGGGAGAACCTAATTGAATAGGCATAGCACCACCAGCAGGCATAAATCCACCACCAGCAGGCATAAATCCACCACCAGCAGGCATAAATCCACCACCCAATCTCTTTTTTAGTGCCTTACTACCAGCATCAATCGCCATAGGAGCGAGTGCTTTACCAACTGATTTTAGAACATCAAAGAAGCCACTACCTCTTCGTCCAGCAGGTCTAAATCCACCACCCATATCTTCCATACCACCTCCCAATCTCTGTTTTAGTGCTTTACTACCAGCATCAATAGCCATAGGAGCAACCGCCTTTAATAAAGACTTAAAAATAGAACCACCAGTCATCTTATCAATAACATCTTCACCCTCTTTTAACAACAGACGCATACCCTTACTCTTCTTCAAAGCAGTCATCAATTTTTTAGCAGATTGTGGTAATAGTTGGAGTAATTGCTTACCTTGTTCTAGAACTTGCGAAGGTTTAATTTGTATAGCACCACCCTTTTTAAGAGAGCGTAATTGTGCAGTTGATAAATCCACACCAATACCATACTTATCTTTAAGCATCTTACGCCCAGCATCAATCGCCATAGGAGCGACTGCTTTACCAATCTTTTTTACAACATCAAAGAACCCATTACCAGATTTTTTATCAGCCAATTCTCTAATACGCTTGGCTTTTCTTGCTTGTGAATAAGGTAAGAAATCAAAGAAACCAGCTCCTTCGCACATACCACCTCCCAACCTCTTTTTTAGTGCCTTACTACCAGCATCAATAGCCATAGGAGCAACTGCTTTACCAACGGATTTTACAACATCAAAGAACCCTTTTCCTTTTTTCATAGGGGGGTTATTAGACATACGACTTTTCGCCATAGGAACGACCATAACTTCACTCATCGTTATATATATATCGTAGAAAATAAAATATATATAAAACGCCTAAATATTAACTCCAATTACGAGTTTAACCTATCTAATAACGAACAAAAAACTATTACAAAGTTTTAAAAACTAATCTACTTTTTTATTGTATTCTTGCTCCTGTTCTAACATCAATAGTTATCTGTCTCTCAAACTCAATAAACACCATCAAATCTATTACCTGTGAAGATTGGTTAGTTCCTGTAATCTGTATAGCCTTTGCTACTCCGTCCTCACTTGGAATAGAACGAGAAACATTACCATAGTAGTATCTGTAAAGATTTTCAAACTCGCTAAAACCAATTAGACCTGATGTTAGACCAGTCGTCAAACTGCCGTTCAATTGATTAGAAGAAACCAACTGCTCGTAGAACGCCTCAAAATCGTAAAGGGTATTGTTGATAAATAAGTTTTTACCTGATACTTGGATATTAAAGTTGGTAATAGAAACAGGGTCAGGACTTCCACCAGTTCCACTAAAAGGCGAGTAAAGCGAAGAAGTAGTAATACCACTATAATCACCTGCTCCTGATGTAGCGTTTCCGTTAGACACCTTTGGAAGAAGAGGAACAACCAACACACCACGAAGATTAGGAATACCATTAGACACCAAAAAGTTGAACGGACTACCAGCACCAATAGAAGGGAAAGAGTATTGGAAAATATCGTTATAAACAACCTTCTTTGTAGGGGTTAGAGACAAATAGCGTTGCTCGGCAATAGGAGAGAAGGTATAAGCAGGAGCATACAAACGAACAGAAGTTATAGGAGCAGAAACTTGTTGAGTAAAAACCGAAGTAGGGAATTGAGTTCTAACAATAGAAATACCGCAGGTAATCTCTTCTTCTGTCTGTGTAGTAAGAGCGAGAGGAACGAGAGGAGAAGCACCTTGTCCTATATCAGCCGACCCCAACATAATAGGATTGGTTCCACCACCACCGAGAATAACAGGGGTAGAAGTCATCTGTAAAGACCCAGCAGAGGTAATATTACCGCTGGCGTCATATACAGAATTAACCATCTTGGCGTTAAAGTATGCTTGATTGGTGTTAAGGTAAAGACGCATAGTAGAACCTTTAAGAAGGGGGACTTTTTGGAAAAAGTCAGCAATATCTTTAAGACGAACAACAGCGTCAAACACAACGGCTCTATAAGTAGAACCAGCACTCACATACGAAGAAAAAATAGCATTCATACCAGCAGACGAAGCAGGAGAACTTGCTCCACCAGCGAGAACACCAATTTTATTAGAAGAAGTCAAAGCCAAAGACGAACCATCGTTAGTAGTGAGAGAAAAGTTCAACCACTTTTGACGACGCATAAGTCCCCAATTTACACAACTCTTAATATCAGCAGAAGTTCTTGTAGCATCAGTAGCGAGATTGTAGTTAATAGTGGAAAGACCAATAGTGGTAATAGACACCTGCGGAGCAATTCGGTTATTACAAAGACCAGTTCCATTAGCAGAAAGAGTATTGGTTGCGGATTGAACAGCAGAGTTATACAACCACGAAGAAGCCGTATCAGGGCAGAAACCAGTAATAGCACCCCAATTCTCTACATCGTCCTTACTCCAACTGGTAAGATTTTTAAAACTACAAAACACATTCAAAAAGGGTGTCTGTTGGATAATATTTCCGTTGTTAAACTCACACACGAGCGAGTGAAGAATATTCCAATAACCACTCTTCATACCCAAAAGGTAATCTAACGCTAAACCTTCGGTAAGGGTTGCGTCGGCTTGAACTTGGAGAACTAACGGAATGGCTAAAAACGCCTCACTCCAATTAATATAATTACCACAATTACTCAAAGAAGTAGTATCAATAACTACCTGTCCTGAATAAGAAGAGTTGTTATTATCATTCACATAAAGCCACTGCTTATCTACAAACTCACTGGAAGATACTTCCGTATTAACGCTTTCCTCAAAGACGAGATTATCCATCGTTATATATATATCAAAAGAAAATAATTATATATAAAACTCCTAAACTTACAATTCCGCTTGTAGTCGGTAAAAAATCGTCGTAGGGGGGCGAACCCCCTTAATTAGGCAGAAAAAGAGATATACTTTTTTGGAACTCTTGGTTTAGATAATCTCAAACTCCTTAAAGTATCCGTTGGACGAGCAACAACTCCGTCTTCAAATACTTTTTCTACTAAACCACTACCTTTTGTTCTTTTTTGATTTTTTACTATACCCATAGTTCCGCTATTACTCCTAAATCCTCGTATAAATCTTCCACCGCCTCCTGATGTAGATTTACCTAACTTGTGAATATACATACTATATATAAGATAGAGAAAATAATTTACAATTCCGCTTGTAGTCGGTTAGCCGTCGGCAGACCCTATACAACCTTTTCACCAGCATTCACAATAACCAATAGTATAACCATATTAGGGTCTTGAATGGCTATTGGTAGATTATTTTGGTCTGTAAATTGTA
>Ga0209491_10011870_pt1 | contig 10192 bp, 12 predicted proteins | sample BON02_FD_187213 | JGI IMG/M metagenome (GOLD analysis project Ga0209491, IMG submission 187213) | Freshwater microbial communities from Lake Bonney liftoff mats and glacier meltwater in Antarctica - BON-02 (SPAdes) (version 2) | ecosystem: Environmental > Aquatic > Freshwater > Ice > Glacier...
CAAACCCAGCCTTGACCCAAACATGAAACCAAATCCATAATAAGAAGTGGCTCACTTCTCGGTGAAAAAACCGGCTCAGTTCTGGGTGAAAATCAACACAGCGATCCGTTTGATCGTCTCCTCGGCAATACCGAAGCGCCGGGTCTGGAGGCGCTTGGCATCGAGACCGATCGCCGCAGCGCGATCCGTGTCGGGCCGGACATGGCCACCACGCGTCCCGGTATCTATGCCGCCGGCGATGTCACCGACCGCGACCGGTTCCGTCTAAATGGCCGCCTATGGTGCAAAGGTGGCGGTGAACAACGCGCTGGGGCTGGAACCGATGCGCTATGACAATGCGGCGATGCCATGGGTCGTTTTCACCGATCCGCAGGTCGCTGGCGTTGGCCTGTCCGAAGCGCAGGCCCGCGCCGCCGGCCATGAGGTCAGGACCAGCGTGATCGGCCTCGACAACGTGCCGCGCGGGATCAATTGATGGGGCGGAAGTCCGGCTCGGCCCGTCTCAGCGCACCCGGGGAACCGGCCAGGCGGAGCGGAGCGCGTCCGACGGTGAATGACCAGACGGCGTAGATCCGGGCGGCTCACACCCGAGCCGCAGGATATCCAGCCTCTGCCAGCGCCGTCTCAACACCCGCCGCGTCAGTGCTGCTCTCGAGCGAGATGCGTCGCGCCGCCATATCGAACTCGATGCGTGCCACCGGGTCGAGGGCGTGGATTGTCTTTTCGACCGTCGCCTTGCAATGGCCGCAGCTCATGTCGGGAATGTGGAACGTTGTCATGCGTATCTCCTTTTTTGATTTGCCTATAGATCAACGCGCCGCAACCGCAGCGCATTGGTGATGACCGAGACCGAGGACAGGCTCATCGCCGCTGCCGCAATCATGGGCGACAGCAAGAGCCCGGTGACTGGATAGAGCAGCCCCGCCGCGATCGGCACGCCGACGGCGTTGTAGGCGAAGGCGAAAAACAGGTTCTGCTTGATGTTGCGCAGGGTGGCGCGGGCCAGTTTGCGCGCCCGAACGATGCCCATCAGATCGCCACCGAGCAGGGTGATGCCAGCACTCTCCATCGCCACATCGGCCCCCGTGCCCATGGCGATGCCGACATCGGCGGCGGCCAAAGCTGGGGCGTCATTCACCCCGTCGCCTGCCATGGCGATCTTGTGGCCGTCGCGGCGCAGCTGGTCGATCAGCTTTTTTTTGTCTTCCGGCAGAACACCGGCGCGCACCTCGTCGATGCCCAGCGTCGCAGCTACTGCCTGCGCTGTGCGCTCATTGTCACCCGTCGCCATGATGACGCGCAGCCCTTGGGCGTGAAGTTCCTTGATCGCCTGCGCGGTCGAGTCCTTGATCGGATCGGCCACCGCCACGATACCTTCAAGCGCCCCGTCTACCGCGACAAACATCGCCGTCTTGCCCATCGCACGCAGGGTATCGGCCTTTTCCTCGGCCTGCGTCGTCTCGAGGCCCATCTCCTGCATCATGGCCGTGTTCCCTAGTGCAACCGCGCGTCCGCCGACAGTGCCGCGCACGCCCTTGCCGGTGACGGCCTCGAAATCCGCAGCCTCCTGCCGTGTGGCCCCCTGCGCTTTGGCGCCTTCAACGATGGCTTCGGCGAGGGGATGCTCCGAGCCACGTTCAAGCGCTGCGGCCAGCGACAGGATATCAGCTTCGGTGACATCGCCGAGGGCCACGGTATCGGTCAGCTTAGGCTTGCCCATGGTCAGCGTGCCGGTCTTGTCGACGATCAGGGTATCGACGCCCGCCATGCGTTCCAGCGCCTCGGCATCCTTGATCAGCACGCCCGCCTGCGCCCCGCGTCCCGCTGCCGTAGTGATCGAGATCGGGGTGGCGAGGCCAAGTGCGCAGGGGCAGGCGATGATCAGCACCGAGACCGCCGAGGCGATGGCAAAGACCAGCACCGGCTCGGGCCCAAAGATCATCCACATCACAAAGGCGAAGATCGCCACCCCGACCACAGTCGGCACGAAGACCGCCGCCACGCGGTCCGCCATACCCTGAATCGGCGCGCGCGAGCGGCGCGCGTTCGACACCATGGCCACGATCTGCGCCAGCACGGTATCGGCACCGACCTTGCCCGCCTCGATCACCAGTGAACCGTTCTTATTGATCGTGGCCCCGGTCACCGCGTCGCCCGGACCCTTTTCGACCGGCATCGACTCGCCGGTCAGCATGCTTTCGTCCAGGGAAGATCGCCCCTCGATCACCACGCCATCGACCGGAACCGCATCACCCGGCCGCACGCGCAGCCGGTCGCCCTCCATGATGTTGTCCAGCGGTGCGTCATATTCCGTGCCGTCGGGCAGGATCCGCCGCGCGGTTTTGGGGGCGAGGTCCAGCAACGCGCGGATCGCATCGCCGGTGCGTTCGCGCGCGCGCAGTTCCAGCACCTGGCCAACGAAGACAAGTGCTATGATCACCACCGCCGCCTCGAAATAGGTGCCCACGCCTTGGCCCATGCGGTAGACTTCGGGGAAGATGCCCGGAAGGAATGTCGCCACGATGGAATAGAGATACGCCGCCGCCACGCCGAGGCTGATCAGAGTCCACATGTTGGGCGCGCGGTTGATCACCGAATCCCAGCCACGTTTGAAGAATGGCAAGGCGGCCCAGAGGACGATGGGGGTTGCCAGCACAAACTCCAGATAGCTGGCGGTCTGATGCCCGATCCAGTCGCGCACCGGCAGGCCAACCAGTTCGCCCATGGTCAGCACGATCAGCGGCACCGCCGCCGCAGCCGAAATCCACATCCGGCGGGTGAAATCCGTCAACTCATGGCTGGGCGCGTCCGAAGGCACCACCGGCTCCAGCGCCATGCCGCAGAGCGGGCACGGCCCCGGCGCGTCTCGGACGATCTCGGGGTGCATCGGGCAGGTGTATTGCACGTTGGCGGGGGCGGCTTTCTTGCGCCCGGTCGCGCGGCCCGAGGCATAGAACCACGGATCGGCCTTGAATTTGGCCTGACATTTTTCCGAGCAGAAATGGAAGATCTTGTCCTGAAACTCCGCGTGCCGCGTGTCGGGCCCGACCGAGACCGTCATCCCGCAGACTGGATCCTTTGCCGTCTCAGTCCCTTCGGGAATGTCCGACTTTGCGTGCTGATGATCGTGGTCCATATCCTGCCGACTTTCTTTTGATTTGTTTCAGCGTGAGGCATCCAGTCACTGGAATCTCAAGCCCTTTTCAATGCTGATCGTGATCGCCTTCGATTGCGGGATTGCGTGCGAGAAAGACGCCCACGAACAGGAAAACCAGTGCCATGCCGATGACGCCAAGCATGACGATCAGCGTATCAGACTGCCATTTCATCGCCGCGAAGGCGGTCAGAACCACGGCGTCGAGGACTATTGCAATCAACATGACCCACCCCCGCGCGCCAATTTCCTGGCGAAGGTTCCGGTAGACGCCCGCGTGAATGATCATGTCCATCACGAGGTAAAAGAACGCGCCGAGCGAAGCGATGCGGCTGAGGTCGAAAAAGACCGTCAGGAAACCGGCAATCACGACGGTATAGACCAGCGTGTGGTCCTTGACCCCTCCCGGCATCCCGAGATGGCTGTGCGGGATCATTTTCATCTCGGTCAGCATGGCCAGCATCCGGGACACCGCGAAAATGCTCGCGATCAGGCCGGAGGCCGTCGCCACAAGCGCCAGCGCCACTGTCAGATAAAAGCCGGTTTGCCCAAGCGCGGGCTGGGCGGCTTCGGCAAGCGCATAGTCTTTGGCCGCCACGATGCGGTCGATTGGCAGGCTGGAGCCGACTGCGAAGGCAACAAGCAGATAGACGATTACGCAGAGTGCGATGGACAGCACGATGGCCCGGCCCACGTTGCGGTGCGGCTCGGTCACCTCGGCCCCGCTGTTGGTGATAGTGGTGAAGCCCTTGAAGGCGAGGATCGACAGCGCGACGGAGGCCACAAAGCCGGTGGCGCCTGCATCCCCGGCGGTTGCCGCGAAGGTGATCCCGCTCGCCCAGAGGCCAAGCACCCCGAACAGGGCAATGCCGCCGACCTTGATAACGGCCATGACGATGGACAAAAGTCCGACAGAACGGCTGCCGGCGACGTTGATAAGATAGGCAACGACGATCAGCCCGACGCCGAAGGCCGGGACGAGGAAGCTGTCCGGATCGCCGCCAAACGCCCGGATCGTGTAGGTGCCAAATGTGCGTGCGACGAGGCTTTCGGCGATGACCATCGACAGCGCCATCAGCAGTGCGGCACCCGCGGCGACCGTCGTCGGCCCGTAGGCTTTCTTCAGGATCATCCCGATGCCGCCCGCAGACGGAAAAGCATTCGACATCTTGATGTAGGTATAAGCGCTAAACGAGGTCACGATCGCCCCCGCGACGAACGAGAGGGGAAAGAGTGGTCCGGCAAGCTCGGCAATCTGTCCTGTCAGGGCGAAGATGCCCGCACCGATCATCACACCGGTGCCCATGGCCACCGCACCCGGTAAGGTAATGCTGTTTTCCTTGTAGTCTTCCGCCATCAGGTTTCCTTCCCGGCTTGCCGCCTTGTCGCGATCCAGAGTAAGGGTAACCCGGTAATAAGGCCGAGGCCCAGCACCGCCCATGTGGTCCGGCCAAGGTCTCCGCTGACCGCTTCGCCGCCGAAATGCGCGAGGACGAAACTCGCCGGAACGATGCCCGCCAGCGTCGCCAGTGCGAAACGCCAGACGTGCAGGCGGCTGAGCCCTGCCGCGTAGCTGATGATGTCGAAGGATACGAACGGCATAAGACGGCTGGCAAATACCGTCCAGGTAAGCGCGTTCTGCGACCCCAGCAGCCCTGCATCGACCGAGGTGCCGAACACCCGCCGCAAGACATCATGCCCCAGAACCCGTGCCAGGCTGAACGCGATCAGCGCCCCAAGCTCGGCCCCGACCACGACCTGCACGGTGCCCCATAAGTGCCCGTAGGCAGCACCCGCGGCCAAGGCGATCGGTGCGCTTGGAATGGGACTGGCGACTACAGCCAAGGTCATGAGGCCGATGATCAGCAGCGGGCCCCAGATACCCGCGCGCGCCACCAATGCTTCAAGCGCCTCGCGGTCCAGAAGCTGCTGGGCATCGACCAGCATCGACGGCGCAAACCACCACACCCCGAGAGCAACGAGTCCAAGGACTGCAATCGACGCGAGGATGCCAGTGCGCAAGCGCATCTCAGATCGCCTCGACCGCCTTCTTCAGCAGATCGCGCACCTGACCCGCGACCGCATGCAGCGCCGGGTTGTCGATGGCCTGCATGGAGGCCACCGGATCAATGGCACTGACCTCAACGCCGCCATCAACCTCGCGCAGGATTACATTGCAGGGCAGCATAGCGCCGACACGCGGCTCTATCCCGATGGCCTCATGGGCCATTTTCGGGTTGCACGCACCGAGGATGCGATAGGCCGGCATCTCGACATCCAGCTTCTTCTTCATCGTCGCTTTGACGTCGATCTCGGTCAGGATGCCAAAACCCTTGTCGGTCAATGCGGCACGGGTGCGCGCATCGACGGCGTCAAATTCTGCGTCCGCTATCAGGCGGTTGATCGTGTAGTCCATTGTGGTTCCTTTCGGTTCATGACTTCGATTCCAGCATAGACGTCTACTCTCCACTCGGCTGCGGTATCAGTCGCCCTCGGCGCGGGGTGCGCCCGGAGGCGCGTCGCCGTTCTCCTCGATGTCGGCGATGTATATCTTCATTTCAGCGATTTCACTAAGCTGCGCCTCAATGATTGCGTCGGCCAGTGCCCGCACTCTGGGGTCCGAGATATCGGCTCGCTCGCTGGTCAGGATTGCGATGGAATGGTGGGGGATCATCGCCTGCATCCAGGCAAGGTCCCCGACCGTCTCCTGGCTTCGTACGAGCCACAGCGACAGGGCGAAGGTCACGGCGGCACCCGCGAAGATCGCGAGATTGACCCTCTTGTTGGAATACATGCCGAGCATGAAAGCGAGCATGATGATCGCCATCGCCGCACCCGTATAGACCGCCATCCACATCCGCGTCTGCGAAAAGAAGATGTGATCGAGCGCGTAGGTGTTGAGATACATCAATCCAAACATCACGACCGTCGAAGTCGCGATCATTGCAAAGAAGCGTCCATAGCTCATCTTTTATCCCCGATAAATTGTTGCTCTTATCTCAACTCTATTCGGGCGCCTAACGTTCCCAAATCGAAAATGTCTGAGGATTTGCAAGGTAGGGCAGCGGCTATTTGCGCAGGTATTTGACCAGCGCCGCAATCGCGAGAGCGACCAGCACAAGGATGACGAACATCCAGAGCCAGCCGAAGCCCATTCCCAAACCCATACCATAACCGTTCATCATCGTTCCCTCCTGACCCATGTTAGTGTAACGCCCGCCAATCGGCTTCTGATCAGATCGGCGGGAAAAAAGGGCGCGTCAGTTGTCGCCCATCATCCCCTGGCCCATGCCTTGCATGTCGCCCTGCCGTTCACTCATGTGGTCTTGCATCATCGCGGCCATTGCCGCCATTTCAGCTTCCGTCACCTGCGCGTCGCCGTCTGCATCGTGCATCTGAAAAGCGCGCACTGTCATCGGCCGGGTATGAGCCGCGTGCATCACGGCAAACTCCTCCAGCGAAAGTGTGCCGTTGGCGTCGGTGTCATAGGTCTTGAGTTCGGCCTGAATGCCCGCCGTCATTTCTTCAGGGCTGAGCGTGCCGTCGCTGTTGGTGTCAAACGTGGCCATCGCATAACTCCCGCCCCCGCCCATCATCATACCCATTGCGCCACCCATCATGCCGTCATGGCCGCCCATCATTCCCATTCCGCCGCTCATCATCTCTCCATGTTGCATCTGGCCCTGCTGGGCGATGACCGGCACCGCAACAGCGGCAAGGCCAAGGCTGGCAACGGCTGCAAGGGCGAATTTGGTTGAACGTTTCATTCTGTCTCTCCTGGATTGAATTGTGATGAAACCAATCTGGGGCACAGGTGTCGCACAAGTTTGTCAGCCGGGACGGTATTTTGTATCAAACTGTCGCAAGCAGCGGCGCAGAGAGGGTTTGCGACATTCTTATGTGCGCGCAGGCAGCAGGTTCAGTTAGGGTCGTCATCAGGAGACAAGATGACGCCTCATCCGCCCCACATTCTGATTGTCGACGACCACCGCGAGATTCGCGATGCGCTGGTGAAATATCTTGAAAAGAACGGCATGCGTGCGACCTCGGCCGCTGACGCCGTGGCGATGGACTCATCAATTAAGGTCGGACAGTTCGACCTGATTGTGCTCGATGTGATGATGCCGGGCGAAGATGGCCTGTCAGTCTGCCGTCGCTTGCGCGCGCAGGGTGGCATCCCGATCCTGATGCTGACCGCCTTGGGTGATGACACCGACCGTATCGTGGGGCTGGAAGTCGGGGCGGATGACTACCTGCCCAAACCCTTCAACCCGCGCGAGTTGCTGGCCCGGATCAAGGCGATCCTGCGCCGATCCGAAAGGGTCGAAGTGGTGGGCGGCAGTCTTGCCGGACACCGTCTGGCATTTGATCGCTGGGTGCTGGACACCGACCGCCGGACCCTGACCGACGCTGACGGCGCCGACGTGGATCTGACCACAGCCGAGTTCCGCCTGCTGACTGCGTTTTTGGAACGTCCGCGCTTTGTGCTCAGCCGCGAACAACTGCTCGATCTGACCTCGGGTCGCATGACGCAGGTGTTTGATCGAACCATCGACAACCAGATCAGCCGCCTGCGCCGCAAGATCGAGGCCGATCCCGCCAAACCCGCATTGATCGCCACTATATGGGGGGGTGGCTATAGCCTTGCCGCAGATGTGAGGGAGCTTCCATGAGCCAGCGGTTCTCCTTTCTACGTCAGATATTCCCGCAATCCTTGGGGGGTCAGTTGCTGGCCATGCTGTTGCTGGCATTGGCCATCACGCAGGGACTGGGCCTTTTGTTGCTGACCGACGAGCGCAACCGGGCCGTGCGCGCGGCCTTGGGGTTGGAGGCGGCGGGTCGCGCGGCAAATGTGGTTTTGCTGCTGGACGATGCGCCGACCAGCCTGCGCCCGTCCATCCTGCGGGCCGCGGATTCGCCACTGGTCAGGTTTGAAGTAGGGCCCGAGCCGGAAGCCCCCCATGACAGCAGCGACGCTGACGTCGTTCTGCGCCAGATCCGGCAGATCCTTGGTGAACCGGAGCGGGAGGTTCGGGCCGATGTTCATGCCCTTGCAGGTGACCCATTTCCCTTGCCCGACGGCATGCCTGCCGCAATGCGCCCGATGCACGAAGCAATGATGGCCGGACGAACCGACCCTGTCGAAATGACGCTGTCGATCCGTCTGGCGGGTGGCGAATGGCTGAACGTGCGGACGATGTTCCACCGCCCCGGCCCGCAGCTTTCACCGCAAGCCTTGTTGCCGCTGCTGCTGATGGTGATGGCTGTTATTCTGGTGCCATGGTGGACCGCGCGGCGGGTCGTGGGTCCGATGCGCGTTCTTGCGATTGGCGCCGACCGGCTGGGACGAGGGCTTGAGACGGACCCGCTGCCGATGACGGGCCCGACTGAAGTGCGCGATACCACACGGGCCTTCAACCAGATGAAGGATCGCCTGACCCGTTTCGTGAACGAGCGCACGCATATGCTTGCGGCCCTCAGCCATGATCTGCGCTCGCCCCTGACCGCGATGCGGCTCAGGATCGAAATGCTGGACGAGACCGAAGACAGTATCCGGCTGAAGGCATTGGTCGAGGAAATGCAGGCGATGGTCGAGGCCACTCTGGAATTCTCGCGCGGTGTCGCCAAGGCAGAGCCTACCGCTACGGTCGACCTCACCTCACTGCTGGGCGATCTGGTGAATGATGTGGGAGGGGAGCGCGCAACCCTCGCACCCACCGGGCCGCTGTTCGCCACCATCCGCCCCCAAGCCCTGAACCGCGCCCTGCGCAACCTGATCGACAACGCGATCCGCTATGGTGGCAGCGCCAAGGTGAGCGTGACGCAAGAGCCGGGGACGGCAGTCATCTCTATCGCTGACAAGGGTCCGGGACTACCCGATGATCAGCTTGAGGCAGTCTTTGAACCCTTTGTGCGGCTCGAAGGCTCGCGCAGCCGCGACACCGGGGGCGTCGGTCTGGGTCTCGCCATCGCCCGGACCATCATCCAGGCGCATGGCGGTTCCGTCTTGCTACGCAACTTGCCAGATGGGGGACTGGACGCGGTTGTGCGATTGCCGCTCGGAGCGGCGTGATCAAACCGGACCGCGCTCCGAAGCTGGTTCGAACCATGTGCCCAGGTTATACTGAGGCACAGCGATTCATTGTAATCGGACTGTTTCGAATGCGCCGTTAACCGGGCTGTCGGGTCTGATACGGCCAAGTCCTGTGCAGATCGTCGATCACCACGGGGTGGTGATGGGCAGCGGTTCCATGTGCAAGCAGATGGGGATGCGAGGGTGGCAAATCCGCATGCTGGTGAGAAATGTCATCCTCAAAGTTGGCGGGCCAAAGCCAGAGTGCCGCGACAAGGCCAAGGGCTGCGATTGCCGCCAGGATCAGGAACGTGGCGTCCATCCCGAATGTCGCCCCCGCCCATCTGGCCAGCGGATAGGTCAACAGCCAGCACGCATGCGACAAGGCGAACTGTGCGGCGAAAATCGCCGGCCGATCCTCTGGCTGGGCGGACCTGCGTAGCGAACGGCCGGTGGGTGTTTGCGTCAGGCTGTAGCCGAACCCCAGGATCAGCCAGAGCGCGCCAAGTGTGGGCAGCGATCCTACCAGCGGTCCAAGGAGCATGCCAGCCGCCAGGATTGCAGCGCCTGCAATCATCGGCGGTCGATCCGACATGCGGTCCAGCAGCCGTGGCAGGACCAGCGCCGCCATCATCGACCCGGCCCCGAACGCTGCAAGGGCAAGAGCGACCTGCGTTTCGCCCAGACCGAGCCCGGCCTGCACGATTACCACCGTGTTGACGATCACCATGGCACCCGCCGCCGCCACGCACAGGTTCAGCGCCAGAAGGCCGCGCAATCGCGGCGTGGCAAGGTAGTTGCGGATGCCGCGCGTCGTGCGGTCCCGGACCCCGCGCGGGGCGGCGGGTCGCGGACTCGGCAGTGTCACGGTCAGGACAAGGGCGGCTGAAGCAAGAAAGCTGACCACCGTCAACAGCGCCGCCGCGAGCATCGGGCTCAGCAGGTTTTCCAGATCTTAGGCCAGC
>Ga0209491_10011873_pt1 | contig 10191 bp, 15 predicted proteins | sample BON02_FD_187213 | JGI IMG/M metagenome (GOLD analysis project Ga0209491, IMG submission 187213) | Freshwater microbial communities from Lake Bonney liftoff mats and glacier meltwater in Antarctica - BON-02 (SPAdes) (version 2) | ecosystem: Environmental > Aquatic > Freshwater > Ice > Glacier...
CAAGCGCTTGAGAGCCACAGTCTTCTTGGGTGACGTCGATGCCCATGCAGAGATGTTCGTAGTGTTTGGCCGTGATCAGCTTGATATATTCGAAGACAGCCATCTCGATCTCTTTATAGCCGTGCATTTTGAGTGGTTTTTTGGCCCATTTGGCCGGCTCGAAGGCGGCTTCTTGGGTGCGGTCTTGCTCTTCTTGTGCGATTCCGCTGAATCGCCGTGCTTGATTAATCTGGCCCTGCGAAATAAACTCCAGGGTGTGGGCTAACGCAATCGTGCCCATAAGCTTAGCGTTGTTGCGTTCTATAGTTGCTAGCTACATGTCCGCTTCATTGTGGTGATGCGGCAAGGCTAGTGTCCAAATCCAGTTCGCTTGCCACTTTCTCAGCGTACATTGGAGCTCTTTGCTAGTGATGTTGATGTATGAATCAAACCCATGGACTGGTGTATAAATGTTTGGCATGATGATGCTCATCGTTGTCGTTGCTCTGCGCGGGGCTCAATACCTAATGCGTTATGATGTAGCGAAATGCTGGGTTTCAGAGCAAGAGGGCATGCGAGCCCATGCTCGCCTCGGGTTTTTGTGGATAAATTGTTTATTCCGAACGTAAGACTCCTACTAAGAGCTTTAAAGAATTTGTCGAACGTGTGAATACTTTACTACACTTCGCAGTTGTAGTAAATATGGTATGTAACGACTCTTGTGTTTTCTTGGTACAATGGAAAACACGGCCGTACGATTACATGGTCTTGAGCATGTCTAGAATATTCTACTTATGATTTAACCCTCGCGAACTAGCACTTTTGCTAGGTAGCATCGCATATGATACAAAGGCACGATGATGTTGTCCATTGCATCAATAATTTGTTATATTGGTATTCATATACGTTGTAAATTCGAAACAGTAGGAATTCCTACTGTTTCGAATGGTCGCGCGGCAGTGAGGGGCTTTAGCCCCGAGGCTGCTGCACGCGCCAACCGAAGAGGACAATTGACCTATTGACAATGCAGGAGGGTCGTGTGTTGAAAAATGTCGCGAAAATAGGATGGGTTACTAATGTCTGGACACCAAATTATCGTTCTAGATTCCGCACCGAGAAGTGTTACTGTAATTCTGCGCTCCCGGTTTCAGAGGCGTTTCAAGCATGGCGGGCTCTCTGAAGCAGCGCCGGTCTACAGCCCATGGCGTTCGTCGTTCCCATATTTGCTTGCGCCAGATGTCAGCGAAATTCTCGTCACACTTGGAATTCCAAATGGATTTGACGTGCTCGCCACGTCGTTCTGATGTGGCGTCGCTGGGTTTCACCTGAAAGGGATGTGCAGCGTGTCAGATTCGAATGTGCTTGCAAGGGGCCAAAAATGCTCTGAGAGATAAACTCGCTCATAGAATAGGATAAATAAACTTTCTGATAATAGTATACAGTAGATAAGCTCCCACAATTTCTTTCCCTCTTACGTTTGGACCTACCCTGTTGACACCCAGTTTCCACGTGTTCTATGGCATACTATCTGATTTGATCGAGGAATCTGACGCTAGGGATGGGCGAATTCGGGGCCGACAAAGAGCGAGTCCGAGACAGCGGTCCTTGCAGTAAACCGCTGGCGGTTCCGAGTCAAATGCCGCCACACGCCACGCTGTTTTTGTTTTGTTGGTACCGAGCAAGCCCTGTCCACACGAGAAGGAGCACGAAGCACAGACGCAGGAAGCACGAGCACGAGAAGTGAGGATCTGCCGTTACCGTGGTGCGGTTGGTGGGAGAAGACGAGAACATGAACTCCAGTGTAACCCACACGTGCCATATGACACGCCAAAGACAAACCTTCCGAAGCAGGACTAGCGTGGAGCCTGGTGACGGTGAGGGGGCGAACTGCGTGCGAAGTGTTGGGCGCTGGTGGGGTTGGTGTATGAGTGGTGTTGTGTTCCCTTCCACCATCATTTGCGCAGCACCCTTGAACCTGTGGAGGCAAGACAGATCCTCTGGGTGTCACGTTGGACACAGGCTTCAAGATAAGAAACAAAGCGTACCAGGCGGGACGAGAAAGAGTGTGAGGCAACCACAGATCGCTTACGGGTTGATGCCTGCAGCCGTCATTGTCAGAACCGATGTGGGAGAGAAAAAGTTTAAACAAGACAACCACCAATAGGGGAAAAGGACGATTATGATAGTGAAAACTTCTGGATCTCAGATGGGCTCCCCAGCAGTAGCAGAAGGAGGAGGAGAGGGAAGGGGAGGGGGGAGGGGGGAGAGTGAAGAGAGGAGGGGAGTGCGATGGAGGTCGACGTTGGAGTCGACGGCGCCAAAAAGGACATCAAGGTCAAGAGAAGGCGTGGCCCTGAACGAATCGCCTAGGGCTTCTCCATGAGTGTCATTGAAATCATCTTTGTCAGCGTCGTCGTTGATTACATCGTTGTTCATCACAGCGCTCGTACGGATATCAACATGCCTGTCTGCAACGGCAACATTCGCGCGTACATTGGCTCCCTCGTTGTCAACGTCAAAGCCAGAGGAGGGACGACGAGCCGAGGGACTCGAAGAGGCGCTGCGATATGATGCTTGACTTTGCGTCAGTAGGTAGTTACCGCGGCCCGACGACAGAGGGGCAGAAGCAGAGTCAACAGAACCGGGAACGATGCCTGTAGTCATTCTAGGAAACAGCGAAGGATTGCCACCTCCCCCCGACTGTACCTGCACCAAGGCCATTGATAATGTCGCTGCGGACAGGACCACTGGCAGTAGACGAGCTTGGAGGAGGGTTGTCCTCCTGACGAGGATATGAGATGTCAACAGCGCTGCGGATGAGACAATCAGCCGCTGATTGAGAGCGAACAGAAGCGGCACTCATGGGGTGAGCGGCGCCATGTACCGACAAATGAGTGCGGGGGTGCGCAGTGGCGGAGGGCTTTATCCTGACGTCGCCACGCGCCCACTGGATTGGACTAGAGCAATGAGGTGAAGGAGGGGAGGGTCCAGTAGATCATGGTGGATTTGACTGCATTTTGAAGCGGCACCCCGCCGACTGCGCAGGCCCACCACTGATCTGGATGCATGGGCGGAACCGTGTCTTCGGCCTGCCTTCTCTTGACGAAGCTCAACCCGGTGGCGGCGCCGGTACGATCATGCGCACCGTTTTGAGGTGTTCGCGGGGAACACCTTCAATGGCGGATGGAAATGGCAGCAGTTTGAATAGCCCAACTGGCTGACACGCTTTGGGTGTGCATAGGACATCAATCTACACGGAGAATCGATGCACTCCTCACCTTTCTCCGGGCATCTGGCCCACTGCTCGCCGCTGTATTCATCTTTGACCAAAAATCGGAACGAGCATGCCGGCGACAACGCAGATGGCGGGGGCGCTACGTGCGCGAATGCAGCTGGGTGGCCGCACGCTAGACAAGCCTGCATGGCAATCCAACCGTGAAACACCGCTGCGACACCAGATTTGCCCACATCCCTGCCTTTCTGTTCTTGTGCTCCATTGCTTATTGTCCGAAGCGCTTGATTCAGCACCACTATTTTCATGCTCGCCATGCACTGGGCAGCGCCTGTTGTCTACCACATGCATGCACAACATTCCATGACACCATAATCCATCCATTCCACACAGCCAGGAGTTGTTTTGCTTTGCCTGTTGGTTGCCTCCTCTCGCATTCATTGCCCATTTTCACCTGGCCTCTTCACCTGGCTTTTGAGAGTAGAGTTTTTATTGAAAATTGATAGTGGGTATCCCAGAGATGCGGAAGTTACTTTATTCACCCTGGCAAACCCTGAGAGTTCCCTTCGCTTTAACACCCATTGGTCAGCTCCACCAGTCTCCGCCCTCGCCCGTTCCGGGGACCTAGGAAGATGTCCCAGTCACCAGTCTCACGTAACTCGAACATAGAGAGACGTATGGACAGGCCCAAAGCCGTAGTGGGGGTCATCAGGGGAGTAGTGGAAACCGTCGATATCAGCTGTCTTTTGTGGGCAGGGTCTGGCATCTACGGAGTCCGCTACCTCAGGGCAATCGGCTACTTCTCAATGTCTCAGTGCGCTACCGGGCTGGCTAGGGAGAGGAAAGTTTGTCTTAGACGGTCTCGGATGGAAGGATTAGAACCAGCGCACCTATTACTCCTATACGACGCTCATTCCCGATGTCCTTTTCGTCCCCAACGAGATTGAAGTACTTGACCGTCTGCATGTCAACCAACACCCACAGGAGACGTAGAAATTCAGGATGAATCTTGCCAGCGACAGATAGGATTGCAGATGCGAAAGCGATGTTCTTGGCAGCGTAGTCACGTCTGTATTGGTTGATCTTGATGCGAGCCCGAGCGTTAAGGTAGTCTCTGAGTTGCATCTCACCATTGAGGCCATGCTGCGTGCTGCTGCCGATCCTATCTCAGACGAGAGACACATCCCATACCAGATCATAATATCCCGGAATGCCAAACTCCATGGCCTGTACATCACTTTGTTTGTTGCTATCAGCTGCAGTGGTGGCGACCTTACGATTGATGCGAACTCTCAATCCGCTGTTGCGAGCCCGTTGCGCTGACACATTCATGACGTGATCATGGCTGGTGATGGCCCCAGTGTGCTTCTTACAAGTGAGCACGTGATCCCCGTATTGATCGAGCACAAATTTCTGGCAAGCACATTACGTGCGTGCGACAGCGCGAGCACGCAGAAGGGGGATGGGCGCTCCGAGCGCTTGACAGAAAATTTTCACCTAAATATCACCAGTAAAGCGTGTCGGCTGTCTCTGTGGCCGCAAACTAGCAAGGAAAGCAAGCGGCATCCAGGTCAGATGCCACATCTTCTCCTTGAGAGAGGGATCCGCCTGTATTAGAGAGGCAGTGGGAGGTGTGGGAAAGTGAAGGCCAAAAATGGTGTTATCAGGATCTTTTATTGAAAAAATTGATTGGATGATTGTTTTAACAATCATCCAATCAAAAAATATTTGCAACAAATTTTTCGAGTTGCGGCAGCCGCAAGTCGATTTTCATGTTTTCCACAGCGTTTGTTCATGGATTTTTCAATTTTTTCTCAGTGTCAGCATTTTTCATGTTTGAGACTGGCGGCAACCACAAGTCACATTGATAGTTTTAACAATCATCAAATTGATATTTGTTTTGCATTTTGATTGTTGTCGAGTTGCGACAGCCGCAAATTGATTTTCAAGTTTTGACCATTGTTAATTTAATTTTTTTTTCCAATAATTTTTTTCCATTTTTTCGAGTTGCGGCAGCTGCAAGTCGTCCAAGTTTTTCAATTTCGTCACTTTTTCCCCGAGTTGCGGCAGCCGCAAGTCGAGGCAAACACCCACTTGCGGCAGAACAGTTCCGTTGCAAGTGGGTGTTTTACATGACTGGTGGTTGCCGCAACTCGGAAAAAAAAATGGCAAAAGTTTGGGGGGAATTTGGTCCTGATCTTGTGGCGCACGGCGGCTCGGGGCTAAAGCCCCTTCGCCGCCGCGCGCCCGAGCAGGCCTTGAAACGAAGTGAGCTCTGTAGACTGAGAGTCTGCTCGCTGCGAGTCAAAGAGATGTTGCCAAGCACATATTGATGAGAGGGCTGAAAGTGCATGAGGTGAGCCGTGATAACACGCTGCGAGGGTATTGACGGCGCCTTAGCGTTGCCATCCAAATTTGAATCTACTGTTTGCGAGCTGTAAAGCAGGGTGAGGGGGAGTAGAGTCAAAGGTGGGACCACCTTGCGAGGTGCAGACTGCGGGGCGTTAGTACCAGGACTTGGGCTCGAGCCCTTGATTTGCGGAACTACCGAGGCAGGAGCTGGCCCATTGATAGACCATTCATGACAACCAAATTCTGATGAGCTTGCTTGAGAGCAAGCAAAATAGGGGCAGACCATTGGTCCAGATTGGCTAAATCTTGGCCTGGGGCCCATGTGCTGGCAAGGTTAATGAAATTCTGCTCGGGATAACTGCAAAGACCGAGCCATTGCACGAGAGACACAGATGCAGCATAGAAAGCAGAAATGGCACTACCAGCATTGTCAGTGACGCCAAACACTCCCTGAAAGTGTGGCAGTTGCAATTTCATGTCAACAAAATGGCGAAAGACAGCATTCCATTTGCCATGAGCGTTAGTTGTACCTTTTCGGCAAAGCGCCTCCAAAATCGTGGCATCTACTTCTGCAAGGATGTCTGACATAAGGAGTGTTGGAGGTTTGCGTCCAAGAAAAGCAAGAAGAGTGTTTTGGCAGAAGCGCAGCATCTGGTAGTGAATGTGACCATCAGATATAATGTCAAGCTTACCCACGTCGATCTGGACTGCAGCTGCCTTCTCCTGCACAAACTGCTGCACCCATTCATCCTTGCCAGTGGGTACCCCTGCGACACGCAGCCACGTCGCGGAGATACCTGCATCCACGCCAAATAGACATGCGAGCTGAAGATTGGCCTGCAGAGCATTTTGAAAAAGAGCACGTGCATGATCGTCGTCGTTGATTCGATCACCCGGAAAGAAGCAATTGAACTTGGGCACATCGAGATCGAGGTCGAGATCCTGCTTGAGTACCTGTTTGAGCTCAGCAGCAAGAGCAAGACCTTCTGCACGTGGTGCAACAATGATGACATCGTCACAGATGGCGGCCCCGGTGCAAGCAGCAAGACGTGCAAACACTCGGCCAAACGAGGGGAAAGTGGTAATTGCAAAACGTACCGTTTCGAAGGCGTCGCCCTGTTGACCGCCTTTGCTACACGCAATCTTATGAGCCTGACCCTGGTAGTCGCTGAAGTATAAAGTGGAAGCAGTACCTTGCATGGATTCAAAGTAACTCCAATAGTGGTGTGAGGAAGAAGGAAAGGGGATGTCATCTCCCAATTGCACAGTATTGCACATGCCCGTTGTCGTAAGACTTGCAAGCCCTCCCTGCTAGCACATCAAATTGAGCATACCAATCTACAAAGGGGTAAACATTGACGATGTCAAGTTGAATCACGACAAGAGGATTCGCATTGGAATGCTGCGCCCATGCTGCTGCTAAAAGCTGAGTGACTTGTGCGCATCTGTGGGAGGAAGAAGTAGAGAGTGTTTATTAAAGGGAGAACCTCACCAAGAGGGTAAATGATTTTTTAAGTCATAAGACTCCCAGATCTCAGACGGGCTCCCTAAGAGTCGAGGGAATTGATAAGGGGGGAACCTACAACTATAACTACACTTGGACTGACACCTAGATTCACACCTTGACCATGGACACCAAGACCTGCAACTGCATCATCATCGACTCCTACACTGATATCTACCCCATCCTCGTGGCAGGCCGTGTCCTCACGTTGACCCACCTGGCGGCCAAGGATATCTTCGAAGACGCTCACCTCGTCGTCGTCATCATCGTCACTCTGTGCGTCATCATTCGCGCTAATACGGGCACCTGTACCACCTGTGGCGACACCACCACCACCGAGATTGGCTGCAAGCCATTCCGAGGCCGCGACGCCGCCAGCAGCGTGTGAACCATGATCAACCACATCTACCTCTCAAGAGGCACCTGCACGATTAGCATGAGCAGATGGCGCGACGCTGGGTGCACCAACGTCCACCTTGACAGCGGGCGAGGGTAGTAGAGAGTGTTTATTAAAGGGAGAATCTTACCGAGAGGGTAAATGATTTTTTAAGTCATAAGACTCCCAAATTTCAGACGGGCTCCCTAAGAGTCGAGGGAAGTGATAAGAGGGGAACCTACAACCAGACTGACACCTAGACCGACACCTAGATTCACACCTTGACCATGGACACCAAGACCTACAACTGCATCATCATTGACATGTACACTGATATCTACCCCATCCTCGTGGCAGGCCGTGTCCTCACGTTGACCCACCTGGCGGCCAAGGATAGCTTCGAGGACGCTCACCTCGTCGTCGTCATCATCGTCACTCTGTGCGTCATCATTCGCGCTAATACGGGCACCTGTACCACCTGCGGCGACACCACCACCACCGAGATTGGCTGCAAGCCATTCCGAGGCCGCGACGCCGCCGGCAACGTGTGAACCATCATCAGCCACATCTACCTCTCAAGAGGCACCTGCATGATTAGCATGAGCAGATGGCACGACGCTGGGTGCACCTACATCCACGTTGACAGCGGGGCGAGGGGGTACAGGGCGAGGGGCGGCGCGATGCGATGCATGTACAGCGCCGTGCATGAGGCATTCAGCAGATGAAATGGGCTGGCCAGGTTGACGACGTGACGGCGGAGCTGTACTGTGCACGGAGAGGTGTAGGCGTTTGGCAGTGGCATAAGCGATGGCCTTGCCAATAGAGTTCTTGTTAAAACTAAACGTGCGTGCTCGACTCCACGTAAAAGCCTCGCTCCCAATCTCCTCCTCTGCACTGGTGGTTGTCTTATAATAAAATTTTCTCTCTCTCTGCACCGATGAGCGCATAGTAATTGCGCGTCTGTTTGTCAGCCAAGACCCACTGGAGACGAAGAAACTCGGGATGAATGTGTCCAGCCACTGACACAATTGCAGGCGCAAACGTCGTACCAACAGCAGCGTAATCCACTTTGTATTTCCTGTTTTTGGCCCCAGCACGGACCTGCAGATAGTCATTGGTGTGCATCTTGCCGTTGGGGTCCGTTGTTGACTGTGCGATTACCATTGTGATCACAACAGATCGACACATCAATGATAAGGTTGTTAGAGCCAACAAGACCAAAGTTCACAAGCTCGACATCGCCCTACGTATTGCTTGCGGCCGCTGTCAGCGAGGGGGAGGAAATTTTTGGAGCTATGGAGAAAAAAATTGGAGCTATGAAGGACGCACATGAACAGTGGCCATAAACACCTGTAAACCCCTGTCCTGTAAGGTTCACTTGGGTAATTGAACCGGGCCGTGGCCCGGTTTGTGGAATGTGTTAATCCAATAAATCCTGCGGCTGTCACACTGATTGAACACTAATTGGCGAAGCAAAGTCCCTGCACCACACATCCGCGAGCGTGATGGCATCTTCCCATCCCCACCAAGGACCAACTGACATGGCGTTTGACGATCTGATTGGTGTGAAGACGCCCAACACAAGACATGGCTCCCTGGACGACTTGTTCTCGATTGTTGCGGACCTCGACAACACGCCCACCCGGCCCAGCGCCTTCGAGCTGAACATTGAACACGCTTCTTTCTTTCATCCAACCCATCTTCTCACGTCAGTGGTTCCCTTTGTCGACCCTTTTGGCTCGTCATGCACCATGGCAGACCCGGATTACACATACATTGTAATCGACGAGATCACCGACTGCGAGGAAGAGCCCGCAAAAGATGACTTAACCTGGCTGCCCGAAGAAATCTTCATGAGCGAGCTCGGGGCTGCCTTTCCGGCAGTGACGACCACGGGCACGGTTGCTCACATAGATGCGATGTCGATCGACGAAAGCTGACGATGGACGACAAACACCTGTAGCAACAATCTTGCTTCCGCAACTCGTGGGCTGTAAGAAGCGACACTCGGTAAGCGATTACGGCGCCCCACCCAACGCGACCAGGCATCAGACCTGGCCTTTAGTCTAGCAGGGTCTAGGGTTAGAGGGCTGGAATCCTTTCGTTGCCTTGGATCCGCCCTTCACTCTTACGTGTACATTAGTGTATGAATTTGCCTAGCATGGAAATCAAAGGGAGCGCGCGGCAGTGAGGTGCAACGCACCGAAGCTACTGCGCATTGGTAGGTCCGAATGTATCTGGATGCATTCGGACATATATTTGTTTCTTGGGGAAAGTAAATCTGAGGAAAATTTGTGGACATTATGAACGAACCCCGACAGCAAGCGTGCTTTGTGCAAGTTATAATGAAAGCTGGACAAAATTTATTCTGAATGGGGATATTGACTCATTTTACACTGATATACATCTGACAAATAGTTGCAGCTCGAAGTCAATATTCCCATATAGAATATATATGCCTGTCCCATGCAATCTCTGATAGACATGATCTCTTGCCAGACCTTTACTCCTCCCAGACCCCCCCTCGGCCCATGAAATACTGGTTTTCATGTTTAAGTTCGCATTGTTTGTGAGACTGCCGCTGATAAAGCCCGATCCCCGCAAAAAAGAAACTCCAAGTTGTGACGAGACACTACAGTAGTATTCCGGGACATAGAAACCACTTTTTTGACCCAGCCAGCGTGTTTCTAAGCACACACTGATGAAGCCAGCACCCAGCCTGCCAGCGTTGTTTCTATAAACCATTAA
>Ga0209491_10011876_pt1 | contig 10187 bp, 10 predicted proteins | sample BON02_FD_187213 | JGI IMG/M metagenome (GOLD analysis project Ga0209491, IMG submission 187213) | Freshwater microbial communities from Lake Bonney liftoff mats and glacier meltwater in Antarctica - BON-02 (SPAdes) (version 2) | ecosystem: Environmental > Aquatic > Freshwater > Ice > Glacier...
TCCTTATCCTCCTTTCTTCGTTTTATTATCAAATAGGCAAAGTGTCAACACAGTGTGGTTGTAAATATAGTTGAGTCAGATGAATATATAATACCACCACCGCTGTGGTTGACCTCAACCATCGACCCCTGGTAATAATTCTTTATTTGTTCAAAACACCTAGCACCTAGCACACAGTGGGCTAATTAAACAGGGGCTACAACACTTTCATCAATAAGGCGATGCATGTCGGCACCACGTAGCCCCCTATTCGTGCATCCGCTCTTCAGAAAGAGGTCCGCCGCTCGTTTTTCGTCATTTGATAACTCAACATACGCAACGGCCATGAAGTAAGGTTCACCGTTACGGTCGGCATTCAGGAAGTCAATAATATACTTGTCAGTTGGACCATTGTGCGGAGCTTCACGGTCGGCATTTAGGGAGTCAATAATAAACTTGTCAGTTGGACCATTGTGCGGAGCTTCACGGTTGCGCGCAGCTTCATGCACCCTACTAAGATGCTTAAGATGCTTGTCAGTTTTCTTGTGGCTCGATGCACCACGACGCTGCACAGTCGAGCCACACTCGCATACAAACTTAGTGACACCGCTCATTTTGTTTTTTATGATTTGTTACCGCTGCAATTATGTTTCCTGGCGGTTGTTTTATGCAGGACCACAGCGGTGGTCCTGGCGGTTGTTTTCTCCAGGACCACAGCGGTGGAGCATCACGACCCACGGTGGAGCCGACGGCTCCGGTCATGACATGATGGCGGTGAAAGCCTTCTTCGTTACAGTCACGAGCTCCTGTAGCGGTAACGTAAACATAATATATATCCGGTACTGTAAAGTAAACTGATTCAATGCGGCGTCCGACGTTTATGGCGACGGTGTGTGTCTTCTCCATATTATCTGTCCTTCTGATAGTGGTTCTTCTGACGATCGTGTTCTGGAGGAGAGTACCTATGCTGCAGTTTCCCTCCTACATGTACGGGCAAATCCCGGAGCTGGACGCACCACTGCCAACCAAACACTCTAACGTCATTATCGTGTCCGGCACGAGCAACCGCGCTAAGCGGGCATGGGTAGACCCTGTAGTGCGCCTACAGACGCAATATGCACAGGACCACGGGGCGGACTACTGGTTTGTGGACCTAGACAAGTACCCGTACCCCCACCTGGGCGTGCGCAGCCCACACTGGCAAAAGCTGGCCATCGTCAGCAAGGCATTGCCGCACTATGAGTATGTTATGTGGATCGACGACGACGCGGCACCAGTGCCCAAAAGCGGGAAGAGCTTCCGTACCCTTCTCCACCACGCCGGAAATACAGACTTCATCGGATTTCGGGACATGAAACCTGTTGACAAAGTCAACACTGGGGTGTTCTTTCTGCGCAACTCCCCATGGTCCCACCGACTGCTGAGCATCGTGTGGAACAGCGCCCACATGTACTATCCGGGTCATAAGGGGGGCGAACAGCGGGCTGTCAATGAGTTGGTATTGCTTCCGGATTGCCCGCGACTTGCCTTGGTGCATACCATTGGCACCGGTGCCAAGCGGCAGATTGATAATGGGGACCCCATCCGCGGGCCGCACGTGTGCATTTACAATGAAGAAGCTGGAAACTCCCCATGGTCAAGTTTTATTGTACACTTGGCGGGACCAAAAAACAAACGGAGAAGGGGACGTTTTGATACGCTGTCTCCTTTAACCCCGGGGCTTCGAACGACCTATCCATGGGTGCCCCTAAAAAACCGGGTGATGCTGACTGACCACTCATCTATCAGCGCCCCGGTCACCACTTTCAATGTCCCGATGTGCATCTACCAAACCTTTGAGACTGCCGATGTCCTACCAGAAATGGCCGCAGCCAGTGCGTCTTGGCGAACGCTAAATCCACAGTTTGAGTACCGATTTTACGACGCTCTAGACACGTACGAGTTTATCCGTGCGCACTTCACGTCGAAGGTCGTAAACGCGTACAAGTTGATCCGGGCTGGCGGATTCCGGGCGGACCTTTTCAGCTACTGTATCCTATACCAATACGGTGGAGTATACGTGGATCTTGGGTGTGTGGCACAAGAACCAATCCCAAACGACTGGCCCGACTTCGTCACGGTAAAGGACAGACTTCAGTACGGTGGCTTCATGTACGCCACCCCCAAGCACCCCATCCTCAAAGCTGCCATTGATCTGTGTGTGTCCCGAGTTATAAACGTTGCTGCAGGGTCTATGTCTTATAATTGTTTGAGTGTTTCGGGACCGGGCGTGTTAGGAGATGCCGTTCTACAGGTGACTGGGCTAAAGGAATTCACAGTAGGTAAGACGGAGAGTGGAGTTTATCTTATGATGTACCATAAGTCCGACCCGTATGTCATAAACCCTGCCACAGGGGGCACGTTCATGAAAACAAGTTACGGTACGTCAAAGAACTCCGATCTGAGAAAGTTGACCGGAAAAGACAAGTACGGTAAAATGCTGAAGGACGGAACCGCCATCGACTCCCCGTTATTCAGCACGAATTTCTTCTTGTCCGAAACGGAGTTCATGAACTCTGATATGGCTACAGGCATTATAACACCGATGCCGCTAACGGCTCAGGCTCGAAAAGCCCTGTTACAGAAGGTGGTGCGGGTTAAGATGGGGGAGACGGTGTCTTTTGAAGACGGAGTCCGACTTATAGAGCGCAATTAGACCCTGCTGTGGTGGTCACCGTGCAATAACAAATACTTGTACGGGAGACAGACAGACAGACAGACTAGACGGTGTCTTTTGAAGACGGAGTCTGACTTATAGAGCGCATTAGACCCTGCTGTGGTGGTCACCGTGCAATAATAAATACTTGTACGGTTATGGTCGGTTATGTTCTTCCCAGGCACACACCCAGGAGAGAGAGACAGAGAGAGACAGACTAGACGATGAGACATTAAAATTTTTCTCTAATTTATTTTGTATTAAATAAAATGGTTTTGCTACTCCTACTACTGGTTGTTGTGACAACAATAGGTCTTGTTTTTGAGGGCTTCATATTCGCGGTTAACTACTACAGGTTGGTGCGATAACAATAAGGTCACCACCCACCGTAACAGCATGATTGTTTCGCCCACATGCTGTTACGCCGGGCTGTTACGGTGGAAGGCCCCACGGGACACGGTCACCTTAGCCTTTTAACACGTGGTGCTGTAGTTTGGCTAACTACCTTTTTGTAATGTTAACGAGCACAAGCGTGGTCATGGCTAACAAGGTTGCCACACAGATTATGGCGGTGATGGGGATACCGAGCGGTAGCTTACCGCTCGGTAGCTGGTCCGATGCATTTTTTGTCAGTTTCACTGGCCACACGGCGTCGAAGTGTTGTAGTGCCTGTTTGTTCAGGGATTGGTTTCCGACGTCGTGTGTGAGGTTCAGGGTGAAGCCCTTAAACTGTGTGTCTTTAAACTGTTTAATGCCCGGGAGCGTGAAGACTGGCACATGGTTCAGTGCCAAGTTCCCGCTGATCCACACGTCGTCCATTAAAAACAGAGCACGTAACGGTGGATGCTCCAGCTGGGCTGCTCGGAACATCGTGGGTTGGATCAGGAAGCCGCCAACACCGGTAAGCAGGTCGACCCGGAGAGGTTTCCTCAATTTGCGCGAAAACACAAGCGGACAGCTGCGCCAATTTAGTGAGGGGTGCACGGAGCGCCCTCGTGTTGTGACCGCACACCGTCTACCTGTCAGGCGCTCCACCTCCCTTTTGCCGCGCAGCAGCGCTGTGACTACATCTAAGGGGTGCATCACGTCATCGTCCACCACGAAAATGTGCGTTTCATCTTCCCCTCGCGCCTTCAGGTCATTGATAACCGGGATATACTTTGTGGCGGGTCCATGGTCTGCACACCGTAGCACGCGCAGTTTGGGGATAGTGTGCCACCACTCGGGCACCTCATACTTTACTTGTTCTCTGTCCGAGAAGTGGGGGATGGCCGCCACAATTTGTTTTATCTCTGGTGTGGCATTCGCAATTTCTACCAAGTTCAGGAGCATTTTGTCCAGTTGTGCGATTCTGCATGGTAATGTTGTGAAACTGATGACCACGTCGCCGCTCATAAATTAGTGGGTTGTATTTGTATTATTAGGACATAATGTTCTGCATGTCCATTGCCCTGTGCACGGTGACTGTACTTCCTTCCCCCCACACCGCGCCGCCGCTTTTTGCTTTTCCGCGGTGCACCGCCGTTTGTGCGGCGCGGGAGCGCCTGCTGGCGATGCTCTACCGAAGAGGGGGATGGCCGCAAGGACTTAACGGTTACCACTGTGGAAAAGTTTGTAAAAATCATTGTAAACAAAATTTAAAAAAATAGTTTGCCCTTATTAAATTGAACCTTCTTAATGGCTGACATATTGCGCCCCATTACTGACCGTGAGCGTTGGATGCGGATCAATGCGATTTGCTCTAACCCCGAGAGTGAGGACATCCGCACCCTGAGGCAGCTGCTTGTGTGGATGGAGGAAGAAAAGGGGGGGCTCCGCCTTGTGGCAAACCCCTGGCAGGCACAAAAAAAGCAGTTGTGCAGGGCTTTAAAGAAACAGCAGGGGTGGGTGTCGTGGATGAACCCATTCTACTACCAAGAGGTGGCTCACGGCGTGGAGGGGGCACTGGCATTGAAACGATCCATATTGGGCACGGAGGCCAACTTTCTGAAGTGGCTCAACCGCTCCGTGCGCGAGTTGGTGGGGGAGAACCCGTTTGTGCATTTAGCACGTGAGAGCCTGCTCGACGGTAATTTTCGGCACATGGACGTGTTGTTTGGAGAGTACGTCCATCACGTGGCAAAAAACCGGACGATTAAGAAGAGCGCCGACATCAATTATGTCACGTTGACGGACCTCCGCAGTGGGACGAAAAAGGCGCTGGATCAGGTTGGCAAACTTGAGAGATACGCCAGCACGATAGGCCATAAGTTTCTTACACGAGGGCGGCTGTACCGTACTGGTAATCTCACAGAAGCGCAGAAGGTTGAGGCACGCGGGCTTCTGCACTTCCTTGAGGACCTGAAAGAACGACTGGATCGGTTTGTGGACATGGCCGCGTCCTTGTCACATGCGGACTACGAACGGCTCACTGGTTTGCATAGAAGGTGAAAATGACAATAGTAATAGAAACCATATTAAAAGTATATTTTGAATAGTGGTGTGTCGGTAACATCAGGTCAAAACAGTTATTGGAACTTCGGATCATCTAAGTAGTGTTTGTGTTTATTGTTTTTATAGTTTTACTAGCGGCTGACCATATATGGACGAAATCGCACGCCTCACCCGACCACCCCTATTGTCAGCCGCGGCCATCATAATGATAAAGTACAGAATTGCACCCACGCCAAACGCGCCACATGCCACGGCCATGCTAATCTCGCTGGTTTTCGCCTGACTCTTCTCGGTAGAATCACCTCCTGAATCACTATAGGATGCTGCGATTGCAGCTTTTCCACCTGCCCATGCCGAAAGTCCAGCCAAAACTCCAGCACCTCCAAACGCATAGGCAACAGTACGCATAGCTTCGTGTGATTCGACCATTGTTTATTAGTAGCAACGAAAATAATTCATCCTGCATCTGATTTATTATTGTTTGCACCACTGTGACAATGGGTCAACACCCGTGGATTTACAATAGCCATGGCAACTTTTTAAAAACCAACGTACACACAAACGAACCTACAACCCTGGCCATAAACACTCCTAACCCCCGGACTCAGACCGGGTGCTGTTAGCTGTGGACCCTATGGACGACGTGTGGGACTCCGTGTCCTGGGTCGCTACATTTTTTCATGTGTACCAACAGTTTCGTGACATGCAGACAGACTTCATTAAGAGAAATCCAGGTGGTAGGTGTAAAATGAAACGGCGCATGGACATTCACCCATCATCCAGGAAGAGACAGGCACTGTGCAAAGAGGTGTCCACCGACGGCACAGCGCCGGCGGCACAGCGCCTCCATGAGCTGGAGTCCCGAGAGCGAGCAGTGGCGCACGCCGAATCCCAGCTCCAGCAGAAGCTGGAGCTAGTACTTAAACAAGAGCACGAGCTTCAGCAAGCCAAGCAGGCGTTTTCAATCCGGTTTCAAACCATGACCAGACTCTTCCACCAACAACAGATGCAGTATGAAAGTCGTGGTTACATGGAAGGTCCAGGATGGGTGGTGTAGTGTTAACACACCTGGAGACACAATAAAATATAAATACAAAATTTCGTTTGGGTTGCTCACCACTTTTGTAAACACAAACTGTAACATCACTAACTTCCATTGTTAGCACCACAATGTGGGTCACCACACGCAAGCAACAGACCGCATCAAACAACTCGGGTGTGGGGGTGGCACCAAAAGCTCTTACCGGGAGGACCATCCAAACCCTGGACGCGTGCATCTCTCAACGTCGGCGCCAGCTCTACAAAAACCGCAACACCAGCGGCCTGCGCAAAGAGATTAAGCGACTGAGCAAACAGGTCTTGGAGATGAATGGGCGTCACCAGATTCGTGCCCGGGCAGATCTAGAGAAGGAACTAACCACCATGCAGGAGCTGGTGCTCCGGCGTGAAACGGGTGAGGAGGAGCGTGAGTTTGAGGAGAAAGTAAAGCCGTACGTGGAGACGTACGCCAATCTAGCAACAGTGATTCCACAAAAGCAGCGTGGAGTAAAACGACTGGCGGTGGCGATGACCAATCCCTTAAAAACCATTCCCACGAAGCAGCCAAGGCTGACAGTGGATGCAGCCGAGCGCAAGAACTACGATCAGACCTCAGTGCAGGAGGAGTTCCTTCAGGAGTTTGAGAACCGGGCGCCACCCTTGTGTGTGGTGCACGGCGACATCTGCGAGCCGTGCGGAGTTGCCATGATCATGATGGGTAACGACTCTCTTTTAGGGTGCCCCACATGCGGGCGCACACGGGTGTACATCCAAGCCACCTCTTCCCGAATTGCGTATGGTGAGGAGGTGGAGTTCTCTAGCTTCTCTTACAAGCGACTAAATCACTTTTTGGAGTGGCTGGCCACTTTCCAAGCCAAAGAGAGTACCATCGTGCCACAGGAGACGATCGAGAATGTGATGGAGGAGCTTCACGCACGGCGCATCACGGAGGATAAGGTCACAGAGAAGAAGGTGCGTGAGATCCTGAAGTACCTGAAGGCGCGCAAGTCCTACGACCACGTGCCTCAGATCACGGCACGCATCACAGGTCGTCTCCCTCCCAGAATGACTCCTTACCAGGAGGAGCAGATGACGCTAATGTTTCAAGCCATACAGGACCCGTTTGAGACGCACCGCCCTCAGGGCCGCCGTAACTTCCTTAGCTATGCATATTGCCTATACAAGTTCTGCGAGCTCATGGGGTGGGACCGCTTCCTCCGGTGCTTCACCCTTCTGAAAGGCAGAGACAAATTGAGAAGGCAGGATATGACGTACCAGAAGATCTGTGGGGAATTGGGGTGGGAGTACATTCCAAGCATTTAAAAACGGGGGGGAGGTGACCAGTAGAGACATGCACGCACCACCAATCTGTTGACCGAAAACTGTAGACGGTCGACGTTTAGATTGTAGAGAGAGCCGGAGCTGTTTCCTGGGAGTCACGATATAAAATTACCAGGAACATAATATTAACAGGCAGACTACAATCTGTACAATAACTAATTACATAATCTAATTTTACGTATACCAACACGATGTCAGAATCCATGTCGTTTTCAGTGACCGCGTGTCACAATGCGGTCGCCAACCATAAGCAAAAGTTACAGACACTCCTTGGGCGTCAGCATGATTTACAGCGGGAGATTGACACGTGTAGGGACACGCTACAGTACTACACCGCTATGGTCAAAGACGAGGACACTATCACCGAAGCGGATGATGATGATGATGACGATGATACCAATAACAAGAAGCGGCGTCGTCAAGATGAAGAAACTTTGGAAGTAGAGTTGGAGGTGGAACGGCAGAGATCACTCAAGACTTGTAAAAAAAATTCCACCACAGTTGAAGTTCTCAAATGTCTGAATCCCACCTCCACCGCAAAAAAGTGCATTTTTGTGCGACTGTGGGTGCAGCGTTTTGGAATGAACATTGTTCCGGTAAACAAGATTAAGATTCTGGCGATCGATTCGGGATTTTCGGCTAAACACCACCTAAGCAATGGGTCTGAGCTGCACTGGTTTTTGACAGCGTACTCTAACCAAACTCCCCCAGGCCCACCTGAGGGGAGGAAAAGGAAACAGTACCCACTGGGATTCACCTTCCCTTTTGCGAAGTATGTATATAATGTTGGTTATCAGCTGAGTGCAAACTTTTTTACGCAAGAGTAACCAAAATAAAGATCACATTCATATTACTGTTCCAATATTCAAGCTAGGTATTATACGTAACTTTCTGTGAAATTACTACATTTAATTTATTTCTTTACAAGGTCATTTTGATTTGGCGGTGTGCCACTATTTCCTCCCACCATATCTAAATATTCGGACCGCGCCGCCACCTCACCTCACAGCCATGGGGAAAGGTTGGAAACATGCTACCATCACACTGTCTGTTATATTAGCACTTTCGGTAACAGTGATTATCATTATGGGTGTTATCTTTGGGGAGGAGATGAAGGTCGCAGGTATTGTGGAAGGAGGGTTCAAGGGCGCTGTGAACAACGACGCCATGTGCCATGACCCTGGGGTGCACTGTACGTTCGTGCCGGACCCAAGTGTTACCCCACCACCCATTGACAACCCCGGCCATAAATACTCGGTTGACACGGCAGCGTTTGGTGCGCAGCTGGTGGCGACACTGGAGGCGGCTAAAAACAGTAATAAGGCACCACTGCCACTACCCAACACTATGCAGTTGGCACTACTGAGCACCAACTCTGATAAAAACATTGCGTGGGTGGTGCAGACTACAGACCTACAGCAGGTGTGGGTGGTGTTCCGAGGCACTCAAACGGAAACCGAGTGGAAACAGGACATGGACTGGAAGCAGGCGGCATGGGATGACTCTGGAGAGGCGCTTGTGCATCACGGCTTTTTGAACATCTATCACCAGCTAAAGACACCTATCCGACAGGCGATTGTAGCGGCCAAAATCACTACAGGGGTGCTGTTCATCACTGGTCACTCTCTGGGGGCGGCTTTGAGTCTGCTGTGCGCCGCTGACACGGGCACTGACATGGTTGTGCCGGACACACGTGTCTACATTTTTGCACCACCACGTACAGGCAACAAAGCGTTCATGAAGCTGGTACAAGCCTCAAAGCTACTCGAGCTTTACTGTTTAGGTAACCACACGGACGTTGTGCCGACGTTGCCGCTTGCGGTAACACCCAACTTCACCAACTATGCTGACCCGTGGATGTACGCCCAGTTTCCGCTTATGATGTTTTACGCGAACTGGGGGTCCATCACATACAACCACACCATGCCCTGCTACATTGCCCACCTCAACATGGTGACACTGTGTTTGTAAGTAAAAGTTAAAATGCGTAATAGATTATAAATTTTGTCTTGGTGTGTGTGCCTCTGGACACTGTCTGTCTGTCTGTCTGAACGGTTGGGTGTGGTTTAACGCTTGATATTTCTCACTTTACCATAGCGACAGGGCAATGGTCGTTGTAGAATGGGTTGTATTAGTAGTAAAAAAATAATAATCTATGTTCACCGATAAAACCGATTAGCATGTCCGTGTTTCGTGAAAGTGCGTCCTCTGTCCAACTATGTAATTTTCTGCAGGCAGCAGGAGTGACCACGCAACATATAACAGCCCCTCTGATCACCCCCACAGGAGAGATTCCTGACGCTGAGATCCCGCTAAACGCGATCAACACTTACATTGACACTGTTAGTGCCGAAATTGTGTTCAAAACTCGAACCACACAGGGGATAGTGTTCGCTCGCCTCCCCCTAAACATGGGGCCACCGCTACGCACACCCACCATGGGGGGAAGCGGGAGCACCTCCCAGACTCTGAGTTTTGTGACACAGCCTACACAATTGGCTCCTTTCATTTCCATGCGTCCTGTTAAGGGGGTAAACTACCAGCCATCCCCAAGCGACTACAACACTCTCCCAGCACCATTTGTGTACGGTGACACGGATTTCTGGAACCAAGACTTCTCTGCGCTGTGGAGCATGGTTGGAAACCAGGGTGGTGAGGTGGGCCGTAATGATGTTAACATAATGAGTTCCACTCTGAACGC
>Ga0209491_10011877_pt1 | contig 10186 bp, 5 predicted proteins | sample BON02_FD_187213 | JGI IMG/M metagenome (GOLD analysis project Ga0209491, IMG submission 187213) | Freshwater microbial communities from Lake Bonney liftoff mats and glacier meltwater in Antarctica - BON-02 (SPAdes) (version 2) | ecosystem: Environmental > Aquatic > Freshwater > Ice > Glacier...
CATTACACAGTCACAGCCGTGATGCCGTCAGCCAGCATCCGTCCACCCGCGCTGGTGCGGAATCAATCCAGCTGATCTATAGCGGGCGCGCATTACAAGCACTGAGCGACCTCGCTCGGCAATTTCAGTGTCACCCCATTTTTTGGCGGGAATTTTCTTTTTTAGTGTGCCGTATATGAAAGCCTTGGACTTCGAGGATGTTGAAATCGATGCCGGCATCTTCTGGCTTTCGGCCATGGGCATATAGTGTTGGGTGGTGGAGTCGTACTTCGAGGACAAGGTTTGACTTGCTGTTGTCCATGCCGCAAGGAATACCTTTGGATCTTCGGATGCGTTGGCTCCACTAACGGTGCTTGTGTCTGGGAAGTCGTTAATGTCTGGATTCACCTGGGGCAGTATGATGCTCTGGATCACCGTCGTATGTTGTGAGTGGGGCACACAACTGTTGTCGTCTTGTAGTATCCCTCTGGATTTGACCATTTTTTTCCTATCTTTCCTCACCTAGGCAGGCAAATTCCTCGTGTCTCAACTCTTTGCAATTATTTTTTTGTCCCCCCCTCCTCGTGTCTCAGTCTTATTTCCCTCCCTATCACCTTTGGCACCCGTGCACGTGCAGGCAAAACTGTTGGTGCTAGCAAACCATGTACATGTGTCATTGCAAGTGTGTGGGTTGGTGTCGACCTTACCTGGTAAAAGCCTGCTGAGCCCAATAAAATGGCGGAAATGTAACCTCGTTTCGGGGAATCGCCTTTGTTGCCAGCGACATGGGCTGGCCATGAACTGGGTGGATCGGCCCCACACCAGTGCAGATGAGTGGATGTTGTCTGGGCGCCGTGCTGTCGTGATTGTGTGATGGGCTATTGTGGGTTTGGTTGTTCTGTATTGACCTTTCGTTTCTCCGTGAACCGTCACTTTGGCTATTCTCGGGCAAAAGTTCTGCATGCTCACCTACTGGGGCTCTGCTGCACCGCTGCTTTCCCTCTAATCTTTCTACAACTACACAAGGGGCCATTTTTGCGAACTGTTCTGGGGTATGTTGGGAAGAGGGGATGGGGGGTTGAGGCGTATTGGTGTCTCAGGAAGTGGATAAAGTGAAGATTGCTTTTATTATTTCTCGTAAAGAAATAATGTAGTAGTTCTGTTTGGAACTTTCAAGGTGCAGTCTTTTATGCTCACCGGTGTGAGACTGTGATTTGCTGATTGTCGTCACATCTTCTACTTTTCTAAAAAGAAAAGACATGTTAAAAGAAAAAATAAATTAGCCCAGATCATCAAAACCCGCAGCACAGCATATATACAGACAAATGTACTTTGTACACCTATACGATCTACATGTATACTGCGCTTTAGTCGATCTGGGTTCTTCTGGCTCTCCAGGTGTCCGTCCCACACCTGGGCTCACATCAAGTACCCAAGTAGTTTGTGTGTGTATACGCGCGTATACAAGCACACACACACCCACCACCCTAACACCCGCAAAAATAGAGAAATATACAAGACAAAACCCCTATCTCTGCCCCTGCCAAAACATAGCCTCCCACACCAGCAACAAGCGCTAACCATGAACAAGCTGAAAAAACCCCCACTTCCAATCCCCTGGCTCATTTCGTTTCTCCCCCCCCAGGCTCATTTCGTTTTTCCCCCACGTGCTCGCTGCTTCTTCAGTGGCAGGCCAGCCCGAATGGCAATGTTGGAAACGACGCGGCCAATCCCGTGGTATCAACCCCGCACAACCTACGCAGCTTTGAGATCCCGAAGCTGCTGTCGGTGAGCTTGGTGGTAATACCTCCTCGTCATCCTCTGCCTGCATTGCCTTCCGAGATTGGAGAGCTTCGGCAAAACCAGTACTAATGTTAGCTAAGGAAATTAGCTCAACGTTTGTACTTCAAAGTTTCGCCATTTTGTACACTATTTTGGTTTTGGGTGTCGGCTGCTGCTGTAGTGAGATGTAGTAGCTGTCGTCCCGTTGCGCAGGGCGGTGGGGCACCATCGACGACTGAATCAGGACCCATAACCACCCAGCTGGGAGTAGTTTTAATTGTGTGTGTGAACATTCAAGGTTTTAAACGCCAGACACAGGCGAAGATTTGACGAGGAAGAAAATGAAAAAAGTGCACCCTCACGCGGGCTCAGGGGTCAGGGGAACCACGGATGCAAGCTTGTCAGACAATCACTTTTACACAAGTGCTTCAGGCCTCAAGAAGAAGCGGAGGGGAGTGTAAGACGACCACCCCCTTTGAGAACAGTAGCCCGGCGTATTCAAAGCTGCCCCTCATCAGAAGATGGACCAACTGACGCTCTTCGAGGCGAATGCGACCCCAAACCGCCTCGTGCTTCGAACCAGGAGACAGGCCAAGTGCAAGGTTGTCTGCAGACAACCTGTCGGTAAGGATGTAATTTTGTCATGTAACCTCACCCACGCATGACAGAGGGACAGCCTAACAGACTAGAAGTGATTTAGAGACGGAAAAATAGAGAGCATGAGATACAAAGTAAGGAGAAAGAAGAGATACAAAGAGAGCACCAAGACAGTGCGCTCCCAACACCACGCATAGGGCAAGCCGAGGACGTGTAGCGCCTTGCAGGTGTGTTTGTCTACATTGCAGAGACCTGAGGCCTCAGGGCGAGCGTGACAGGGTACCTTTGTAGACACGCATACACGCAGTAGTACGCACCCACACAAGCACACCCAGCGAAGAGAAGGGGGAGTCGCAGGGGAGGGAAAGGGTTAAGCAGGTTACGAGAAACCCACGGGCAAGTTAAGGGAAGGAGGGTAGGGAAACGAGGAGATTGAACGCCAGTCTGTCGCCCACTTTTCACTCACTCAAAGGTTCGGAGGGGGTAGCGTTGACTCGGCTTTTCACAAAAAACAGTCAGTGCTTCGGTAGAAAGTTTGTTTGTAGATTCATATACACATTTAGGATTTTTTCAGGAGATATATCGCCGTTTTGAGGAGCACTGACGACGACGGCATAGTTCATAACACCTTCGCTTGACTTGTTTTGATTTGCTTAGCATAGTCTGTTTTGTTGCCGTTTAACAGAATAAAGGTAAACAACTCTAGTGGCCGGAAAAACGGGAGAATTCTTCAGTTAAGCAGATCTGAAATTGGGACCTCAAATGCACCTTAGTGCCAAGTCACAGCCTGAAGGGACAATACAACAGGTCCCAGAACCGCAAAAAATGGCAATAATTGTTGCACGGCGCCGAAGAGGATCATTGGAAGGAGTGCCCGTGGCAACTTGATGTAGTAGTGAATCTGCAAAATTGGAGTAGGGCTGGTTCATCATATAGTCATTATCCCTGCTGCGTTATCTCTCTCCGCTGTTGCGTGGTGCGGCAGTAGGTCATGCAATGACAATTCTTTCAATTGGTGTTTTGTACTGGATTCTCCAGTTTTTTCAATTCTCCAGTTTTTCCGGCCACTAGAACTGGTAAACAACTGGTACACATGTTGCTTAATCTCAAAGTCTTCCACACCGAGTGTCTTCAATCCAGATTGCTCACAGACCCTCTGATTACACCAAGTCTTCAGAGACAGGAGTTCACAGTACAAGTAGGGAAGAAATAAATTCCTGCCTGATGGCTCTTTTTAGCCCAAAGTATTCAAAATCAAACTAAAATGAACATGGCAGGTTCGAGGTTCACTCGTTTTTTGAGACTCGTTTTTCCAAAAATGACCCCGAACCGAAAAACTCTCAACAAATTTGAGAATCCGACAGGTACAGAACACGACAAGTTGTCATAATTTTAAAATGACAAATTTACGTTCAATTAGCAATAGTACCAGGGGGCACGGTTCAAACATACAAAGATCTTCAGTACAAATCCAAAGGGACTTCGTACAAATTCAAATTTGCTTCCAAACGCTCGTTAGAACAACGTCACTCATTGGCGGAAAAGTACCCAAACTAAAACAAATTTAGTTCAGCGTACCATTTAGCAAACATTCAAACATTTTGTATTGATTAAGGTACCTCAATTTTTATCGCGCCCAGCAGACTCTAGGCGATGTCAGTGGCCAACACCCAAAACGAGAAATAAACCCTGATTTGTCTGTAAATTTGTACTGGGAATTTGTCCAGGAATTAATCAACTGTTAGTATGGGGCTACTTTTCAGCCGTGGAGTGGACAATGGAACGACGTTGGAACCTTCATTTTTCCTGCATTGTTTATTCTGTAAGGGTACAGGTTTTGACTGCAGGCTGATGACAAGTGCCGGTTCATCACCAAAGTGTATTCCAAAAGGTTTGCAAATCAATTCAAATTGAAACCATGTTTGCACCATCTATGATACGAAATTCATCTCGGGGTCTCCTCGGGGTCATCTCGGGTAAAAGACGTTATCAAATGTGTTTTTAAGAACATGAGAGACGTCACCGACGCCTGCGACGACGATGCTAGCCCCCACCGACATGCAGGAGTCATCCCTCTACCACAACGAATTTGCGCTGTGCCTGCGATCGCTTCTTCGACCCTCCTCGGCCCTGTCTCCATGTGAATTCGCCACACGTATGCGAGCGCTAATTCCCTCCACTGTTCCCGCGTGCCTGCATTCGCTCCCGGGACCCTCCCCTGCCTTGTCTCAAAGTGAATTTGAATCGTATATGCGAGCGCTAATTCCTACCCCTGTTTCCGCAGGCGTTAAACAGTCTGGATCCCGGCCTGAAGGACCAGTCTGGTCCATAACTGGGCCCACTACTAGTGCTTTCCCCCGTCTCCTCGTGTTGACTACCCTGACCCGTGCTGTCCCCCCCTCCACATTTTGTGTATCAACTACCTGCCCCTCTCCCTGACAACTCTATCATAATTGCAATCACCGTGAGCGTGTGGATTGTCTTGTTCATGTGACACACTCCCAGGATCCCGCACTCCCAGACCCGGTGGGCCCACCGGTCGCTGTCAGTCACACTCCCAGAGGAGTCTAAACTCGTCACCACCCTGTTAAGTAGCTCTCAAGTGCGAACAACGCGGGTACTTTCTCCTTCGTGATTTTTTCTTCTTTTTTTAATTTTTAAAAAACAAGTGTTGTTTTGCGAAGGTCATGGGTGGCAAAGGATTTCACACACTAGGACCGCAGTACCCAAGATGTCATATCATCATCCATGGCCTTCACCAATGAGGCCGAACGAACTTTGGACCTGCCCAGACACGGAGCCGCCAGGGCTTGCCCCTGGTTGTCAACGGCGTTAATTGCTGGGTCCGTTCGAAGAAGAAGAGGAGGGGATCGGTATAGCCAGCGACGTAGTTACTACTGAGGTGCAGGGTGAGGATCCGGCCACCCCAGGTTGTCTAAGGGAGGTCAGAGTGAGGTGGTGCGTCGGCGATTTTCAATCGCTAATGCCTCTGATTGAAACTTTTGTAGACCAACTGAGGCCAGCCTGCCGTCACATCATGGAAAAATCGCCGAATCTGAGAACTAGCGAGAGTTTAGATTGCAGGCAAATTCGACACATATCGTCTTTAGGATTCTCCTTTTCTCCCCTCCCCTCCCCTCTCTAGCCTCTCCTCCTTCCCCCTTTCTTCTCTTTCTTTTCTGTTTCTCTGTCTCAAAGTCTCTCCCTCCCTCTCCCTCGAGTCCGTCTGCCGTCACATTATGACCCAATCACCCCACTCTATGACTGTAGGATTTTTGTCACATTGTATTTGTTACAATCCCACTGCACTATGGGGCTACAACACCCTAAACAAAGTGAGATTGACAGGGTGAAGGCTGCTCGCTGGGTTGACAGGGTGAAGGCTGCTCGCTGGGTTTTACACTGAACTTCAATAACACCCCTGATATCTTAAGTAAGATTGACAAGTTGTGTCCATTGGACTTACTGTGTCATTCCAGAGCCGACTTGGAAGGTACGCGACCATGGTGCCAGTACAAATCCTGATTCTTTCCAATCCTGATTCTTTCTTTCATGAGTTCATGATGCCGCTCATCCAATTCTAGCAAACGAAAAAAATTAGAGATCGGGGAAAATTGGAGATTCTAGTACAAAACCAGACATTTGGAAACATTGTCGATGCATGACCTCCTGCAGCACCTTGCAACAGCGGGAGAGATAATACAGCAGGAATAATGATTGTATGATGAACCAGCCCTCCTCTCATTCTATAGATTCACTCACTGCACCAATTTGCCACTTACACTCCTTCTCATTCCTTTCTTTCTTTCTTTCTTCTTGAAGACCCGACCTAATCACTGGACTAAGCGGATAGCGAGCACCTGATTAGCCAGCTAGGACCCAAGAACCTGTTCTGGACTGGGGGACCGGAGCATTACCTAGTTTATGGCAGACCCAATCAGATCCCCTACGAGTGGGTAAAACAGATCACAATATTGGTGGGCTGGCATGTATCCTCGTGCTAACTAATTCCCACAATCAATCTCCCTACTAATCAAGCTCCCTACTAAAGTGAACTAAGGATACCAAGAAACGCAGCGCCCAGTGATCAATGGTGAACCCCCACTAGGGTAGGAAAGGCACCAAATAAGCCTAGTGTCCTCCAAACAGTGCTCGTCAAAATTGTGACGGAGATACTCTTCTGGCAATGCGCCTTTGACGACACCATGAAACAACCGTCTTGGCAGCAGATCATAGACCAGCTCACTAAAAGCTCGTGTTCCTCTTCGGCGCCGTGGAATAATTATCACCATTTTTCACGGTTTTGGTACCAATTGTATGGTCCTTTCCCCACTGGGACTCAGCACCGAGGTGCGTTTGTGGTCCCAATTTCAATTTCATATATGATTTGATTGGAGAATCTTCAACACTTCCCCAGTTTCAAGGGTATTTCTATACTAATCGCAGTTGACTAAAAAAGAATCCGGGGGGCGGTCTCTCCGCCTATATTTATGACCACAAAGTAGTTTGTGGCTACTTTTGAACAGTAGTCGTGAGGTGACGGCAGATGGAAAGTGGCAAGTGTCAGGCAGATGTGGCAAAGTAGCCAGGATTTGGCAAAGCATGCATTGATGGATGGTGCTTTTATTACTTCGTAAGAAATACTCTAGTAGCTTTGCTGGAAGCTCTATGTGCTCGAATCTTTTCTTTAGATTCGTGGATATCAGTTTGTTTTGTAAATCACACATAAACTGGCCCAGTGTGTGAAACTCCTACCAGCGCTGTATGAATGGAATGTACAGCGGTGACGAACAGACCTTTACGCACTCGTAGAGGAGACAGATAGACACGAGTTTGGACTGGCAGACATCCTCCACTGAAACTACATGCCTCTCATAAATCAAACACTGTAATTATGATAGAGTCTGACCTGATGAGGGTCGTGACTCCTTTAGGGTTGTGACTCGTAAGGAGCGACTCGGATTATAGAGAGCTCCTATAAGGAACAATGTTTACGGTAGTAAACTTATCTGAAACACGTGTGAATGGCAGAGGTGGATGACGGAGAGACGACGCCCGATGAGTACCATGAGTCGTCAGACTCGCCGACTCTGGTCGCACGTGTGAGTACCCGAGCCCGTGACTAATCACTGTCACGGTACCAGTATACGTTAAATTATGATACTGGCGAACGTTCCTGCCGCATCACTAACCCAATGTTGCCACTCACACTCTGTGTGTCTCTTGCTGAAAAGACGTACAATCACACGTTGCAGGTCGCGTGAGTGTGACATAATCAGGGTCGGTCCTAACCGGGATTTTCTATAATCCATAATCCATTTTCCTCTTCCCTCGCATGGAGGTCCGCATTTTCCAAATTTCAGGATAATCCAGAGATATCTTTCATGGATACGATGGGGACCTTGGAATTATGTCCCATGTGGGACATTTATGGAGAACGCCGGAATTGTCTTGTGAAAATGGATTGAGAAAAGTTTATTTAAGTGCTCGTTAAATTCATAAAATGTCACAAATGTCACACCAAATGTCACACCTGTGACATTTTCAGTGAGGAAAATGGATTATGGATTATGGAATACTCCGGTTAGGACTGACCCTCATACCCTACATGCACCACGCTTGTGCAGGATTCTCGAAAGGAAGATGGCCAAGCATACCTGCGCACTGTTGCATGCCTAGTACAATCATGCGACGAGATCCAGTCCCCGCCATCATGGTCAGCGGCCCAACCTCAAGGAGAGAGTAAAAAAATACTGGAATAAAGTCAGCACCCCACGTACACACACATCGCCCCACAAATCCAGCCAGATGTTTTGCCCAGCTGCTCAGCAGCAGCGCCCCACTATTCCGAGGCTACAGGGGTTCTGCCATGGATTTCTGGGTGGACGAATTTACTCAACCTTTCAAAAAAATTAAGTATCTGAAATCCCTTCAAGCTGCCCTTCTTTCTGATTTATTAGGGCAAAGTCAACTTAAAAAAGTCGACTGTGACGACCGACTTGGTGCCCAGGTGTCTATCCAGCCAAGCTCACACCGGATTTATTTAACGTGACCATTCACAACCCCCTTCCGACTTGGTGTGTACATGACCGTCACAAGACAATGCTGGAGTGGCTGCTGTCACCTGTTTTTTTGCGCGACTTGTCAGTCGTACCCAAGCAGTACCTTCGCTAAGAACCCGCCCTATTTACTCTTCCATGACCAACCCCTGACGTAACCTCGTGGTTCCCAAGTCTTCCTGCAACACTCATCCAACCGTTATGCCGCCAGCAAGTTTCATTTACAGTTGTCGATTGGTTCGAGAAGAGGGAGAAAAGTTTATTATCAGACAACAGTAGGGGATTGGGTTGACAACCATTTTTGCACCATTGCTGATGTGAAATGTCATCTCGGGGTCATCTCGGGACCATGCTGACGAATTTGGGTCATGATCGACAAATCGTGTCTGTCGCAGGTGTGCATGGTACCGGGGTCGCCGGTGGTACAATATGAAACTCACTTTTATATTCTATTCAAACATAAATTGACTAAATAAATATTAAGATTTGTACTAGTGACCAATCTGGACTTGTTTCGACAGAACTTCGACGTTGCTGTGTGGATGTTTCTGTAAGGGTACAGGTTTCGACTTCGGCTGACGTCACCTACGCCGGTTCATCACCAAATGGACCAAATTGTGTTTCGAAAGGTTTGAAAATCAATTCAAAGTGAAACCATTTTTGTACCATCTATGATATGAAATTCATCTCGGGGTCATCTCAGGGCATATCGGGGCAAAAGACGTCATCAAAGGTGTTTTTACAAGAACACGAGAGACGTGCAGCATAAGCATGAAACGTGTTTAGAGTTCCAGAACGGAAGATGGGATGTGGCAGCAGCTCCGTGGAGGACAGTCACAAGATGGCTGATAAGCACGACTCTAGAACAGTGTATGCCGCCGCGATGGCCACGGAGCAGCAACCACTGTCGAGCGAGCGTGCACCGCAGGCGCTGCTGTGCACTGTTTGTGGAACGGAGTCGGTCGCCGAAACAGAGGCGTCTACGGCAGTGACAGGTGTAGATACCAGCGTCGCCACCGCCTACTTCTTCGCGGAGCTCAACGCGACCCTGGGCCCGGAATGTGCGGACCGCTGGCGCAACACGAGATCTGCCCGCGGGTGGGACCAACATAAATACTCGCCGCGGTCGTCAATCTCAGGCTCTCTACCTACACGCTCGAGGGCGGCCAGTCTCCGCGCACCTGCCTCTGACCTTGACACACGGCATCTATTGTGCGATGCGCGCGCCCAAACATCTGTCAGCTCGCCGCGGGATTTGACACTAGCCAAGGCCGCGGAGGGGAGGAGGGCATCGGCTGTGGAACTTGTGAATGCGTACGGCTCATCCGCGCATCTACTCTTTACCGATGCCGCATACCTGGTGCTGGACCGGGGGGCGTCCGACGTGCACAGGCGGCTCAGTGTTGTTGAGCCGCAAAACAATATTTAAATGCCCGGGGGCACCATGTAAATCATGTAAATAAACACTTTAAAAATACCACCACTGCAAGGTGTGGTTTGATTCCACCTGCCAAAGGGCATCCTAGAAACTGTGCCGAGTGATCTCATCTGCGACCATTCACTCACACGTACGAATACCAAGAAACGCGACAAGACGACATTGGAGATGATACTGGAGAATCTGAGCTCACGGCAGAATTTTGAACATTCTGCCGTGCTGAGAATAGTGAGGGCTGCGTGCCTGCATGCGTGCGCAGATGCACGTCTGTATGCCCACATTATACTGTGGGCGTGTGCTGCAGACGCCACCACCCATGACGCTTGGGTAG
>Ga0209491_10011878_pt1 | contig 10185 bp, 7 predicted proteins | sample BON02_FD_187213 | JGI IMG/M metagenome (GOLD analysis project Ga0209491, IMG submission 187213) | Freshwater microbial communities from Lake Bonney liftoff mats and glacier meltwater in Antarctica - BON-02 (SPAdes) (version 2) | ecosystem: Environmental > Aquatic > Freshwater > Ice > Glacier...
TATATATATATATATATATATATATATATATATATATATATATATATATATATATATATATATATACATATATATATATATTAATATAAATGTATATATATATTTAAATATATATGTACACTAGGTTCACCCGAGGGGGGTCGGATACTGGACCGTCGAATCCACCGAGTGGATTTCAGAGATTTGGTTCGTGAACCATTTCCGCGCCGGGGGTTTCTCAGATTTAGGGTAGGGGTGAGGTTTACTTATGGTTAAGAGTTCACCCGGAGTTAATCCGAAACCCCACTTTGGTCCAATTCTGGATTCGACGGGGAGACACCGGAGGCGGGAGGCTCTCGCGGGGGGGTACCATTGGGTACTATACGCGCACCGGCTCCTTTTGTGGACGGACCAGCGTCCACGTGCCTAAGCGCTGACCCTGGGCCTGGGCCCTCCTTCGGGGGTGAGCATATACCGTTTGAGTGGGGTTGGCGCGCTGTGGGACTGTGTTCCTTGTGTCTGTGGTGGTGGGGGCGGCTGTGCTGGCGGCGGTGTGCCGCTGGGGGCTGTGCCCGCGCTGTCCTGGTGTGGGGAGGTGTCTCTCGGGGATAAACATATCATCATCGAGAAGAGGTGGTGAACCGTATGGTGGCTGTTAGAGTGCTAGGGTCAGCAGATGCGCTGTCCCGGGCCCTATGTGCCCAGGGAACGCAGTATGGATACCGGAGGGTGAGATTGCGGGATGGGTGGTGAGCCGTATCCGTCGAATCTACTGAGGGTGAGGGGATTTCAGAGATTTGGTTTCGAGAATCGTTTCTGCGCTGGAGGTTTCTCAGATTTAGGGTAGGGGTTCGGTTTACTTGTGGTTAAGAGTTCACCTGGAGTTAATCCGTCCAGAATTCGACGGGTGGCTGTTAGTGCGGGAGCCCGCCGGAGCGCGCTCTCTGTCTCTGGGTTAGGGTTAACACTGAACATGTTAAGACCCGCCGATGGGACTGTGACAGAACCGGGAGTCGAACCAGCGACGTGCTGGTGCTGGCTGCTGTAAGACTGGGGACCGGACCCCACTGATCTAAAAAGGTCAGCTGTGATATAAGTGGTTCTGGCAATCCGCAATCCGTCGCCTATATGCTATATGTATCGTCGAGATATATGATATTATATATATATATGATAATGATAAGTAAAATATGTGTGTGTCTTGTGTACGTGTGTCAGCGAAATATAATAAACATAGTATGAAAATCAAAAATTAGAAATTCGTATAATTAAATTAGATCCTCATCACCCTCACACAGTGAGGGCCTCACTATATAAAGCCACACACACACGGGCAAAAGGATCTCTCATCAGCCCCCAGCCCAGCCCCATCCCAACACCGCCACAGCGGGGGCGGGGGAGCAGAAAACCCTGCGTCGCTAAGTAAGGGGATATCGTTGGACATACATCCCCTCGTCTTATTAATTAGCGTCACGTACGTAGTTTTCCGCGACTGTTCACTACAGAAACACAAAAACAGAATACAAGGGCGTGGACACGGTGCGCTGTGTGCGATATATAACAACACCTCTTATAGGGGTGGTGGCGAGCCAGGCGGCTCTGTTCACGCGAGGTCGCTGCTGTATAACACGACACCTAGGAGGGTAGTGGCGAGCTAGGCGGCTCTGTTCACGCGAGTTCGAGGCTGTTTCAGGCTCGCCCAGCGTTCACGCCACAAATCGGCGTGCAACGGCACGACGTGGCAACACCCGAATTTGACATCGGCTGGACCGCATATTGTGTGCATGGCTCGGTTGCAGGCCCTTGCGGCGAGCTCGGACAAGCAGGCCGACCACCTGGCCATCACTGAGGAGATGCGCACCCTCTTCCAGCCGCCGCCTCCAGGCCCGGCGGCCTCCTCGGCTGTTCTGGAGTCAGCAGACCAAGTGCAACCGCCTGAGCTCCTGACGGACGTGCCTCCCGAGCTCCTGTCTATCATCCTGTCCGAGCTGGAGACCTGCGATCTTGCGAGTCTAGCGGCCACCTGCCGGTCGCTGTGGTGCGACGCGCCAACTCCTCCAGCACCCACTCCTCCGGCGCTGCCAGTCGGGCTCGTCGAGAGTGAGCTGCGGCGGCGCGCCGAGGCACGCGGCCTAGACGTCGCTTCTTTCCTACCTGAAGGGGCGCTGTCGTGGGTGTCGTTCCTGCTGAAGCGCGCCTTTCTCGACGCGTTCAGAGGGCAGGCGCCCCTCGCGGTGGGATCGTCGCACAGCCTCGTCGTGGACGCAAAGGGCCGTCTGCTCACTGTGGGTCGCGAGGCCGACACCGGTCAGTACGGTACCGTGCCTGAGGGGATGATGGAAACCGAGGACGAGAGTCTCGTATACCCGCCCACACCCGTTCCTTCGATGCAGGGCAGGCGCTTCGTGAGCGTCGCCACGAGCCCGTATGGCCACTGCCTTGCACTCAGCGCCGAGGGCGAGGTCTACTCGTGGGGCCACGGCAATAAGGGCCGGCTCGGCCACGCTGACGGTCAGACTCGGGGCGTGCCGTGCCGGGTTGAGACGCTGAGCCACATTGAACTCATCGCAGTCGGGCCCTCGCTCACGAGCGCGGCAGTCGACGAGAAGGGCAGCCTTTACACATGGGGGTCAGCGTTTGCGCAAGCGCGTGGCCCGTCCGGCCAACAAATAGGACCGTCCGGCCTGGGCTACGAGCTTGATGCAGGGGCCGTGTGCCAGCTCACTCCAAAGAGGGTCGACGCCCTCTCGCAGGAGCGTGTTGTGGGCGTCGCCCTCGGCCCTAACCTCACGCTGGCGGTGACCGACGCCGGTGCGGTCTTTTCCTTTGGGTATGGCACAGTTCGTGGCCCGTACCCCCAGCTCGGCCACGGCTCGCACACATGCGAGGTGCTGCCGCGGCGGATCGAAGCCCTGGCGGAAACGGGCCAGCGGTTCGTCGCCGTGGCCGCTGGCGGCGGCCACTCCCTCGCGCTGACCGAGGAGGGCCACGTCTACGGGTGGGGACATTCGTACGGCAACGGACACGGACAGGACCAGCCCACGCCGCAACGGGTGGCCGCGCTGGCCAGCGAACGTGTCGTGCGTGTGTGGGCACAGGCCGGCTTCTCGGGCGCTGTTACGGACAAGGGCGCGCTCTTTACCTGGGGCGCCGGTTCGTATGGCCAGCTCGGCCACGGTCTGGTCGCGCACCAGGAGATACCGAAGCGGGTGGAGGCGCTGAGCCGCGTCAAGGTTACGGCGGTGGCCTGTTACCAGCACATGCTCGTGGCCGATGAGGACGGCGGAGTGTGGGGGTTCGGAGAGCGCTCGGCCCTCGGCCTCGGCACGACGGGCTCGTCGCCCAAGTTCGGTATCGTGCAGCCCACTCCGGTCCCGGATCTGTTCGTACGGACCCTGAAGTTCAAATAAACCTGTCCGCGAAGCGAGAGAGTCAGAGGGCAGGGTCACAGTATCACAGTGTGGTGCTTCCCACTCCGGTCCCGGATCTATTCATACGGACCCTGCAGTGTAAGTATTTATTTAGTACTCAAGCGTTCCGACCTCAGTTTCTCTCACTCTCAGGACTCTGTTTCAGCAAGCGTCTTGCTGTGGGGGGGTGTTTGTGGCCTGTGTCTGTGTGCTGTGTGGGTCTCCCGTCGTGTGGGTCGCGCCGGCTCCTGGCAGCCGGTTTCCTGAACCACTTGAGGGGTTCGTTCGTTGAGTTTGTTACGAGTTTGTCAGAATTGTGTCTGGCCACGTCTACTGCTATTGTGGGACGTCCCGGGTGAGACTGAGTGCCCCCCCCTGGCATCAGTCATTCAGCATTCAGCTATTCAGTCTATTCAATGGAAGCCCCAACATCTGATGAATGATGAATGAGCGAGTTTCGACTTCACACTTCACGATATATATAGGAGTTTCGTCGTGTTTCGCTTTTATGTGGTTTATATGGAAACTTGATGAAAGTCGAAGTCGGGTCACTTGGGTAAAACTTAGTTGCACACACGGCACCTTTAACCCAGGTGCGCACGGCGCACGGTGCAACACTGCTGCGCACTGCGCTACACTGCACGTGTGTGTATGATGCGTCGCCGCATCCGTGCATGTTTGTGCTCCGCTGCGCCTGCTGCCTGCACTACTGGCAGGGTGCACCCCGATCCCTTGTGTATTTATATAATTATTTGTATTTGTAAAATTAACGCACCGGCACCGGTAAGAAAACACCGCACACTGCGGGTTATGGCTTTGTGAGGATCTTTGATTGATTGATTGATATACGTGATATATATAAACTTTCTTTAACATCTTTATTATACATCTTACACCTATACCTGTTTATACTGTCATCCACACCGATAATCCAAAACAATATAAAATATAAAAACTACGACCACAAGATACGTAAATCAATTCCAACCAATTCACATTTTATTTACTTCCTTTTCCGTTTCCCCTTGCCCCGCCTTGCCCCTTGAAAATGTAAGTGCATATTTAGTAATGGTAATGATATATGATATAAATGGTAACGGTCCCTATATTTTTCGCAAGAAACGGGTTAATCCGAATAACACACACGGCGACGGGGGAGAAGACGGCACATAGCGCATGACACGCTCCTACTAGCTTACTAGTTACTCGGGTTAGCGATCGTTCCTGATGCTTTGGTGACACGCCACCACCACGCACGCACGCTTCCCTCGAGCGCTTAAGTGTGTGCGGCCTGAGGCATCATCGCGGCGCGGCGCTGCAGCGGCCGCCAGCCGGCAACACAGTCACAGACGTCGGCCTTATCTCCATTCCAATCACAATCACAATCAAAATCAAGGGTCCTCACAGAAAAAAAAACACACAGAGCCCTAAAACACGGGCGCACGCGCAAACAATGCACACTGCTCTGCAAGTAATAGCCACACACGTGACACGTGGGCAAAGAGAGGCCACATATCAGCACCGCCACAAAAAGGGGCAGCAAAAGCCTTGCGTCGCAAAGCGACGCAGGCTTTGAGGGGCCGCAGAGGCATTTATCTCTATGTATGTAGGTATGTATGTACGTAAAGATTTGGCGGCACCAGCACACGCGCGTAAACGCGCACACAGGCCCGCGGCGCCACGCCAGAGCTCCGGCGTGTCACAGACACCACATGCCACGGCTTGTCCGCGCGCAGGCAGGCATTGCACATACCCTAGTCTGTGTGATCGACCAACGGGAGGGGAAGGGGGGGGGGGTATACGCAGGCTACCTATGGCCGATGATGGTCTGTGTCCAGTGCCTGCCCAGGGGTTAACCCGCCTGCACTGCCAGACTACTAGCCTAGTTACTAGCTAGTTACTAGGCAAAACCCTAGTTATGCCATAACTAGGCTAGTAATGGATAACTAGGGCTAGTAACGAGCTAGTAATGCGCATTACTAGCTCGTTACTAGCCTAGTAATCTATGACTGACCTAGTAACTACGTAGTAACTACCCGTAACGATAACTAGGGTTTTGCCTAGTAACTAGCTAGTAACTAGGCTATTAGTCTGGCAGTGTGGCTTAAGCCCTCCCCTGGAGTGCACTTTTGGCCATATTCCCTTTTCGGGGCGGTGAGATATGGTGAGAAACAGCGGGGACGCAGCAGATACAGCTGGATACGGCTAGATACGTACGGATGCAGCTGGATACAGTGGATCTGTGCTGCAACATGGCTAGATACAGAAAGATATAGGGATACAGCGGGATACCAAGGATATATTGAGATGCAGACGGGATACAGGTGCAATTTGAGGTTGACGCCTTGGGCGTTACAACCAGCTCTCGCGGGTGTTTTGAGTGCTCCTGCAGCAAGAAGAAAACTTGCACCCATCGGTATAACCGTATAACCTTAGGTTCATAGCGCTCTGTAACCCGGCGGCCGACGCCGCTCCGTGCGCCCGCATACCGTTCGCTGTCAAAGGCTTTGCTCTCGGCAACGGTGCGGCCACGCGAGTCGGTTTCTTTGGAGGCGGGTTATCCCAAGAATACACGCCAGGCGACGCCTGGCTAAGCGAACGTCGACGTTAGCGCGCAATCACCACTCCCCCTTCTAGTCTTCAGGGTTAGGGTTAGGTTTAACCCGAGTCGACGTTCGCTCACGGGCTAACCCGACTTTAGCGCACAATCACCACACCCCCTTCTAATCTCCAGGGTTAGGGTTAGGGTTATTAACCCGAGTCGACGTTCGCTTACGGCTTAACCCGACTTTAGCGCGCAATCGCCACACCCCCTTCTGGTTAGGGTTAACCTCAACGTTCGCTTACGCGTTAACCTGACTTTAGCGCACAATCACCACACCCTCTTCTGGTTAGGGTTAACCTCAACGTTTGCTTGCGGGTGAATTCGACTTTAGCGCGCACTCACCACACCCCCTTCTAATCTCCAGTGCACTCCGCGAGAGGTGATGAGGTGCTGTGGTGGCACTGCCGTAGATACCGCAGGGGGAGGCGTGGGGGCCCCACCCCCTTCTTCTGCAAATACCGTAGGGGAACGCGTAGGGGCCTCGCCCCCTTCTTCCATAGATACCGCAGGGGAACGCGTAGGGGCCTCGCCCCCCTCTTCCATAGATACCGCAGGGGAACGCGTGGGGGCCCCACCCCCTTCTTCTGCAAATACCATAGAGGAACGCGTAGGGGCCTCGCCTCCTTCTTCTGCAAATACCGCAGGGGAAATCATAGGGGACTGACCCCTTTCTTCTGTTGACATCGCAAAGGGAAGCGTAGGGGCCCCACCCTCTTGTGCCGAAGATACAGTAGGTGGAAGCGTGGGGGCCCCGCCCTCTTCTTCTGCAGATACAGCAGAGTAAAACATGGAGGCCTCACCCTCTGCTTCTGCAAATAGCGCAGAGAACCGCGTAGGGGCCCCGGCCCCCTGCAGATTGTCCGGTACGGGCGCGGTTGGGGGCCCCCTGTCGGAGACGAGAAGCTGGTCGTCCAAATACCCTGATTAAACAAGAAAAAAGAAAAAAGAAGGATTGCTCGAAAAATGGGATGTGGTGTCTGCGACACGCCGGAGCTCTGGCGTGGCGCCGCGGGCCTGTGTGCGCGTGCACGCGCGTGTGCGGGTGCCGCCGAATCTTTACATACATACATACACACATAAAAGGGTCAACCCCCCAGCCCTTGGTTTTTCGGGTTAAAGGTGCCCTGCAGCTACTAATCAACCGCTATAAATAGATTCGCTTTGCTCAAGCACCTGAGCGAGTTATGAATACGAATTTCGTCATTTTGATGATAAATAACTCGAGAGTCGAGGTGAACCCAGGGGACCCTCTGGCTAAAGGTGTCGTGTGCGCCTCAGTGATCTGACTCTCGAGTTTCGGGTTCAAAGATTAACTTGGCCTTTGCACGACATTGCCATGACCAATATTGTATGATGTATGGCATGCAAAAAGGGTGTCGATGGGGGGTCGTATATTGCGCAATAGTAGTGCAATAGTAGTGCAATAGTGTGGGCCCTGCAGGTGGGGGGGGGTAATAAGAGATAATTGTATCGTGCACATGAGCCTCGAAGTAAAACACTGTCATGTCAAGACCAAGGGTTAACCCGGTGTACACGTACATCTATATCGATGCATGCATATATAAACATAGAATCACCTTGCGGGAGTGTTGGCTTTAACAAGATATTATTTCACTTGTTTTTTGTGAGTGCAAGACTCAATCATCCATTCATTACCCCTGCCAATTCGCATTGCCCGCATTACTGCAATACAATTGTGCGACTTTTGCGCAACATATGAACCCCCCCCAAACCTCTCTGTATACGCCATACGTCATACACTATTGGAATGGCAATATCGTGTAAAGGCGAACGGAAGCCTGCGCGACAGCTTGCCTCCGGCGGAGTGCGGACAGACAACCTTCGGCTGCGGTGACTTATATATATGTATCTATCTATGTATCTATCTATCTATTTGTCTATATAAGGGTTAACCCGAGCACCAAGGGGGGCTCAACGTGGTAGTTGTAAGAGAGGGGGGGGAGAACACTAAGAGAGTGGGCGGAGAGCACCTCTAGCGCCTGGGGGCCCTGTGAACCCTACACACACATCGTCGGGTTAACCCGAGGTCGGACTTGGGTTAAAAGGTATTCCTCCTGAAGAAAATCGCCAGAAGGCACTAACGGGTTAATAGGGAGTTGGCCCTCGGTTTAAACTTGAAAAGCGTGGTCGAATTCCTCCTATTCAAATCAAGAGCGAGCTCTTAGTGTCGTAGAATCAGAATACCTGAGGGGGTGAACCCGAGGTTGGGTAAACCCCTATAAAGCTAATTGATTTTTCAATTTCTATAAATGAATACACACACACACATACTTACCCGGAGGAAGCGTGTGTAGATGAGTGTCCCCGGCGGAGTGCGGGAAGTAGACTACCTTCGGCTGCGGTGTCTTCTCTCTCTTTCTATCGCTTTTTCTCTCTACAACCATGTATCCATCTATCTTTCTACCGATATATGCATATATACTCATAGAATCACCTGGAGGGAGCGTGTGCGCCAATCAATCGCCGGCGGAGTGCGGGCAGTAGACGATCTTCGGCTGTGGTGGCTTAGCTCTTTCTCTTCCTCTCTCTATCGACCTATCAATATATATACACGTATATCTATGTTTACATACTCAATCATATACTCAGACGGTGCATATACAAAGGGGACACGAGCACACACGCACAGGGAACTGATCCGAGAGTGGCTTTGGGAGCCTAAGGGGAGCTCCCTTGAATATATCTAGATGCTTGGGGTATACTCACCTTGCGGCAGCGTGTGTAGATGAGTGTCCCCGGCGGAGTGCGGGCAGTAGACGACCTTCGGCTGCGGTGGCTTGGTGCCCGAAGTCATGAAGTAAATTACGCAGCGCTCACGCATCACCTACGTCGGGTTAACAGGAGAATTATCGAGGAAGAGGGTTGGGGTTAACCCGATCACCTACATCGGTTTAATAGGGATGGGTTAGGGTTAACCCGAGGTTAGGGTTGAACTTCCCTCTTCGGGTTAACCAGTCGGGTTAAGGTTGAACTTGGGGTTAACCCCATCCCTTTCGGGGTCACCCGTGTTAACCCCGTTTGTGTAGGTTAGGTTGAGCCTTTGGGTTAAGGGTGCCCTGTGCGCCTAACTGATTCGACTCTGAGTTTTCTATAACAAAACGATCAAACTCGTAGTCGAAACTCGCTCATGTACATGAGCAAAGCGAATTTAACCATAGCGGTTAATTAGTAGCTGCAGGGCACCTTTAAGGGCTCACCCTAAGCACTCGGGGTAATCTGAGGTGCCCAAAGTCAGGAAGTACACCACGTAACGCTCACGCATTCTTTAATAGACAGGGAAGCGGGGCCTACATGTTGAATACGCAGAGCAAAGCATGAAATGCGCCATTCTATTCATGTCTAGCCTGTTTTATGAATATGTTAATCTTGAATAGGTACGTGTTCCTGTCGAATATAGGGTTTGTCAGGCGGAATACGCTATTCGTATTCTTGTGGCTACGCCCCAGGAACATTGTGTAGTGTATTGTTTGCCCGTGCGCCAGTGGTAGGGCTTTGTTTCTTTGTTTCCGTGAATGCCTGTTCAACACGTAGGAAGAGGGAGTGACGACAGAAATAGCAACGGGGTCATCCGAGGTCAAACAGTAAACCAACGGAGCGCTGTCGCATCACCTAAATGTAAAATGAATAGCGGGTGACGAGAATGGGAAAAGCAGTGTTGACAGCCAGGAGGGACCTTCGACCACTGAACTACAATCAGCGCTGATTGTGGTCCAGTGGTCGAAGGTCCCTCCTGGAACTTAACGTAAACAGGAGTCCTCACCGGAGCGACTGACTGCGTGCGATCACCCAAACTCGGGTTAACCCAAACCGCCACTTACAGGAGGGATCTTCGACCACTGGACCACAATCAGCGCTGATTGTGGACCAGTGGTCGAACGACCCTCCTGGCGATCAATAAGCAGATTCGGACTGTGGCAGAAATAGCGCGTGCATGCGACTACAGGTTAGGGGAGTGCAGCGACGACAACTTCGACTATTAAGCGTCGTTGTGCCGTTGCTCGCTTTGTGTTCGTCTGAGTGGCTTGTTCTGCTGTCGTGTGTTCTGTTGTCGTGTGCATGTGCGTGTGACCTGCTAATCTTTTGACAGGTCAAGGATTAACCCGTGTGGGTCAACCCGACTAATCTATACCTATACCGATACATATATCTAAAGGCACCCCCCCCCCCCCC
>Ga0209491_10011880_pt1 | contig 10185 bp, 10 predicted proteins | sample BON02_FD_187213 | JGI IMG/M metagenome (GOLD analysis project Ga0209491, IMG submission 187213) | Freshwater microbial communities from Lake Bonney liftoff mats and glacier meltwater in Antarctica - BON-02 (SPAdes) (version 2) | ecosystem: Environmental > Aquatic > Freshwater > Ice > Glacier...
AACGCGCAGCGCACGCTCGAGACAGAGGATTCTGCCGTTCAGGATTTCTTGTGCGTGCCCTCGAATCCTCCCTCTCGACTCTTTCCTCCCCTTCCCTGGCAGCTGAAGCTCTGCCACAGCTCAGCTGCGGTTAGGGTTGCTCCTCTGGCTGCAGCAGGGGGTGCCCTTGGTGGTGCTGCTCACGCATTGCCAGCAGCATTTGCTAATTGCGGAGTCCACATGTTTGCGTACCTTTCTGCCGATCGACGGCAGCCCTGTGTGTGTGTGGCTTTTCTTTTCTATGCGCAGGCAGTTGACAGCTCCGTGTGTACGGGGGATGGCTCTCGTGGCATTGCGTTTCGTGCATAGTGTTTGTGAGCGTCGTGCACAGGTGGTAGGGGCAAGAACGGCATTAGTGGTTTGATTGGAATGTGATAAAAGTTGTGTGCATGTGGTGAAGGCGAGTACATTCTTGCTTGTTCTGTCGGTTGAGTTTTGGGGAGGGCAGAACCGAGTCCAACTTGCTTCAGGGTGATGTAGGACACTCATGTCCAGAGATCAAAGAGTGTATTGGCGCAGGGCGCGAATGAAAATCTGTATCGCTGGTTGAGAGTAGCACGGAATGGGGGCCGGCAGTACAGAAAAAGGGGTTGAAACTCGTGTCCAGTGATTTTCTGGGGCAGGCAACTGATAGTGAATACCTTTTTCTTTGCAGGCAAATTCTGGAAGAGCACCGGAAGAATTGCGAGCGCCAGGGGAAGTATGTGGAGGCGGAGATTGCAAAGAATCGCTTGGAGGAATTGCGACAACACGAAGAGAATCGAAGGAGGGAGGCAATGCGGAGCAGGCAAATAGCGGAGCGGCTAGGGGTCGAAGAAGCGCACATGCTGGAATTTCAGCAGTTTAACGCGCTGTGGGATAAGCGCATGGCTGAATTCGAACAGAAGAGTGCTGATTTGGAAGAGGCGATGAAAGAGCGGCACGGAACAGAGCTCATGGAGTATATTCGGAATGCTCAGAGTGAGCCTTTGCGCAAACCGAAATTCTCGAAGGAGCTGCTCAACCTGCGTAAGATTCAGCAAACTCTTGCCAAGCAGAAGGAATATGCGGAGGCGCACAAGATCAAGCTCAAGGCCGACAACCTTGAGGCGTTTGAACTCGAGAAGATGCGCAACCAGCATCAGATGCGCCTTTCCAACGTAGTAGAGAAATTCAAGGCAAAGCAGACTGCCGAGTTGCAGGCGCTGCGCAAGCGCATCCAAACCGGGCGGGAAGAGCAGAAGAAACAGCGACAACTCGATCTTGAGAGGCTGCTGCAGCGCTATCAGAATGTCAAGTCAGAGCTCGAATCGCAGCAGAACATTGAGCGCATCCGCGCCGAAAAATTTATGAACTACCACCTCTCCTCTCAGAAGTCAAGCTCCCCAAAAGCAAACCGCCAGAACTCGGCCGGCAGTCTCGGCCAGACACATTAGATGCGCATCCTGCGGTGGGTTGGGATCTAAGAATCCAAGTCTTGGATGATTTGGGGCAGCTGGATGCATTGTCGAATGGACGCGACATGGACGCGATATGTGTGTGTATTGCATTCTCTAGGTGCTGTCGCTAGCCGTGCTGTCGCTAGATGTGCTATCGCTGGATTTGCTATCGGCCGGTAGTGCACGCGCTTGCCTGCGTGCCTGCAGCGCACGTATGTATACTCATGTAAGAGGGACATTCACTTAAATGTGTGTGTATTCCATACCCAGAGCGGCTGCGAAGCTGCACGTATCTTTAGATAGATACAGACAGAGAGAGATGTGTACACACAGGCAGGTCAGACCCACGGGTGGTGTAGGATAACCTGAAGCAAGTGTCAGCAGTGCAACTTTGCATCCGTTTGTGGCGATGTTAGTGTTATTTTTCAAATGTATGACGAGGGGGGTTATGGGCGGCTGTTGCCGCCAGAGGTTGCTCATAATAGTAACGTGCAGGTACTCCTCAAGTTGTCACATTCACGTCTCTATTTTTAAAAAGCCGGCCCTACATTTGCAGGGCTCATTTACAGACAGGACCTGACAATGTATGCTCCTCACTTATCAATGCTATCCCAAACAAATGCCGACCCGCGACACTTCAAGTAAAATCCAGATATAGTAAATTCGATGTTCTCCGAGTTTCCCTCGTTTGTTGTTATCGGAACAGTAGCAAAAGTGCGCTGTTTATCGTTGCTCATGCGAGCGATTTTCAAGACCGCAGCCCCGGCCATGAACATCGTTGTCACCCGTTTTAATTGATCGTGTAATTTTTGGTTGTATTTTTTTTGTTGGAAACACAAAACACGGCAAGAATGGACACCTGCCAGTGACAAGAAGAGCGACTCGGAATTCAACGACTGGCACAGGCGAGCGAATTCAATCATCAGCACACCCTCTCCACTCCATGATTGCAACACACTGCAACGCACTGCAACTGTGACACACATAGTTCCGTACAACAATTCTAGTTCTAGTGGATGTGCGAATTTTTCATCATCAACAGCCAATGATCCGAGTCAACTAGAAATAAAAGTGGAAATTCCGAGTCAACCAAGTTCCAAGTTATTTCACTTTGACACCAATCACTGGTACCAATGTGCCTGTATTAATTTGGCCCGGACTCCAATTGATAAATACTCAATGTCCAATTTCGAATAAGCCAAGATTCGGAAAGGAAGGAATGAATGGTAGGTGGAGTGTCATTATGATCATGTGCGATCGGTTGCTGTATGATAAGTGCTTTCTGTCATGGTGTGCCAGTGAGTCACGGTTGGGTCACTGTCACAGTGACTGGCAACGTAAAAACAAATGCCAGATGACGCTGGCATATCTTTTTCAAAGTTCGTGGGCCGACACTGTTCCGACTTGGATCATGTTCGCAGTTCTGAAATTTTCGAGTCCGAGTCCGTTTCCTGCTACCTACTGTATGACTCTTGAAAAAAAGAAATCCAAAACTTGAAAGACTTGGAACCACCACTTGCTCAACTAAGCCCAGCACTTTCAAGTTCACGGATTAGGCCAGCTGAGTCTGAGTCACTGGCATACTTTGAGAGTAGGGGGTTTATTGAAAGCTGACAGTGGGTATCCCAAGAATGCCACTGGGATTTCCCTTCGCTGGAACTTGAACACCCATTAGTCAGCTCCGCCGGTCTCCTCCCTCGCCCGTTTACTAAATTTTCAAAGTTCTGGAAACCTCCGGAATTTTTTTTTTGTTTCCGTGGTTTTTCGACTTTTTTTGCAAAAGTTGTCGGTTTGTCACGGTCTCTTTCTCAGGCGTGTGTCTCCTCCTGCGCGCGCCAGCCTGAGTTCGCACCTTGACGCTGAGCACGTCACAGTTTTGGTGCTTGAAGTATTGAGGTTTTCAGTCGGACTGGAAACTAGTAGTATTATGAGAATAAGCTTGACTGAGATTCAAGTTAATTTCACCGGCACCTGGACACAATTATCATCAAGTTTTGTTATTGATGTAACCCGCGCCGGACTCCAACTGACACTTAATTTCCAATTCCAAATGCCAGTTGGTCTAATCTGTGGAAGTGGCGTAGCTTGAGTAAGTAGGGCATAACAGTGAGGCGTCAATGGGACAGGAGGGTTTCATAACCTAACCTTTGGGGGACCAAAGCTGCCAGGTTTTTAATTAGCTTCAAAGATGAACCGCCTCAAAAAATGCAGTTCTTATGTACAACAAAAAAGCAGGCAAGTCTGGTCCCGTGGCGCCAAAATGCAAAAGGGCGGAAAACCTCCACAGAATCGACCGTCACCTGCCCAAAATAAGTCTGAATCCAAAATTTCTTGGATATTCCAAGAGCCCCGAGTCTTCAGAAGGTGCCAGGCCTGAAGATGTCGTGGCGTGTTGCGTCCGTGTTGCCACGCATTTGGATACAGCCAGGATTTGGATGAAGCACGGATTTGGATGCAGCAAGTATTTGGGCTGGTCGGTGACAGTTCCCTAACCATACTGTATGTTTGAAATTTTCGCGAATCTTCAAAATACAACCCCATTCCTTTTATAACATGTGTTTGCCAATGTATATTTGTTTGTTGTTCATCACCAGGAAACTTCCTGGTTGGGGCAGGGACAAATATGCATATGTGGTTTTATGGGTTAAATAAGTTCTGAGCAAAAGTTCCTGCTTTTCTAAAATCCCACACTGGTATGGCGAAAAACAAGCCTTTCATAATAAATATTTCCGTTACGGTGTTCCTATGCACTTGTGAACTAACTGCCTTACTTTTGAAAAGTTTCCACCTCCGTCTCCATTATTACACCATATGAGTCAGTACTGTAGTTGATGTATGTTTCTGGAACGGAAATTATCGGAATGAAATTTGCAATTAGTTGATTACAAATTTTATTCCAATAACCCGGACATCGTGTTTTTTGTTTGGATGGGTTGAAAAACCCTAAACTATTTGAAATTTAAACCAGGACGGTGCGAGTCTGTGGTGCGTGATAAACAACAAACAAACCAACAAATACATGAAATAAAAGGAATGGGGTTTTTGGAAGATGTGCGAAAGAATTTCAGAGATCAATATTTGTGTGTTTTTTTAGGAAGAAAAATTTCCAAGGGCGTATTTTTATTTTGTTGTGCTTGTGTTTTTTTCCCCCCTTTTTCCCCCCTTGTTTTTAATTTCATGTCTAAAGGGACGGGGTATTTTTGAGATTCAGGTCCCTTTTGCGGAACATAAATCTTCAAAACTCGATTGGCTTCCAAGTGTCGGAGAAGGTAGGGTGGGCACTGGGGAGGGAACCTCGGGGCGGATAGCGCTGTGCTCGCTGCACTCTGTGTGCTTACCTTCTCAAGACCTGCAACACGTACTGTCTTGTACTGAGTATTTTGTGTGCAGGAAGCGTACAAGGCAGGGGGTGGTGAGGGAGGGGGTGGTGGAGTAGAATGTTGTCACAGTCTTGGGGGAGATCAGTATGCCATCCTCCTCATCGGCCTTAGAGGGAGGTTCCAGCAATGATTTTGAAGAGTCTGAGGAGGAGGCGGAGGCGGCGGAGACAGTGGAGAGCGAGGGTGGAGAGGAGGAGGAGGAAGACGAGGAGGAATCATCAGGTCAGGAGAGGGAGGTGGGTTCGAAAAACTGCAAGAGTAGTGGAACGGGTGGGGTTGGTGGGGAGGAGAAATTAGGATGCCAAGAGGAAGAGGAGGGTTCAAAAAGGTGCAGGAAGATAGGTGTACGTCACATCAGGAAATTACGCTGGTATGTATTTGTCGTTTAAGAATGTGTTTACATATCACAATGACCTTAAACGACATATATATATGTCGAATAATTTTATCCGATATCTTCCGGAAGATAGATGTACGTTGGGGTCCTGATGAGGGGGGGCGGGAGGAGGCGGGAGAGGTGAGACTCACACAGTATGATCTTATTATGCACAAATTGATTGCTGATTGTAATGACCCACTGGCAACAGCTTCCCTGCCCTCTTTCCTTGCTTGGGTCAAACTTTCGTTTTTCAGAAGTTAGAAGATGACATTTTTTTCGCACTGGCAAATTGATCAGTGTTTTCGACTCAGTAACATTTTTTTTGACAATTTGGGTTGTCTCTTTCTTGCACCTGTTCCTACGCGCGCTAACCTGCACGCTGGGCATGTTTTGGCGTATGTGGTGTCGAGGTTTTCAGCCGGCAACTATTTAGACAATACTTAATTATATCTGGACAACATTAACGAAATAAATAAGTTCTGTTCCGGAAAAACACATCAACAACAGTACTGGTTCTTTTGGGTGTCTCTTTTTCAATCAGTGGTACTAGTAGCGAGAAACACAAATTCCAGAATTGATCACCGTGACATTCTCCAAGTCGGAACAGTGTGGGCCCACGAAAAAGATATTCCGGCGTCAGCTGGCATTTCAAGTTTGTTTTGGCCAGTGGCAGTGATTTAACTAACACAGCCCGCTCATTCACACAGCCCGGTGGCCTGAGTACGCATTTGCCCCTTTGTCACCAGATTTCGCCTGGGGGCCTTGTTTTTTGCCGGGATTCAAATCGCAAATTAAATAGGGAAGTCTTCATTAACATGCGAGTCAGGGCACGGGGGGGGTGGGTCTTATTTCACGTTACTTTCCAGAAATTGCGATAGCATGAAGGCACAGCTGACGACTTCGCCGCACACCGTTGCGTTTTACCCCAAAGCAACTGGAGTACAACTTGGCGAAGATTCATTGGCTGTTATTAAGACACAAAAAAACCATACCGTATGAGCCAGCACCAGGACCAGGCATTCCAGACGGTGGTGTAAATATGAACACCGTGACCTATCCATTCGTGCTTTTGACAATGCGAATGCACCAGTAAAATCATGATGTTCATCTGCCGGTCCGAGTCTGTTTAATGCATGTGTTTGCCAAGGCTCGGCCTACCACTGGCAATCGACGTCTTTCATGATATGCCCGCGTGACCATGTCACGTTCCATATTTTTTTTGATTTTTTTTCCACACGGATCACTCTGGAGTAGGCACACAACCATCGTTGTGGAGTATCAATAAACGACATAGGGCGAGGGAGGAGGGAGAAGACGAACATGGCGACAACGGGGAGGACAACTCAAAGGAGGACGAGGATGAGGAGGTGAGAATCAAGACAAGGAGGGGGGGTATGCATACTCACGTATGAGTAGTAAGCATACTGGAGGTTCTGACAGACTCTTCGGAAAAAACACAAGGTGGGGCCAAAAATCGAGAGATTAAGTTCCCAATACAAATTCAACCTTACACCATTCCATGTTTTTACTGTTTCTCAACTCTCTGCTGCTCACTCAACCCTTGGTAAAAACACTTATCCATACACATTCAAGTTTTTAGGGGGAGAAGGTCGAGAAGGGGGGGGGGCGAGGATCATTCAGACCCCCAGCCAATTTCATGTTTTTCGACAAGGAGGTATGATCAAGGAGGTATGATCATGCAACAACCAATCGATCATGATCATAACGACACTACAGTCTCTTCTTACAGTAGGGTTCTGTGGCATACACCGAAATGACCCACCGAGCAAGTTTTTAAGCACACACTGATGAAGCCAGCACCCAGCCTGCCAGCGTTGTTTTTATCAGCCATTAAGAAACTGCCACCCCAGCCAGCGAGTTTCTACGCCCCCCGTAGAAACTTGAACTCTAACCGTGACTTTGTAGCAAGAGATTTTATGAATCATTAAGAAAATCATAGAGAAAATCATGAAGATTTTTTATAGTGAAAATCTGAGATTTTCACAGAGAAAATAAAGATTTTCAAAGAGGACATTAAGATTTTCATAGAGAAAATCATTAAGAAAATCATCATTAAGAAACTGCCCAAATCGCTGCCAGCAGGTTTCTAAAGCACAGTGCAAGCCTGACAAACCGGCCAAATTCCAGGCTGCAGGTTCTATCTTCCAGTTTATAAGTCCCGGAAGGAACCCTACTGTACCCTTTACTTTCTGTGAGTCATATTGCATAAGTTTTCGGAAGACTCGGGCCCGGGAACTTTGAAACTTTGAAAATGACATTTTCCAAGTTGTTGCATTTTGGTTTGTTTTCCCCGATGTTTTTTGCACGAGTCGGTTTGTCTCAGGCTCTTTCATGTGTCTGTTCTTGGCGCGCGCACGCTGGACACGTTGTGGTGCTTGTGGTGTCGCGGTTCTCAGTCCGAGTCGGAAGTTTTGGCGAGAATAACTGATTTCACTGATTGAATTGGAAAACATTTGATAAATAGATAATTTCCTGTGGCATTCCGGATATCCACCAGAGCAAGATTGTTAAACTTATCCCCCTTCGCACACACAAAATGGTCGCTGATGCCTTGACAAAAAGTCTGCATTTGCCAGCTTTTATTGCACATTGCAAAGTTATGCTCAGAAAAGTCCCCTTTTCTTTGAATTTTTTAGTAGGCTGTCTCACTGATATGTCTACATAATAATGTAGAGTACTACAAAGAACTGTTGAAACCTAAAAAAAAGAGCCTATACTATGTCTAGAATAAACTATCTCGTTCGTGATCCGATCTCGTTCGTGGGCTTCCCGTGACGAACGACGGCAACCCTTGTTCGTGGGCGTGTCTTCACCATGCTTTATCGCTACCAGTAAAAAAAACAGCACACGCACTCCACTCCACGTCATCTCTCTCTCAAAACCACCTTGTTGTCGACTAGAATGCCCGGAGACCCCTGGTTTTCAAGTGAGAAATCGCCAATCATTGATGGGCGCGCGGCGGCGGTATGTATATGAAGTCAAGAGGTGGCACTGATATCATACTAACCCTCTTTCGCCCCGCTTTCCCGACCTCTTCTTTGTCGCCCCCGTCCTCGCCATCTCTCACCTCAGTCCTTGACATGGCCAGACGGAAAACAGAGGACCCGAAGTTGTCGTGCTTTTATTGGATCGGAACATTGAGTACCATCAAAATAGAGCAGTGTAATGGCCCGATGTCATCAAATAGGGTAGTATCATCAAAAAAATAATCCTGACCCACTATTGGATTCGTCGAACCACAATAGTGGATTCTCCCCTTCTAATAAAACGCTTAGTCCCATTTTTTCCCTTCATGTACCTGAACCTATCCTGACGACGTGCGGCAGATTCGGCGCCTCGACACCGTGGCCCCCAAAAAATTGACTTTAGTTCAAACGTGTATATGGCGCGGAGTTGCCGGGGGCCCTTAGTGTAACGGTCGTCGAGACTACTACGTCCAGGCGCAGGGGACATCGCGGGGAGTGCCAAGTCCTGACTGCCAATACATCCAGCGGACACGACATCCTCGGGGCTGGGACATTCTGGAGACTCAGGAGGGCCCCGGCAAATTTAGGTGACAACGAGGTAATCACTACTCTTCAGTGTGTACACCGTCACGGTATTCCACAGAAACGCACACGGCGGCACGCTTGGCCCACCCCAAAGGGCCATGCAACTGCTTCGTTCAATGCGTTAGAACGGCTTCTTCCACTGAGTAGTCTTGGTGGCTTTGTGGTAGTAGTAGAGGCGGCCCGAGGCGGCAATATACTCGCGCCATCCCTTGTTCGGTGCGCTGTCGCTTCTTGTAGTTTTACTGCCGGTGTTCCTGTCAACATTGCCTTTCTCGCCTGCCGACCTATCTGCTGCGCCTTTTCCGTGGTCACCACCACCAGCACCAGCAGCTCCACCATCAGAAAGGGTGTGTAATGTAGTTCCTTCGGCAACCTTATTACCGTCTGTGCCCTTGGAAGTGTGCTTTGTTAAAATCGTATGGATACCGCGTGTGTCGGGCTCTGATTGCTTGATCTCACCCACTTGTGCTTGCGCTCCCCCGCCTGCCTTGCCCCCCATTTTCAATTGCCACTGGTCGTCTGCTCCCCCAGGTTTGGGCGTGACTTCCCTTCCCCCCTCCTTCCCCGATGCCATCTCCTCTTTCTGTGCTCGTTCCTTTTTTGCCTTCTTGTCCTTGACCTGGCGATGGACAAGGCAGTCTTTGCAATGGTTCCTTAGACGTTGGTGCTGGCAGAAGCCGCTGCCGCCGCAATCTCTGCACTGGCTCTTCTGCCGCAGGTGCTGACAGAGGCTGCTGCCGCCGCAGTCTTTGCAGATGCTTCACCCGCTGGTGCTCGCACAGGCCACTGCCGCCGCAGTCTTTGCAATGGATTCTTCTTCGTTGGTGCTGGCAAAAGGCGCTGCCGCCGCAGTCTTTGCACCGGCTCCATCTCCGGTTGTGCTCGCAGTGGGTGAGGGGGAAGAAGATGGTGCGCATATCCAAGGACACCTCAGAGGGCGTTGTGGTTGCTGGCGGATTGAACACCAGCGCTGCGCCTTGGGACGTGCCCTGAACAACCCGCTCCTTCTTGCTGCGTTTGTCGCTTCCCGTCTGCACGCTATCTGACATTCTCTTCGTGCTCAAAGCGACGTCCTCATTGACACGTAAACCAGTCACATTAACTCGAGTCTGTCCTTACAATATTGGTGCGTTTAAATCGTGACCGGAACCCGTACACACTAAAAAAAAGGTGCGAAGGCGATAGCGACTGGTGTGTGGAAACCATCTCTTGCCAGGGTGTTGCTCTCTTCTGAGCACGAAGTCGCCTCGTTTCACGCGGGGCATCAAAAATCCCTATTGGTAGCGACTTAGGGTGACTCGGTGGATCGTCCCCCACCGGTCCGCGCTCTCGTATCGTATCGTTTGTTCCAATTATGGCTCGTAGGGTCCCAGACCAAGGTCCAGCACTCCCAGAGG
>Ga0209491_10011881_pt1 | contig 10185 bp, 6 predicted proteins | sample BON02_FD_187213 | JGI IMG/M metagenome (GOLD analysis project Ga0209491, IMG submission 187213) | Freshwater microbial communities from Lake Bonney liftoff mats and glacier meltwater in Antarctica - BON-02 (SPAdes) (version 2) | ecosystem: Environmental > Aquatic > Freshwater > Ice > Glacier...
GGGGGGGGTGTCCGGCCAAGAAGGGGGGTTACCAGTTACAGGCCCTCCTTCGGAGGCGAGCTTGGGTGGCCCAATTATGGGCCACATCGGTTGGGGTGGTCCGTCTATGGGCCCTACCCTTCTTTTTATTGTAGTGGTATCTCCGTGTCGGTGTGAGCCGCTGCGGGCCGGCTGCTGTGGTGGGGAGGGGTGTTAGGTGTTTCGTAGGGGTACACTTATCATCCCTACAGGGAGTGACAGCGGAACACACACGCACGCTGGTAGAAAGAAGCAGGCGTCTAGCCTGGCGCTGTCTCGCGCGCCCGTCTGCGGGATGCGGAGGCTACCGGAGGGGAGCCGCAGAGATACCGGCGGGGTCTCCGTGACGTTACCTGCAGAACGGCGGCGTTGTTTTCCCACCCATCCACCCGCACCAGCGCTTGGTGTACGCCGTTTTGTTGTAGGGGCTTCGTTTCAGAAGAAGTTTTCATTTGGGGGAGTTTTTGGTTTCAGCGCATCCAGCCAAGGAGGTGAGGGACATCCAGGCAAGAATGTGGCATTCACAGACGGTTTATAATACAAAGGGGACACGAGCACACACGCGCAGGGAACTCATCCGAAAGTGGCTTTGGGAGCCTAAGGGGAGCTCCCTGGAATATATCTAGATGTTTGGGGGCGGAGTCGACGCCGCGACCCTAGTGGCCGCCTTAGGCGCCGGCCCGCCGCCCCCCGAGTGCCGCAGGTCCTTTCGCCCGAATGTGGGAGGTGGTACGCTCCGTCGTCGCGCTACCGCCTCTAACCACGGCGACTAAGCACGTCGCTCGTTGTTGAGTTGAACGTGTTCGGCGTATGCGTGTGTCTGTCTTTCTGTCTGGGGAAAGGGGGGGGATTATCCCGCCAAGAAAGGGGTGGTTACCTGCAGAACGGCGGCGTTGTTGGCCCAGCCCTCCACCCGCACCAGCGCCTGGTGCACTCCGCACGCAAGCGCACTGCTGTCTAGGTACTCGTGGCCCTCTGCGTTAGCGCCGGATCCAAGAGGAGCTCTCGGGATCTCGCGTCCGTCTCTCCCGTACGAACTGGCGCCGGCCCCTAGGTACTGGCCCTCTACGTTTGCGCCGGATCCGAGATTAGGGAGCTCGCGTCCGTCTCTCCCGTACGAACTGGCGCCGGCCTCTGCGGCTCGAGTGAACCCGCTGTCTAGGTGCCGCGCGCCCTCCGCGTTAGCACCGGAGCCGAGACTAGCTCGAGGCAGCTCTCGCCCGTCTCGCCCGTACGAACCGGCGCCGGCCCCTGCGGCGCCGTCCCCGCTGCCGCCGACGCTGCCGCCGCCCACGCCGCCCACGCCGCCGCCGCTCATGGCGCGGCCTTCGCCGCCGTCCTCGCCGCCGCCGACTACGCCGCCCACGCCGCTGCCATTGCCGCCGCAGCCCACGCCGTCGCCGCCAACGCCAGCCCCTGCGGCGCCTCGGGTTAACCCGAGATTAGGGATCTCCTGTCCGTCTCGCCCGTACGAACCGGCGCCGGCCCCTGCGGCGCCGTCCTCGCTGCCGCCGACGCTGCCGCAGCCCACGCCGCCCACGCCGCCGCCGCTCATGGCGCGGCCTTCGCCGCCGTCCTCGCCGCCGCCGACTACGCCGCCCACGCCGCTGCCCTTGCCGCCGCAGCTCACGCCGTCGCCGCCGCCGCCCTCGCCACCGCCTCCTTCACCGCCAGAGGCGCCGACGGCGACAGAGGAGGCGCAGCTTGACTCCGAAGAGGAGCAGGCCTTCGAGGCGAAGGAGGCGGCGGCGAAGGGGGCGGCGGTGACGGAGGCGGTGGCGAGGGCAGCGGCGACGGATGTGGGGGAGACAGAGGCAGCGGCGAGGGCGCCGGCCTCTGCGGCGCCGCCCGTAAGCAGCTGCGCGCGGAACAAGGACTTTGAGATGGAGGCGCCCTGAAACAGAGAGAAGAGCGAGGCGTCGCCACCGCCCTCGGCGCCACCACGATCGACCGGCGGGTCCGCAGACCATTCACGAAGCACCGCCTAATGTCGGGAAAACGGGTAATAACACTCAGAATCCAAACGTAAGTTCAAGGTGAGGAAAGAGGGTTAGGGTTAGGGTTAACCCGACACTCGTCGCTGTCGTGGCAAGCGATTGGCGGGTTAACAGACCATTCGCGAAGAAGCACCGCCTAAGGCAAACGGAAGTAGGTCCTAGTTAGAATCGACGCCTCGTGTTTGTTTCACGCGATGGAGGCGCCCTGAAACAGAGAAAAGAGCGAGGCGCCGCCACCGCCCTCGGCGCCGCCACGATCGACCGGCGGGTCCGCAGACCATTCACGAAGCACCGCCTAATGTCGGGAAAACGGGCAATACAACTCGGGTTAACCCCAACCCCTTAACCCGATCTAAAAGTAAGTTCAAGGTTAGAAAAGAGGGAGGCGGTATCCCTCTCGGCGGTATCACGACCGGTCGGAATGTCAGCAGACCATTCGCGAAGCACCGCCTAGGACACACAGAAGTAGTTTCTAGTAAGACTCGATGCCTCGTGTTCGCTTTACCGAGCTGAAAGAGGGAGGTGTCAGTATCTCCCTCGGCGCTGCCACGACCGGTCAGCGGGTCCGCAGACCATTTGCGAAGCACCGCCTAATATGGGATTGACGGGCAATAACAATCAGGATCCAAAATTAAGTTCAATGTTAGAAGAGAGAGAGGCCGTGTCCCTCTCGGCGCTGCCACGACCGGTCGGAAGGTCCGCAGACCATTCACGAAGCACCGCCTAGGACAAACGGAAGTAGGTCCTAGTTAGAATCGATGCCTCGTGTTCGTTTTACCGAGCTGAAAGACGGAGACGCCGCCGCCCCCCTGTCGCTACGGCGACCGATCGGCGGGTCAGCAGACCATTCGCGAAGCACCGCCTAATATGGGATTGACGGGCGATAACAATCAGGATCCAAAATTAAGTTCAATGTTAGAAAAGAGGGAGGCGGTATCCCTCTCAGCGGTATCACGACCGGTCGGCAGGTCCGCAGACCATTCACGAAGCACCGCCTAGGGCAAACAGAAGTAGTTTCTAGTAAGACTCGATGCCTCGTGTTCGCTTTACCGAGTTGAAAGAGGGAGGTGGCGGTGTCTCCACTGTCGCTACTGCGACCGACCGGCGGGTTAGCAGACCATTCGCGAAGCACCGCCTAGGACACACATAAAGTAGTTTCTAGTCAGACTCTATGCCTCGTGTTGGTTTTACCGAGTTGAAAGAGGGAGGTGGCGGTGTCTCCACTGTCGCTACTGCGACCGACCGGCGGGTTAGCAGACCATTCGCGAAGGGGGTTTAACCCGAGTTCAAGGTGAGGAAAGAGGGTAACGTTTTAACCCGGCTCAGGGCAACTCCCCAAGCCGAGCAAGAAGAAGAATCCAAGGGTTAACCCATATGGGATTGACGGGCGTAACAATCAGAATCCAAAAGTAAGTTCACGGTTAGAAAAGAGGGAGGCCGTGTTCCCCTCGGTGCTGCCACGACCGATCGGCGGGTCAGCAGATCAGCGAAGCACGGCCTTGGGTTAACCCCTACACACATAGACACCAACACACCTGCATACCTGCATACCTACCTACCAACCTACATACCGATCTACCCGCATACCTACATATTTACATAGCTACATACCTATCTACCTGTATACCTACCTACCTACCTATATATACATATATATCTACCTACCTACCGACCTACCTACCTACATATACATACACCAACATACCTGCATACATGGATACCTACCTACCAACCTACATACCGATCTACCCGCATACCTACATATATATATAGCTGCATACCTACCTACCCACATACACACATAGACACCAACACACCTGCATACCTGCATACCTACCTACCAACCTACATACCTATCTACCCGCATACCTGCATATTTACATAGCTACGTACATAGCTACCTACATACCTGCATAGCTACCCACCTACCTACCTAACATAGGAACTAACACACCTGCATACCTGCATATCTACCTACTTACCCACCTACCTATCTACCTGCATACCTGCATACCTGCATATACATAGATACCTACATACCTGCATAGCTACGCACCTACCTACCTAACATAGGCACTAACACACCTGCATACATGCATACCTACCTACCTACCTACATACCTATCTACCTGTATACCTGCATACCTACATATACATAGATACTTAAAAACGTACATACCCACCTACCTACCTACATAGATAGACACCAACATATCTACATACCTGCATACCAACATACCTACCTACATACCTATCTACCTGCGTACCTGAATATTTACATAGCTACATACATACCTATCTACCAGCATACCTACAAACCTATCTACCTAGACACCAACATATCTGCATACATGCATACCTACTACCAACCTACCTACCTACATACCTATCTACCTGCGTACCTGAATATTTACATAGCTACATACATAGATACCTACATACCTGCATACTTACCTAGCTACCCATATATATAGACACCAACATACCTGCATACTTGCATACCTACCTACCAACCTACATACCTATCTACCTGCGTACCTGAATATTTACATAGCTACATACATAGATACCTACATATCTGCATACTTACCTAGCTATCCACATATATAGACACCAACATACCCGCATACTTGCATACCTACCTACTTACCCACCTACCTATCTATCTGCATACCTGCATACCTGCATACCTACATATACATAGATACCTACCTACCTACCAATCTACCTACCTACCTACCTACATGTACATACACCAACATACCTGCATACATGCATACCTACCTACCAACCTACCTACCTAACTACCCGCATACCTACATTCATATATAGCTGCATACCTAACTACCTATATACACACATAGACACCAACACACCTGCATACTTGCATACCTAACTACCTACCTACATACCTATCTACCTGCATACCTGCATACCTACATAGCTACATACATAGATACATAGATACCTGCATGCCTACCTACCTACCTATCTACATAGCCACCAACATATCTGCATATTTGCATACCTACACACCAACCTACCTACATACCTATCTACCTGCATACCTGCAGACGTACCTACCTACATATAGATAGATACCTACATACCTGCATAGCTACCTAGCTACCTACAAACACAGACACCAACACACCTGCATACGCATGCCTACCAATCTACCTACATACCTATCCACCTGCATACCTACATACCTACATAGCTACATACATAGATGCATAGATACCTGCATGCCTACCTGCCTACCTACAAACATAGAAACCAACATATCTGCATACTTGCATACCGTCCTATCTAGATACTTAAAGGTGCCGAGCTCGCGGGGGTATCATTAGTACTGTACGCGCATCGGCTCCTTGTGTAGACGAAACAGCGTCCACGTGCCTAAGCGCTGACCCTGGGCCTGGGCCCTCCTTCGGGGGTGCGTATAGGCCGTTTGAGTGGGGTTGGCGCGCTGTGGGAATGTGTTCCCCGTGTCTGCGGTGGTGGGGGTGACTGTGCCGGCGGCGGTGTGCCGCTGGGGGCTGTGCCCGTGCTGTCTTGGTGTGGGAAGGTGTCTCTCGGGAGTAAACGTATCATCATATCATCTTCGTGGCCAGCTCACATACACACATACATCTATCGGGTTAACCCGAGCCCGTGCTGTCCTGGTGTGGGGTGGTGTCTCTCGGGGGTAAACAATCAGCATCATCAAAAGAACGCGACTCATTGCTAGGAGCTCCCCAGCAAGAGCAAGCGCCGCGCTCGAGACAGCCGTGCTCTGCCTGTGGAAGGCGGGGCGGGCGGCTGCAAGGCGCGCGCTTTGTCAGTGTAACCAACGGCTGTGGCTACGTTACAGATAAACGAATTGGCCGTGAAGTTAGTTGACCCAGTTATAAAATAACTATGCCCGTGTGCCCGCCCGGGCGCAGTGGAATTATTACCCCATTGACACGAACACGAGACAAGCTACAACCCCTACGGCGTTGAGCTATATTTTCTACTCGAATAGTCCACTGCCGCCGCGCTGCCGTTGGCTTGGCCTTCACAAGATATTCGTTCACTCCAAAGCTTTCTTGCACCAGTCAATCATCCTTCTATTGACCCACCCATCTGCATTGCTCACACGATTGCAATACTATTGCACGTCTAATGTGCAATATACGACCCCCCACCCGACCCCGCTTGTGGTTGCCATACACTATACAATATTGGCAATGGCAATATCGTGCAAAGGCCAAGTTGCGTGTCAGGTCGGTACCCAGCCCCAAATTGGCCTTTACAAGATGTTCTTTTACTTCGAGGCTTCCGTGCACGAATCAAAGATCCTTATATCCGCCTCGCCCAGCTGTATTGGCCACACTGTCGCAATACTATTGCACGACTATTGAGTAGCATACGAGCCCCTCTCCGACCTCCCTTTTGTATGCCATACACCATACCAAATTGGTAATAACAATATTGTGTAAAGACCAAGCCCCAAATACATAAGTCCTGCTTACCTGCATACGTGCATACCTAGATGCCTACAGACATAGACACCAACATACCTGCATACTTGCATACTGTTGTAATGGCCATAAGGCGTTTCCCAACTATACCACCATCAGCGCTGATGGTGGTCTAGTTGGGAAACTCCCTATGGCCTTTACAACAATAGTCGACTCCGCCCCCAAGCATCTAGAGATATTCCAGGAAGCTCCCGTTAGGCTCCCAAAGCCACGTTCGGATCAGTTCCCTGTGCGTGTGTGCTCGTGTCCCCTTTGTATTATAAACCGTCTGTGAAACGCCCTATGGCCGTTACAACACATTTGCTGGCCATTACAACACATACTACCTACCTAGCTAGATACCCCGGGTTTACCTGGAATACCTACCCCCCCCCCCCACACACGTACACACACACATACACCAACCCCCGCAATGTATCATTCCTTCGGGTTAGGATTAACCCTAACCCCGAACCCCGGGTTAACCCGGGGGTTAACTCGATGGCCATTGCAACACATATTTACCTAGCTAGATACCTACACACCTGGTCCAACCCCACCGCCACGAGCTATCCTGGTGTGGGGAGGTGTCTGTCGGGGGTAAATAATCATCATCAACACCCCTGGTGTATATATATATATATATATATATATGTATATATATATATATATATATATATATATATATATATATATATATATATATATGTATATATGTATATATATATGTATATATGTTTATGTAGAAAATATAACATATACTTATATATATATAGCTACACGCTGCTGAGCGTAGTCTAAGCGGCTGTCTCGGCGGGCCAGAGCCACGCGAGGTCTGGCGATCCGCTGAGCTGGGCGCACATTTATATCCATAACATATAAAATATATATACATCTACATACATCTATATATACATATACATATATGTAGTAGCTACACGCTGGTGGGCGTAGTCTCGGGTGTCTCTGCGGGCCAGAGCCATGCGAGGTCTGGCGATCCGCTGAGCTGTGCGCACATGGTGCTCACCACCGAGGCGGTGAGCTGCGCGAGGTCCTGCCCCGTGTCGCCGATCGCGCCCCTGGGCACGCATAACAGGGTAGTGTAACGGGTGAGTGATAGTGGGCAGCTAGGTACGTGATGGGTCCAGCCCCGTGTCGCCAACATGCAGCTTGGCCTTCACAAAATATTCGTTCACTCCAAAGCTTTCTTGCACCAGTCAATCATCCTTCTATTGCCCCCCCCATCTGCATTGCTCACACGATTGCAATACTATTGCACGTCTAATGTGCAATATACGACCCCCCACCCGACCCCGCTTGTGGTTGCCATACACTATACAATATTGGCAATGGCAATATCGTGTAAAGGCCAACATGCAGCACGCATTCTGGTTGCTGCCAAAATGGATCACCGCCGTCGTGGATACACATAGATAAGATAGATCAGTCTATTTTCGTGAAGCCCCTGGGCACGCAAAGCAAGAGAGAGAGAGAGAGAGAGAGAGAGAGAGAGAGAGAGAGAGAGAGAGAGAGAGAGAGAGATATGTATATGTATATATAGATATAGATAGGCAGCTCGGGTTAAGGGTTTAGGGTTCAGGGTTCGGTTAGGGGTTCGGGTTAGCTAACCCTAACCCTAACCCCTAACCCTAACCCCAACCCTAACCCTTAACCCGAGCTAGGTGAGTGATAGTTATTGTCCCATAAGCGAGGTAGGCAGCTAGGTAAGTGTCAGGTCCGGCCCCGTGTTGCCGATGGCGCCCCTGGGCACGCAAGCGAGGTAGGGTTAAAGGTGCCCTGCAGCTACTAATGAACCACTATGGGTAAATTCGCTTTGCTCACGTACATGTGCGAGTTTCGACTAAGAGTTTCGTCGTTTTGATAATAGGAGACTCGAAGTCGAATCACTTAGGCGCGCAGGGAACCTTTAACAGGTGAGTGATAGGCTTTGCCCCGTGTCACCGATGGGGCCCCTGCGCACGCATAACAGGGTAGTGTACAAAGAATCATTTTCGACGCGGGCTGCCGACGCATTCTAGAAGCAAATATATACATATATATATATATATACATATTTAGCTATATACACATCTGTACATATAGCTATAGCTATAGCTAACTATCTGCATCTATCCATATACACAAGCACATGTATATATACTGTGTAAAGGGTGCCTGTGTCGCCGATGGCGCCCCTGAGGGTTTAACCCGTACCTGTCTGTTTACCTCGGGTTAACCCGAGGTAAACAGAGAGGTAAGCTAACACGTGGAATACGTGGAGCGAAGAAAACAATACGAGATTATATTCATATTTAGCCTCGGGTTCAGGGTTAACCCGCGAAGAACGAAATACAGAATTCTTTTCATATTCAGCCTGTTTTGTGAATACATTAACCTTGAATACGTACGTAGTCATGTCATATGCAGGGTAAACAAGGCGGAATACGCTATTCGTATCCATTCCTATGGCTTGCGCCACAGGAATACGTGCATACCTATTCAACAGGTAGGCACGTGAGTGATAGGTCTTGCCCCGTGTCGCCGATGGCGCCCCCGACGCAAGCGAGGTAGGCAACTAGGTTAGTAAAAGAGAAACATGCCACACACACAAACACACGACAAGAACAACACGATAGGCTTTGCCCCGTGTCGCCGATGGCACCCCTGGGTACGCAAGCGAGAGGTAGGCAGCTATCATTACAACTGGCAGAGTGGTGTTATGTCCTCTACAAAACAGCGACTATCAGGGTTCGACTCCCGGTAGGCCGCAAGCGGTTAACTCTGCGGCAATCGGGTGAGCGCATTCCACAAAGCCGATGTTTTGTAGAGGACAAAAGACCACTCTGCCAGTTGTCCTCTTAGCGCTTAGAGGACAACTGGCAGAGTGGTCGTTTGTCCTCTACAAGGTCCTGCCCCGTGTCACGGATATGCAGCATGCATTCTGGTTGCTGCAAACGTGGACCACCGCCGTCGTGGATACACATATATGAGATAGATTGGTATATATTGGTAGATTTTGGAGAAGCCCCTGGGCACGCAAGCGAGGTAGGCACGGTTAAGGGTTGAGGGTTATCGGGTTAAGGGGTTAGGATTACCCCTGGGCACGCGAGCGTGGTAGGCAGCTGGGTGAGTGATAGGTCCAGCCCCGCAAACGAGGTAGGCAGCTAGGTATGTAAAAGAGAAACATGTCGCACACACACACACGACAAGAACACCACGATAGGTCTTGCCCCGTGTCACCGATGGCGCCCCTGGGCACGCAAGCGAGAGGTAGGCAGCTATACAGGATGTGAAGAGAAGCACTCCCACACAACAGCCCACCATCCCGTGGTCAAGCCTCCTGCAGTAGTCTCCACGGCAGTGTCACACACCCTATCTAGGTGAGTGATGGGTCGAGCCCTGTGTCGCGGATATGCAGCATGCATTCTGGTTGCTGTCAACGTGGATTAGGGTTAACCCGTGTTAGGGTTAGGGTTAAACCCTCAACCCCGATCACCGCCGTCGTGGATACACATATCGGGTTAACCCGAGCCCAGGTGCATAGCTATAAAGAGGTACACATTGACCGGATACAGATATATTTATGTATATATATATATATACATATATATGTATATATATATATATATATATATATATATATTTATATATATATATATATATATATATATATATATATATAT
>Ga0209491_10011885_pt1 | contig 10182 bp, 2 predicted proteins | sample BON02_FD_187213 | JGI IMG/M metagenome (GOLD analysis project Ga0209491, IMG submission 187213) | Freshwater microbial communities from Lake Bonney liftoff mats and glacier meltwater in Antarctica - BON-02 (SPAdes) (version 2) | ecosystem: Environmental > Aquatic > Freshwater > Ice > Glacier...
AGCAACTAATTCGTGCATGCGTTTCCCTTCTTCCTCTGTTTCTCTCTCTTTTTCTCTCTCCGTCTCTCTCTCCTCTCAAATGATTCCATCTAAATAAACGTACAATTACTTGTGTATATTAATACGTGTGTGTGTGTGTGTGTGTGTGTGTGTGTTTGCACGTGTGCGTGTGCGTGTTTCTATGTGTTTGACCATCAGAATCATTCAATTCCATTTTGCCATCGTCGGGGCATTCATTTGGTAGCCAGGTCATCACGCTAGTAGGAGGTGGATTTTCGGAAAGCAAGGATGAGGTGCGCGATTGTTGGCAAACGTGTGTGTGTGGGGAGGGTGTGCACGAGAGTCTCGACATACGCATAGACACAAACACAGGCACAAAGCACAGAAACACAAACACGCTCTCTTTCTCTTCCTCTCTCTTACACACACGCGAGTCTCGCTGTGCCTAGGTGTCTATCTATGTGTGCATATGTGTGGTTGTGCTTCAGCACGTGTGTGTGAGAGAGAGAGGCTGTGCGTGGGTGTGTATCCATGTGTGCGTACATGTGTTTGTGCTTAAGCATGTGTGTGTAAGAGAGAGAGAGAGAAAGAGAGCATGTTTGTGTTTCTGTGTCTTGTGTCTGTGTCTATGTCTGCGTCTGTGTCTGTGTCTGTGTCGGTGTCTGTGTCTGCGTCTGTATTTATGTCTCTGTTGCTATCTCTGTCTCTACCTCTCTCTCTATCTCTTCTTCTGTCTCTTTCTTTCTTTGTCTCTCTCTTTCTATCTGTTTCTTTATGTCTGTGTCTGTGTCTGTGTCAGTGTCAGTGTCTGTATCTGTGTCTACGTTTGTCTATATACGTGTGTCTGTGTGGGTGGGTGTGTTGGAGGAAGGGAGGGTGAGTGGGTGTAGGCGCACACATGTGCAAGGGGCTAAATCCACGCATCCCATCCAGGTCTTCTTTTGCAGCTTCACGTGCGGCGGAGTCGAGCAATTCTCGCCCTCGGGTATGAAAATTCACAACGTGTCCAACGCCTTGTGCCTTGTCCCCGCTTGGCATACGGCGCCGTGTGTTGCGCAAGTTGAGCTGTACAGATTCGGTATTATTCGTATCACGGGGCAAGCAGACTTTCGCTTTCTTGCGGGCTGGCTCGATACATTTCCGCTGAATTCTCCGAATGGAGGGGGTACTCTCATGACGGTGATGGGCGCGGGATTCTATGATCAACTGGCCTATGTATGCCATTTAACTTCAGTCTTGGGTGGTGGCAGTGTGACTTGTCCCGGTACTGTCGTGCAGGCAGACACTATTGTCTGCGAGTCTCCCCAATGGATTTATGCTAGTGCTGCAAATGTCACGTTGAGTCTGGAAGAGTTCGATGCGGATGGGAGCAGTCACGAGTTGCCCAAGGTCACATCGCGCGACTTCACTTTTGTGTACGCTGCAGGGAGCGCAAGTTTGGTTCAGCCAGCTGCAGGCTTGGTGACGGGTGGATATAACATTACTATTTTTGGAAATGGATTTAATGCGCATCCCAGCCAATATTCCGCACACACTGCTGGGTATTCAGCCAATTTCTCAGAGGCGGACGGGATTCATTCTGTAAGTACAGCTTGCAGGGCACAGACAAGTCAAGTTCTCGTTTGCACTGTTCCATCCTGGGAGCACGGCGAGATGACGTTGGTGCTCAGCATTTACCAGGGGAGCACAAGGGTGCCTTCTCATGCCAGTCACTTACATTTCACCCTGCTGGGCGAATTGTATGGGAAAGCGCCGAATTACGGGCCTGTTGAGACTGGCACTGTTGTAGTCATAACAGGTGCTGGGTTTTCGAATCGCTCGAGCATGGTGTGCGTGTGGACCCCGGTAAGTGCAAGTGGATCTGTAGTTCTCACACCCGTTGATTACACAAACAGGACACGTCTCGTATGCATGTCTCCGACTGCTCTCATTGAACATCAAGTGTCCTTGTCGCTTCGCAGAGTTGATGGCGATCTGCTCAATTTTGGCAGCACGCTTAATTTCACAGGTAACCACGCATCTGAGTTATTTTTCCAGATACTTCCTATTTTGAGGGCTATTTCCGTACGGCATTCCCATGATGTTATGGCACCTTCTTTGGTTGTTGCTGTTGTTGGAGGCTCGCCTATTACAATTTCGGGACGAGGATTTAATGCAGCGCGCGATTACCACTGTCAGCTCAAGTGCCTGTACACAAGTCATGAATGTCGCGCATATTCAGACGTTGCAGCCACATTCATTGACAACACTAGCCTTACTTGTCTTTCCCCCAGTTGGACCATCAACACCAATGCGTCCGCACAATTATCTGTTGCACATTTACAAATGGGTGATCCAACGCTTGCCCCTGCGTATACTTCACTTGATTCTGATGCAACGCCCATCATAGTGGCACTCTCTCAAGCAAGCTGGACTCCAGCCGACTTTCACGGAACTTCGATGGGTGGGCAGGCATTGCAACTGTCGGGTTCCGGATTTTGTCACTCAAATACAGGGGCTCAATGTCTCAACCGGTACGTTTGTGAGTTTTCGTCGGTGGAGTATCTGACAACACAAGCCGCTAATGCCAGCGAGTGCTCGGGATTCCCATCAGGACGTGCTTGCCGCCAGCAGGCAGACTGCGGTGCTGCCAACATTTGCCGACAGGAGATATCCAAGACAACCATCTTATCCAAAATCGTAAACAGCACGTCTCTCATTTGTATGACCCCCCTTTGGTCGTTTGCAGCACAAATTACGAGGATCAATCTCTATGAAAGTGTCGGTGGAAAATTAGAACCGTTAGGGACAATCAGTACCGGGAGCATAGGTATTTTCAACTATTCATATGCAGTCACTCACATCAACCCCTTGTCGCTGGGCGCGTCGTCATCTTTGGGTCGTAACGTGACACTCCATGGAGGAGGATTCAATGTTAGCAGCCAAGACGCGACATGCCACTTTCAAGGAAGCCCTGTCCGTGTTACAGCAGCAGTCGTAATCTCAAGCTCGGTTGCGTCATGTCTCGTACCGCCGATTGACTGGTATCAGACTGCTGCTTTGACCCAAGTGCTCTTGAAGGGTGCTGGTGTCTATTCTCTTCCATCACTAGCTCATGCACCCGTATATTTGCAATATCTGGAACAGTGGGAAGGATTCAACAACTGCACGGTAGCACAAAATGAGAGACCATGCTTCGACTTCAGCGCTCCGGCCCGAGGAGAAAGTGTTCTCGCTGTCAATGTTTGGGGACTAGACACACTCCAAAATTACAAGTGTCTTTTCCAAGCGTCGAATAACAGTGTCTCAGCCCCTTTGATTTTCAACACTGCAACCAAACAAAGATCGTCCTTTGCCACAGTAATTGTGCCGAGATGGAATTTTGCAGCATCTAACACCAGCGTGACCTTGTCTCGAGTCATCGATGGCGGACTGCTGCAATTGGTGCCGCTTATTTTGCGACAGCACGTTCCCTTTGAGTTTTATGAAGTGACATCTCATCATTCACTCATGGCTGTGGCTCCCATCTGCGTCGTGGGCCTGTGCTGGCCTCTCACTTTCACGGTGTATGGTTTCGGGTTCAATACCTCAAGTCGTGTAGAGACAGGGTTGAATGGAGAGGGTGACTTTGTCGAGTATTCTTGCAGACTGCAAAACACTGCAGATGCTTCTGCTCCTCTCACCTCAACCTTGGTTTCCGTGCATGGCTCTGAGCGTCTTACCTGCACTTTTGGAACGGCACTACAGACTCTTAAATATGTATTTGCCACATTCGAATTGAGTCTTGTCAAGGGAGGTCGTATTCTACCATCGTTTGGGCCCACATTTAGCTTGATTGAGATTGTTGATCGATGGAATCTGATATCGTGCAATGTACATTCCGGCAGTACTTGCGAAGCATATTCCTCGGGAGGGTCCTACATCAAAATCATTGGCATGGGCTTCAACGCCAACACCAGATATTGGTGCAATTTTACCAGCGCCACAGCTAGTGTGCAAGGTGAGGATGCCTATGTGCTGTCGACATCCCGCCTCCAGTGCAAAGTGCCTTACTGGCCAAACAGTGCTGGCAATGTGTCCGTGTCTGTGCACCGCGATTCTAATACTCTTGACTTTGTCGGGGCGACCATCGAGGGATCCTACTTGACCTATCTAGCATGTTGGTGGATAGAAACCACTCCCTATGGCGCTCCCAATGGATCTGTAGCAGGCGGCTCAGGTGTGGGTGCCGTAGCCGGACACGATATTTACACTTTGCCGCTCGTTATTTACGGTGCGGGCTTCTCCACAAATGCCTCATATTACATTCGATTCATCGGAAGTGGGAGCAATGGAAGTGTGGTTGTTTCCATGTCGAATGCGATCCAAAACTACCGTGACATCCATGCAAACAAAACACACACCCTTGTCTTTTATCGAAACCTCACCTTCACAATTCCCCCTTTTTTGGGTCATGAGGGGACTGTGCAGGTAGAACTCTTTGAGTGCAAATCTGATACTAATTGCCGGAAATTACTGGTAGAACTGGGTGGGTCGATTTTGCACCCGAAAATGAGTGTGATTCGACAATATATCTACGTTGCATACTGGAGCCAAGTGCTGATGTCTGCACTGGGTGGGATCCAACTCACTGTCCCGTGCGGCATGAATCCTGTGCAGTGCTGGGCGCCTGCCTCGGGAGGGGTCTTTTTTACCATTCTTGGACATGGATTCCATACTTCTCCATCAATCGAATACAAGTGCCACTTCACCGGAACGGCAAATGGAAAGTCCTCCTACACAATCCATGAGTTTGTAAACGCTACAATGATCACTTGCCCATCGCCGGAGTGGAATTTTGGTGCAACGAACACACTTTTAACGCTTGGATCAAGTGCCTCTAGCGTCCTTGTCCCGAAGTTTTACACGTACAATTCGACAATCATTGCTATGCTTGCGTCCATCAACAAAGTAATCCCATCGAGAGGCTTATCGACAGCGATCAAGGTCACAATCTCTGGTAACTCCTTTTCTCAAAACACATCTGATATGTATGGACCGGAGTCTGGACCATATACCTGTCACTTTTTTGCTTTAGATCCAGCTGGGAAGTGGCTGAAAGAGCGATACATACAAGTGGACGCCGAATTCCAATCCTCGTCGGAGCTCACATGCAACATTTCTGTGTGGGCCACACGATTTTCTGCAGCTAACGTTTCTGTTGCTTTGACATCCGGAAACTTTACAGCCTCTCTGGAGGAGGTCGTGAATGACACGAATGCACGCATTGTTGTAAAGTCTCTGACAATCAGCGCCGACAACAGCACAACCGGATCCTCGAGTTCGATCGTCGAGGCTCTCTTTCGCAGTCGCGCAGGCATGTATGTGAAGATTGACAAAGAGATCATGCTGGTGACGCAGATGTCCAGAACAGATGCTCGTTTCACCTTGGATGTACGGCGCGCGCAGTGGGGCTCTGACGCGCAACCCCATGCTGTGGGCGACCATGTCCTGAGCTTAATACCGTTGTCCGTTGGGGTCTCGGCGTTGCATCACACGCTCACCGCTTCATTCAATACAATCAGCACGACGCAGGCTCTTACAACAGGAGGTGCACTCATTCGTTTGTCGGGCTTTGGGTTTGATGCATCTCTGCTCGACACTCCCAACACTCTGCCTGGCGTCAATTACAACATGTTGCAGCTTCCTGGGCTGACCACCCTCGAATTTTCCAACATGAGTTCATGGAATCGCACTAACATCACGCGCTGTCGTGGCTGTTGCATTTGCAACAGACTGGGAACACCTGGGATGATTGACATCTCAGATTATGTCTTCACAGATAGGGAGTACGCGGAAGGAGTTTTGGGGCCAGACGGCACGATCTATTACATTCCTCGGGCATCCTCAGGCATTGGTGTACTGGGAATCGACGGAATCTTCTCTCAAATCAACCTCACTAGTTTTACTTCTATCATTGGTCTGACTGATAAATTCAGCAGTGGAGTGCTCACACCAAATGGGAAAATTTATTTCGGGCCCCATAGTGCTGATGAAATTGGGGTCTTGGACACAGCAAGTGCAATCTTTTATCTAATCAATATCTCCATAACCGGCAATGGCAAGTTCTCTGGCTCAATTCTCGGACCCAATAACAAGGTCTACTTTGTGCCGTTCACTCGGAATGCAATAGGTGTTCTAGACCTAGCGAATGAAACATATTCGGAGATTGACATTTCGGACCACGTTGTGGGTGAGTCAAAGTACTCGGGTGGTGTTCTAGCATCCAACGGCAAAATTTATTTTGTGCCCTACAATACCACAGATATTGGTGTATTCGACCCTTGGTCAGGGAGATTTTCAACGATTGAAATACCAGAGGTGTCATCGGCATCAGCTATCCGCTCACAAACGTATGGGGGAGGCGTGTTGGGCCCGCATGGTATCATTTACTTGGTGCCGAGAAATGCCAACAATATTGGTGTTTTCGAACCACCCGTATATCCAGTAGCAAGTAAGCCTGGATCTGTGAGCACGTTAGCGGGCTCAGCATCAGTTGGATGTCAGGATGGTGGCACCAATGCCCTTTTCTCCTCGCCCTCAGACGTAGTAGTCTCCTTCGATAATATTATATATGTTGCTGACACACACAATGAGGTGATCCGAATGCTTGACCCAGCACTTGGCATTGTGAGTACGGTGGCGGGCAATGGGGCCGTTGGGTTTGCAAACGGTGTTGACAAAGACTCCAAAATCAACATTGCACGAGCTTGCGGCGCTTCAAGCGACAGTCCGTGCCCGTCAGGTATTTTGTTTACACACTTTTGTCTGCTGATTATTTGTTTTGGACTACCTGTTCTGTACGAGGGCCAAATATTGCGCCTCAAGTGAGTAATATTGCGCCTTGAACGGATTGTTTATCTTTTAAAGTATATTTCATATTCTTCAGCTTCGACTACACCACTCAACTCAACACTCTTCCCACCTGAAGCCGCCCTGGATGGGCGCAACGACACTATCTGGCACTCGCAATGCAATCAGTCTAACCAATGGTGGATGGTGGACTTGCAGCGTGAATTCAAGATCAACTCAGTCATTATTTACAATGTTGCTGAACAATCGAATTACTGGAGGATCGAGGGCGCTGAGATCAGGGTGGGCAACGTCAACGCATATGATCAAAACCCAGCGTGTGCAGTAAATCTGACTGCATATTCGGTGATGGACACGCCGTGTATTGCTACGGGGAGGTACATCTTCATAGTGCAACTGCATGCAGTCAGCAACAAATGTCTGCATTTTAGCGAGATTGAGATATTTGCACATGCATGTCAAGAACGTGCCCTACGGTCGTACGCAAGTGTGGGGCGATCGATTGGGTATTTCAGTGGCATACGAGCGATAGATATGACCCCTGACGGCGGAACAATCGTCACGTGCGGCGACACCAATACGATTCAACTAGTTGACCGTGCATCTGGCATCGTTAGCACACTGGCGGGCAACTACACACTTAGTGCGGTGCACGGGAGCCAGGATGGAATGGGAACAAGTGCCAGGTTTAAAGAACCCAAAGGAATCAGAGTTACCCCAAATGGCCAAACCGTTGTCGTTGCAGACTCTGGAAATCACATGATCCGGCTAGTCGACCTGAGCACGAGCGCAGTCAGCACCCTTGCCGGTTCAACGACGAGCGGATCTCAGGATGGTGTGGGTACCCTTGCTGGTTTCAACAATCCTTTTGGCGTCGCGGTAACCCCTAATGGCTCAACAGTGGTCGTGGCCGACAGCCACATGATACGCCTGGTTGATTTGGCGACTGGTACTGTCAGCACTCTGGCAGGCTCAAACGTGAGCGGGATGCAGGATGGCATTGGTGCAGACGCTGGGTTTAACAAACCTGAACGGGTCGTCGTGACTCCTGATGGCTCAACAGTAGTCGTTGCTGATACACAAAACTATGTGATTCGCCTTATTGACATTGCTTCCGGCGCTGTAAGCACCTTAGCAGGTAATGGTACTGGAGGTTTGCAGGACGGTGTGGGCACGTTTGCCACTTTTGCCCCCCATGGTCTTGCTCTTTCTCCCGACGGTGGCACACTAGTCGTAAGCGATGCAGAGTCAAATCTGATCCGCACCGTGGCCATGCACAATCGTACTAAGATCTTTTCAACCATTGAAATTTCTGAGAGCACATTGGTGGGACTTAGCAGTAAATTTGAGAAAGGGGTGCTAGCGCCAAACGGCAAGCTCTACTTTGGGCCGTTTAATGCTGATGCAATTGGCGTTTTGGACCCACAAACAAATGCCTTTTCCCTCATCGATATATCGGCCATAGTATCGACGAATTCCAAGTTTGGGGGGCCGATTGTCGGATCTAACGGCAATATTTTCTTGACGCCATGGGACACCAACGTGATTGGCATGCTCACAAATCTTGATCAATCTTGGGAGACAGGAGGTTACACTGTGTACGAGACCGGGGGCTGCTCCAGTCGCAACGAGCTAGGCGTTCGGGACACCACACTCCTATGGTGCCGTGCGCTGTGCGATAGAGATCCCTTTTGTGTGTCATTTGAGTACGCCAAGCACGGGCGCGTTTGTGCTACATCTACATCGTGCACATATGCTCTGTCAAAAAAAAATGTCGCGGACCCAAATCGACTCTATCTGAAAATCGCGAATGGGAGCAGCAGTACACGGAACATGAGCAGCGGGTTCTGCTGTTGCGGATGCAACCCGAGCCCCATCGTATTTGGCCGCAAGCCTGCAGTGAAAGTAAATCCTCTTTATGAAGATGTTGCTCGTTATGGCTCATACGTGACGGATTACAATATCAGCAGTACGTCCTGCTGCTGTCCGTGGATCAATGCCAGCAGCTCCCTCAATTTGATTGATACTAGTGGCCTGCACACTCCTACCAACACTCTCAGTAGTAAGTGTTGTTGTAATAGCACTAATGTCACCAGCATCAAAGAGCAGTTCACATATTGGGGCAGTTCGTTCACAATCTTTGGAAATCGCTCAACTAATATTTCAGAGATAGAGATCATATCCAGCTACCCAGGCAAACAAAACATCTGGATATACACCATAAACTGTAGCGATGCCGATGCTGCCTTTTGCACTCTGAAGAATCAGGAAAACACTACGCATGCAGCAGAGTATCTCAGGAACAACACGCTGAATCTGACGGCTTGGAAGCGCGTTCCCTTTGTCCAAGATTTGTTTTGTGCTAATGGCGCTGAGCACACAAGCACTGAGGCTACAAACGAATCTAATTATACACAAGTGTCAACCGCAACAGATCCAGTCTACTGCCTAGATGAGCAAGTTCTGGTGCCAGAGACTCTGAGCTACACCGTGAAATTGGCTTTCGGAGTTCCCGTTCTCAAAGGGCAGACGCGCGCCTTTCTTGTTGTCAGCAGCTCTGGCGTCAAGTATGCGCTGCACGAACATTTGGAGGAGTCGTGCCCACACCTCTCTGGCGATTTCTGCGAGGCAGCGTCGGACTCGTTTATTTCTGTGATGGTAGGAGCTGCGATAATGGTAGAAACCGAACCAGGGTCGATTGTTCCGGCACGATTGGTGTCGTATTTGGCTCCAAGATTTCATCCGGGCAAGATTGGTTACATCACTCATTCTCAGCACACCGACTATGAATGCGTTTTTCAATCAGGGTCAGACGCTCGAGCAAAATCCAGTCCGACCAAGTCATTTGCAGTAAGCCTTGACCAGGTGGATGCGGCACGCGATATAACGTGCTTATCGCCGAGGTGGCCATATGGACAACGTGCCGTAAATATCAGCCTTGCACGTGCCACCGGAAGTAATCCCGTAGCAGATACAGACCGTGCACAAGACTTCATGATGCTAGCATTCTGGACAGATGTGCACAAGCAAGAGTGCGTGTCGAAGCTAGCAAGCCTGGGCACCAACATTGCACGAACGTGTGGAGCTTCAAGCGACAGTCCGTGCCCGTCAGGTATGCTAGTCACACTTTTTGTCTGCTTTCTCCATTCAATGGACTGCCCGCTCTGTAAGAGAATGTAATATTGCACTTCAACTGTGCACCATTGCACCTTGAACGGTCCTTTTGTCTGAAGACCATTTGTCTTGTAACGTATTTTTCATATTCTTCAGCTTCGACTACACCACTCAACTCAACACTCTTCCCACCTGAAGCCGCCCTGGATGGGCGCAACGACACTATCTGGCACTCGC